>Ga0116182_1004475_pt1 | contig 12358 bp, 10 predicted proteins | sample AD_UKC077_MetaG_FD_89805 | JGI IMG/M metagenome (GOLD analysis project Ga0116182, IMG submission 89805) | Active sludge microbial communities of municipal wastewater-treating anaerobic digesters from USA - AD_UKC077_MetaG | ecosystem: Engineered > Bioreactor > Anaerobic > Digestate | place: USA...
CGAGTTTGTGGCAGAACAGGGTCGGCATGCCCAACTGCTTCATCAGCGGCATGGCGAATTCGTAGAAGGTGTCGGACAGGATGATGACCTGGAAATCCTGGCGCAGCGCGTCGAGGAAGTCCTTGGCGCCGGGCTCCGGGCCCATCTCGGAAATGACCTTCTGGATGTCGGGCAGGCCCAGCTTGTGCTGCTTGAGCAGGTCCAGACGGTATTTCATCAACTTGTCGTAATCGGGTTCTTCGCGGGTGGTGCGGCGCAGTTCGGGAATGCCGGTGCGCTCCGCGAATTCGATCCAGATTTCAGGGACAAGTACACCTTCGAGGTCGAGACAGACGAGTTGCACGGCGGGACTCCAGATTACGTCGGGTGGATGGGCGAATCCCCGATTCTAGCAAAGTCACCGTGACGGCTTCTGCCGAATGCGTCGCGAAGTGCAAGACTTCCGCGCCGGCCGAGGATTCCGAGCAGGCCAAGCAACCCGAGGGCCAGGGTGGTGGGTTCGGGGATACGGTTGATCATTGCCTCTGCCAGCAGCAGATGGCCGGCCGCGGTGGGATGGATGCCGTCCCAGAACAGGTAGTCGTCGGGCGTGGTGCACACAGGGCCGCCGCTGTTGAATTGCAGATCATCGCCCAGGTAGCAGCGGTCGGTGACGTTGTCGAGGCCGTACGCGGTCGGGTTGGCGACGACATCGCGGAGGAAACTGTAGGTATCGAAGGTCGTGATGTCGCGCCCGGCGGCCTCCTCGGCGTCGAGCATGCCTGCCAGCGCCATGTTGAGGGAGCGGCTCAGGAAATTGGCGGCAGCGACCGCGCCTGCGCCCTTTTCGGAAATGCGCGGCACGAGGCTGATGTCGGGGCTGTTGGGGACGTAGAAGTGCTGGGCGCCAGCGCTGGCCAGGCTGTCGATGATGTCCTGCAGATCGTCTACGGTTTTGCCGATGGTCTGGGCCGTGCCGTCGGCGCGGGGGCGGCCCGTGAGGATGTCCTGCAGGTTGTTGGCGCCACCCCAGACAATATAGAGGGCATTGGGGTCAAGGGTGGGGTGGTCGGTGAGCAGGGCATCCCGTTGTTGCAGGAGGCCCTTGAATTCGGGGATGGTCGGATTGTAGAGCTGGCTGTCGGTACGTGCTCCGCCGTAGGCATAGTTGGTTCCGCCTTCCAGGGAGGCGGTGACGGAGAGTCCGAAATGGGTAGCTAACAGGTCGATCCATAGCGGCCCGTTACTGGCCCGCCCGGGCGCGTAGGCGTCGTTCGATAATCCCAGGATGGGAAGTGGCACGCCGCCATTGGCTGCCACTATGGGGGCGTAGGCGGCGGCAATGTTGCCGGTGTCCGACAGGCTGTCGCCGATAACGTAGATCTGGGAGTAACTGGCATTGGCCAGCGATGAAATGGTCAGTGTTGCCGCGAGGGCGAGTTGACTCACAAAACGCCCGTATTTGATTCTCATATCGGCTCCCTTCAGATTGGATGAATGAATCCGGGGCTGCCCTGTGGGGAGCAGCCCCGGATTCATTCATTTTAGATGAAGGTTGCCAGTATGCCAGTTGGCAATTTTGCCTTGCTGTTTTTAGTCTGCAGGTATGGCTTCGAGCGCCTCGTGCAGTTCCAGCCAGCGCATTTCGGCTTCGTCGATCCTGTCGCTGAGTTCGCCCTGGCGCTTGAGGAGTTTGGGCACATCGCCGGCTTCGGGGCCGGTGTACAGATCGGGATCGGCGAGGCGTTCGTCGAGCCTGGCTTTTTCGGCGGTCCACGGAGCGAGCTTCTTGTCGAGCTGTTCCAGTTCTTTGAGCAGCGGACGGCGTGCGATGAGGCGGGCCTGGCGGTCGGCGGCGGCCTGCTCGCGGTCGGCCTTGCGGGTTGCCTTGTCGGCGGCCTTGTCCGGGCACTGGTTGGCAACGGCGTCGGCGGCGCGGCGCTGGGCCAGCCACGTCTTGTAGTCGTCGAGATCGCCGTCGAAGGGCGTGAGGCGGCCGTCATCGACCAGCAGGAAGCGGTCGCAGGTGGCGCGCAGCAGGGCCCGGTCGTGGGACACGATGACCATGCCGCCTTCGTAGTCCTGCAGGGCCAGCGTGAGGGCGTGGCGCATCTCCAGGTCGAGGTGGTTGGTGGGTTCGTCGAGTAGAAGCAGGTTGGGCTTTTTCCAGATCAGCAGGGCCAGTGCCAGGCGCGACTTTTCGCCGCCCGAAAAGGGCTCGCAGGGGGCGGTGGCCATGTCGCCGTGAAAGTCGAAGCCGCCCAGGTAGTTGCGCAGATCCTGTTCGCGGGTTTGCGGGTCGAGGCGCAGCATGTGCTGCAGGGCCGACTCCTCGGGGCGCAGGCTCTCGAGGGCGTGCTGGGCAAAGTAGCCGAGGGCCAGGCCCTTGCCTTCCTGGCGCACGCCGGCGGTGGGTTTGAGGCCGCCGGCGAGCAGCTTGATCAGCGTCGATTTGCCGGCGCCGTTGCGGCCGAGCAGGCCGATGCGCTCACCGGGCCGGATGGTCAGGCGCATGCCTGACAGAATCGGTTTGTCGACGTAGCCGGCGGCGGCGTCCTCGAGCTGCAGCAACGGGTCGGGCGCGGCGCCGCATTCGCGGAAGCTGAAGCTGAAGGGGTTGTCGATGTGGGCGGCGGCGATGTTCTCCATCCGCTCGAGGGCCTTGATGCGGCTTTGCGCCTGGCGGGCCTTGGTGGCCTGGGCGCGGAAGCGGTCAACGTATTTTTGCAGGTGGGCACGTTCGCGCTGCTGCTTCTCGAACATCGACTGCTGCTGCGACAGGCGCTCGGCGCGCTGGCGCTCGAAGTTGGAGTAGCCGCCGGTGTACAGCGTGAGCTGCTGGTTCTCGATGTGGGCGATCTGGTTGACCACCGCGTCGAGGAAGTCGCGGTCGTGGGAGATCAGGATCAGAGTGCCGCGATAGTCGCCAAGCCATTGTTCGAGCCAGATCACCGCGTCGAGGTCGAGGTGGTTGGTTGGTTCGTCGAGGAGCAGCAGGTCGGAGCGGCACATCAGCGCCTGGGCCAGGTTGAGGCGCATGCGCCAGCCGCCCGAGAAATCCGACACCGGGCGTTCGAGGTCGGCGGCACTGAAGCCGAGGCCGTCGAGCAGCGCGGCAGCGCGGGAACGGGCGGCATAACCGCCGATCTCCTGCAGGCGGCCGTGCAGGTGGCCGATCTCGACGCCGTTGTGGGCGGCTTCGGCGGCGGCCAGGGCAGCCTCGATGCGGCGCAGCTCGGCGTCGCCGTCGAGCGCGTATTCGAGCGCCGGGCAGGCCAGAGCCGGGGTTTCCTGAGCCACATGGGCGGTGACCCACGAGGGCGGAATTTCCAGATCGCCGGCGTCCTGGTGCAACTCGCCGCGCAGCAGTCCGAACAGGCTCGACTTGCCGCAGCCGTTGGCACCGGTGAGGCCGACTTTCCAGCCGGGGTGGATCTGCAGGCTGGCGCCTTCGATGAGGGTCTTGACGCCACGGGCAAGGCGGAGGTTACGGAACTGGATCACGGCAGCAGGAGGTCAGGAAAGAGAGCGGGAATTCCGGTATTGTAAGCGGTCCCGTTGTCCACTGCCCCGCCGTCCCATGCACCTCCCTCGTCCGCCCTTCGCTGCCCGCCTGTCCGCCTTGTTGCTCGCCTTCCTTTTTCACGCTCCGGCCGGGGCCGCGGAGGCGCCTGCCCTTGATTCGGCGACCGTAAGCGCGCGCGCCGAAAAGATGCGCGAGGAGGGCAAGGCCTTGAGCGATGCGGCGGAAGCCCGCTTTTCGGAAGAGGAAATCGCCTGCTACCAGCGTTTTCTGGTTAATCGTTGCATCGACCAGGCGCGTCAGCGGCGGGTTGAGGTGGTTCGCAAGGCGCGGGCCCTCAAGGTGGAGGCCGACCGCATGGATCTGGCCGAGAAGAACCGCCGTTTTGCCGAACGTCAGGCCGAGCAGGCTGACGTGGCGCCAAAGAAGGCCATCGAACGCTCCGAGCAGGAAGCCCGCAACCGGGCTGACAGCGAAGCCCGCCTGCGCGAGCTATCGGAAAAGGACGCCACCCGGATTCAGCACGAGCAGGAGGGCAAGTCGCGCGGGCTGAAGGAGGCCGAGGCGCGCAATCGCCACGACGCTGCCGAAGCCAGTCGCCGTGCCGATGAAGCCGCCGCCGCCGCGCGCCGGGCCGAGCAGGCCGCCAGCAGTCGCGAGGCCTATGCAGAGCGGGCCCGCAAGGCCGAGGAGAAAAAAGCCGAAAAGGCCAGGAAGGCGGCGGCCGGCCAGCCAGCGACGGCGGTGTCACCGCTGCTCGGCAAGTAAGTTCCTGGAGGGCTTAAGCGGGCGCCTGGACCCACGCCAGGGCGTCTTCGAGGCGGTCATTGCCCCAGAAAATCTCGCCATCCGGGGTGATGAAGCTGGGTGCCCCGAACAATCCCAGCTCGCCAGCCTGTTCGGTCTGACGACGCAGGTTCTGCTTGTTTTCCGGGCTGTTGGCTTGTTCCAGCAACGCCGCGGTCGGCAGGCCCAGACGGGCAAGGATCTCTTCGATCACCATCGTCTCGGCGATTTCCCGGTCTTCGGCAAAGTTGGCCTGCATGACGGCTCGCGCAAAATCGCCGATCCATGGCTGATCGGCACCCGTCATGGCGACCCGCGCGGCCAGCAGGCCGTTGCGCGGAAAGCGCGATGGCACGCGGAAGGGCAGGCCGTACTTTGCCGACAGGCGCGCCAGATCGCGCCACATATAGCGTCCCTTGGGCGGGTAGATGTTGAAGGGCGAGTCGTTCCAGCCCAGCGACAGGAACACCGGCCCGAGAAGAAAGGGGCGCCACCTCACCGTAACCCCTGCTTCGCGGGCAAGGGGTTCGATGCGCATCACGCTCAGGTAAGAATAGGAACTGGCGAATTCGAACCAGAAATCGACGGTTTGCGTGCTCATGGACGCCTCCGGAGCGAGGGGTGAGTCTTGAGTCTAGCACTCCGGCATCAGGTGGCGGGTCGGCAGCGCCGCTGCCGACCGGTCAGACTTACCTGGCCGACAGCTTGCCGGCGACGAACAGGAGAATGATGGCGCCGATTACCGAACCGATGAAGCCGGCGCCCTGGCCGGCCTGATACAGGCCAAGGGCCTGACCGCCGTAGGTGGCGGCGATGGAGCCGCCGATGCCGAACAGGATGGTCTTGATCCAGCCCATGCTGTCGTCACCGGGCTTCAGGAAACGCGCGGCGAGGCCGACCAGCAGGCCGATGAATATGGTCGAGAGAATGCCCATGATGCGTGTCGTGCCTGAGTAAAAGGGGCTTTCACTCTAACCGGCCAGCTGCTGCGCCAATGTGAAAAAATGTTGCAACGGCTTTGCTCAGACCCGGTATTGCTCAAGCGTGGCGATCTGGCGCTGGGCCTGTTCGTCGAGGCGGCGGGCACTGGCCGATGATTGTGTGGCCGCTGCGGCGGATTCTTCCGCCATCTGGGCGATGCGTTCGACCTGCACCGCGATGTTGTTGCTGGCGGCGCCTTGTTCACGGATCGCGTCGGAAATTTCGGCTACGGTTTCGGCTGTCGCATGCGCCGCGTCGCCGATCTGGTGGACTGCCTTGTCGGTGTCGTCGGCGCGCGAAACGCTCTGTGTGACGAGACTTTCGGCGGCTTCCATTTCGGCAGCGGCCTGCATCGAGTGCCGGCGCATGGCTTCAATGGTGGACGAAATCTCCTGGGTGGAACTGGAGGTGCGTTCGGCAAGCTTGCGCACTTCGTCGGCCACCACGGCAAAGCCGCGGCCCTGTTCGCCGGCCCGGGCGGCTTCGATGGCGGCATTGAGGGCCAGCAGATTGGTCTGGTCGGCCACTTCCTTGATGACCTGCACCACGGTGCCGACGCGCTCGCCCTGAGCGCTCAGTTCGCGCAGCGAGAGGGCCGCCGCGCTGACCGACTGGGAGATGCTGCGGATGTCCCGGATCGTGTGGTCAATGGTGGCCGAGCCGGCCCTCGCCATTTCGCCGGACTTGCCGGCCAGCTGGTGTGCTTCACCGGCCCGGTCGCCCACGTGGTTGATGCTGACGGTCATTTCTTCAACGGTGGCGGCGATGGCCGACGAAGCTTCGCTCTGGCTGCCGGCGGCGGTGGAAACCTGGATCGAGGCCTGGTTCATCTCGCGGCTGGCGCTGGCCACCGTGCGGGCACCTTCGGTGAGGCTGCGGAAATTGTCCTGCAGCTTGGACAGCAGCTGGTTGAAGGCGGTGGCGGTTTCCCCGATTTCATCCATGCGCCTGACCGGCGCGCGGGCGGTGAAGTCGAGGGACGCATTGACGTGCATGAGCGTGTTGCGGATGCCGTCGAGGCTGTCGCGCAGCGAGCTGATGAGCATTGCTGCCATGGTTCCGACAACGGCGAACACCAGGGCGAGAACGCCGCCGATGGTCCACATGGCGGTGCGGTAGTCGGAAGCATTCTCCTGGCGCATCTTTTCGCCCAGCGCGAAGTTGTAGTCCTCATGCTTGGCCAGGGTTGTCCGTGCGATGAGGGCCTGCTCCTTCAAAGTGCCGCGCAGCATCTGGCGGACTGCTTCCATGTCGCCGGCGTCCGATTTCTCGAGATAGCTCGTGCGGGTCGCCCGATAGGTCTTGAGGGCGGCGCGGTCGGCGGCAAGCAACTGGCGGTCGGTGTCGTCGGAGATGAGGTCCCGCTCATACTCGTTGATTTTGCCATCGAGTTTCTCGTCCGCTTCATGGATGGCCAGTTCGACCTCCTTGCGGAGAGCCGGGTCCGTCATGAGAGGGTGCTGGTAGGTGCTCATCCGGCTGTTGGTCAGGAAGCCGCGCGCATCCTGCATGGCCTTGATGCTCGGGAAGGTGTTGGACTGCACATACTCGAAGCGGGCGTTGGCCTGCCTGAGTTGCCACAGGCCGAGGGCGCCAATGCCGAGCAGGGCGATCAGTGCGGCGCTCAGCGCAACGACAAGGCGTTTGGTCAGATTCATGATGCGTCTCCGGGACATTTTGAAGCGAATGGTCTCGGTGAACTACGTCACATTAAATTATTACTTTAGATGTATATCGAGGCCCTCTGGTCGTGGGGTCGATGCTTATCGCATTTCTTTACAGAGAGTTGATGCCGGCACCCGGTTCTGGTTTGTAACTATTTACAAATCAATGTTTTGGGTTGTTTGGCTCAAAAAATGCTTATTGCCGAGCTCTGTTAAAATAAGACGATAGGCTTCACCATGATCAAGACCAACAAGATGCGCGCCGTGGTTGTCGCCCTGATGAGCATGGCCGCCGTGGCGGCGCATGCCGATGCGCTCACCGTCAGTGGTTCGGCTACTGCCGGTACCACCAGCACTTTCGGCCCGACCGTCGGCTCGACCTATATCAGCGACTACGCCAGCGTCTATGCCGGCAGCGGCAACAGCGCCACGGCCAGCGCCTGGGGCAACGACCACGGCACCTACCGTGCCTCGGCATACGGCGATGGCACCTTCGACAGCACCGCGACCTTCCACCGGACCCTGTCGGTCATCAATAGCGGCAGCGCAGCCACCCAATACACGCTGAACTTCTTCGTCTATTACGGCGGCCTGAGCATCAGCAACTACAACCAGCTGTCCGGCAGCGGCACGGCGGGTTACGATCTGAGCATCAAGAAGAACGCGTCTTCGACCCTGTTCGCCAGTTCCGCCCTGCTCGACTCCAGCGGCAACGTCACCGCCAGCAACGCCCTGAACGGTGCCACCGGAGGTTCCGACGCCTATTCGGCCTGGTATTACTGGGACGGCACCAACGTGAGCCTCGATCTTGGCGTGCTCGGTGTTGGCGAAAGCATGAACATCGACTTTGACCTGGTGACCACGGCGCATGGTGCCTACGTTTCCCAGAGCTACGCCTGTAATGGTTACTCCGGCTATGGCGATGCTCCCTCCGATGCCATCACCCCCATGTCGGTGGTGGATAACGGCTATGGCGGTTACGGTGGCTATGGCGGCACCTGCTTCAATACGGCCTATGTCAACGCCGGTCTTGGCGACCCGGGCAGCATCGATCCCAACACCCTGCCGCCGACTGGTGCCACCTTCGGTATCACCGGCACGCCGGCCAATTCCGTACCGCTGCCTGGCACGCTGGCCCTTCTCGGCCTCGGCCTGGCGGGTCTGGGCGTCGGACGGGGTCGTCGCCAGCGCTGACGTCACGCGCTAATTGCAGTCTAATGGGCGCCTTCGCGGCGCCCATTTTCATTTTCTGACCTCATGGCCACCATCGCCCTCATCTGGGAACTCGGTTCCGACTACGGCCATATCGGTCGCTTCCTGCCCATCGCCCAGGCTCTGCGCGAGCGGGGCCACCGGCCGGTGATGATCCTGCGCGACATCTCCCGCGCCGACGAAATGCTTGGCCCCTACGGCCTCGAATACCTGCAGGCACCGCTGTGGTTGCCGCCGGTATCGGGCTTGCCGCAGGCGATCAACTTTACCGAGACGCTCTTCCTGTTCGGCTTTCTGCAGCCGGCCGGGCTGCTTTCCATCGTGCGGGCGTGGCGCAAGCTTTTCGAGTTGCTCAAGCCGGACATGCTGGTCTTCGATCATGCACCCACGGCCTTGCTGGCCAGTCGTGGCCTGGGCTTGCCGCGTCTGATTACCGGCAACAGCTTTGCCGTGCCGCGGCAGGCCACGCCCATGCCGCTCTACCAGTGGTGGGACGCGAAGGCCGGTGCCCCATCGCGGGAGAGGGACTGCGAGGAAAAACTGGTGCACAACGCCAACCACGCGCTGGCGGCAGCGGGCGCGCCACTGCTCGAACGGGTGGCTGACCTCTACGACGCCGACGCAACCCTCATCACCGGGGCACCGGAGCTCGACGTGTACGGCCCGCGTGCGCCGGATCGCTATGTGGGCGCCATCAACAGCATCGAGCACGGCGTCGAGCCGCGCTGGCCGGCGGGCAGGGTCCGCAAGGTCTTCGCTTATCTCAAGCCGCACTACGTGCATATCGAGGTGCTCATCAACGCGCTCGCCAAGCTCGACGCCAGCGTGCTGATCTTTGCGCCGGGTCTGGCCAGGCAGACGGTGCAGCGCCTGCAAACCGCCAATCTCGCGTTCAGCTCGGAACCGCTGAAAATGAGCCGGGTGCGCGAAGAATGCGATCTGGCGGTGTGCCATGCGGGGGGAACGGTGGATGTAATGCTCGCGGCCGGCAAGCCGCTCTTCGTGCTGCCGCTGCAGATGGAGCAGATGATGACCAGTCGGCGCCTCGAGCAGACCGGCTGCGGTCTGTGGCACTGGCACCAGCAGCCGCAGAAGGACATCGACAAGACCCTGCGCAAGGTCTTCAATTCGCCGGAGTTTGGCGAGCAGGCGCGGGCCTACCAGGCGCGCAACAAGGACTTCACCCAGACTGCGGCGATGGTCCGCTCCATGGCCACGTGCGACCGGCTCCTGCTCGGGGTGGCCTGAAACCGGCCGGGCGGCTCAACGCGCCGCCAGCCAGGCCAGCACACCTTCGCCGACGGCCTTGCCACTGGCGAAGCAGGCGCTGAGCAGATAGCCGCCAGTCGGTGCTTCCCAGTCGAGCATCTCGCCGCTGCAAAAGACGCCCGGCGCGGCGCGCAGCATCAGGTGTTCGTCCATGTCCTCGAAGCGCACGCCGCCGGCGCTGCTGATCGCTTCGTCGAGCGGGCGCGTTGCCACCAGACGCAAGGGCAGGGCCTTGATGGCGGCAGCGAGGCGGGCCGGATCGGCCAGCGCATCGGCCGTCAGGCATTCGCGCAACAGGGCCATCTTGACCCCGCTGATGCCGACCCGGCTCTGCAGGTGGCTCGACAGCGAGCGCGCACCGCGCGGATGGGCTACCTCGGCCAGTATCCTTTCTGCTGATCGGTCGGGTGACAAGTCGACGTGCAGCGTTGCGCTGCCGCTGGCCGTGATGCGCTCGCGGATCGACGCCGACAGGGCATACACCAGGCTGCCCTCGATGCCGTCGTCGCTGATCATCGCCTCGCCCGGGCGGGCCGGCATGGGGTCGCCGTCGAGGCGCATGGCCACCGACTTGACCGGTTGGCCGGCAAAACGGCTCCGAAAATGCTCGCTCCAGCCGATGCCGTGCTCTCCGCGCGGCGAGGTGACGATGAAGCCGCAGTTGGCCGGCTGCAGCGGTGCCACATCCACGCCGCGCGCGGCGAGCAGCGCCACCCACGCACCGTCCGAGCCGAGCTTTGCCCAGCTGCCGCCGCCCAGCGCCAGTACCGTCGCATCGGCCCGGTATTGGCGCGCGCCGTCCGGCGTGGTGAAAGCGAGGTTGCCGTCTTCATTCCAGCCAGTCCAGCGATGCCGCACGTGAAAGCGCACGCCCGCCTCGCGCAGGCGTTGCAACCAGGCACGCAGCAGCGGCGCCGCCTTCATTTCGGCCGGAAAGACCCGCCCCGAAGTGCCGACGAAAGTCGTCACGCCCAGTGCCTCGACCCAGTCGCGCAGGGCTTGCGGCGTGAAGGCGGCGAGCAGCGGCTCGATCTGCGCCCGGCGGCTGCCATAGTGGCCGACGAAGGCTTCGAAGCCTTCCGAGTGGGTGATGTTGAGTCCGCCGCGGCCGGCCAGCAGAAACTTGCGCCCCACTGACGGCATGGCATCGAAGAGATCCACCTGCACACCACCCCGGGCCAGGGTTTCGGCGGCCATCAGGCCGGCGGGGCCACCACCGACAATGGCAACGGAAGCAGGAAGGCGAGCGGTGGCGGAGGACATGGCAGGGTTTCGGGAAAGGCGCAAAGGCGGGATTGTAGTGGCCTCGCCGCAGCGGACCAACGAATCCCGTGATGGATTCCGCGGATGACCAAATCAGGCGGATTACAATCGTTCATCTTTCAAAGGGAGTCAGGCATGTCGATCAAAGCGCTGGGCCCGGGAGGGCGCCTCATGCGTCGGCTGATTGCGGGGTTTGTGCTCGGTGGCCTGCTCGCACCGGCGTTTGGCCAGACCACGCCGCGGGAGCACCTGGAGCGCATCGGCAAGGCCAAGCCGGCCGACCAGAAGGCGGCCCAGGATGCCGGCAAGAAAGCGGCCTTCTTCTGCGCCAACTGCCATGGCGAAACCGGCCTGAGCAAGTATGGCGAAGTCCCCAACCTGGCGGGCCAGCACCCGCAGTACATCCTCAGCCAGATCGACGCCTTTCTGGCCGGCAAGCGCAAGGACGCCTTCATGCAGGGCTTGATGAAGGTGCTCAATGCCGAGGAGAAGGCCAATATCGCCGTGTTCTTCGCCGCCCAGCCAGTCAGCCCGTCGGCGGCCACGCCGGGGCCGCTGGCGGCTGCAGGGCGCGAGATGTTCCAGAAAAACTGCATGCGCTGCCACGGCGCCGAGGCCAGGGGCGGCGAGAACTTTCCGCGCCTCGCCGGCCAGCAGGCCGAATACCTGCGCCGCAACATCAAGCGCTACCTCACCATGAGCGGCGAGCGGACCTACCCGCCGATGACGGCCGCCGTGACCGTCCTTGGCGAGAAGAACATCGAGCCCGTCGTCGACTACCTGTCGAGCCTCAAGTAGGCCCAAAAATCCTTAACGGGTGATCGGCACGCCGCCTTCGCTGCCGCCGAATACCGTCACGCCTTCCTTCAGCGTCCCGATCACCCGGATGTCGCCGAGCTTGTCGGCCGGCGTCTTGAGCGGGTTGGCCGACAGCACGGTGAGGTCGGCGAGCTTGCCGGCGGTGATGCTGCCCTTGATCTTCTCTTCGCCGATCTGGCGTGCCGGCAGCAGCGTAATGGCTTTGAGGGCATCCAGCGGCGTGAGCTGCTGGTCTTGCCCAACCGGGCGCAGGATGGCGGCGGCGAGCACGCCGAAGGGCGCCGGCTCAATGAGCGCGTTGTCGGCGTGCAGCAGCACCGGTACGCCACGGCGCAGGGCGGCGGCGGCGGGGATGAAGCGCGCAGTGCGTTCCTTGCCGAGGGCGTCGTCATTCAGGCTGGCGAGGCCGAAGCCCAGGCGCTGGGGCGCCATCGATACGCCAATGCCCAGTTCCTTCAGTGCGTCCAGCTGATCGTCGCGAATCATCTGCGCGCCCACCAGCAGCGGGCGGCGATCCTTGCCCGGATACTTCCCGGCGGCGGCGCGAATGCCCTTGATGAACTCCTCGATGGCCGCATCGCCGTTGGCCTGCACGGCTACCTGCCAGCCGTTGGCATAGGCGCGGCCGAGCAGATCGTCGACCACCTCGTCGCTGACCGCCTGATAGCTGGTAAAGCCGCTGCGCTTGCCGGCCGGCGGGAACTGGTAAGGCTGGGTCAGCCAGGCGCTGCGCTCGTCGGCGCTGCCGTCGAGGCTGAAGGACACGCCGGCCAGGCGCAGATGGCTCTTGTAATACTTGGGGCCGATGCTCTTGTGGCCCTTGAGGGTGCTGCCGGCGGCGGCCAGATCGGCGTAGAAGGCC
>Ga0116182_1004505_pt1 | contig 12310 bp, 23 predicted proteins | sample AD_UKC077_MetaG_FD_89805 | JGI IMG/M metagenome (GOLD analysis project Ga0116182, IMG submission 89805) | Active sludge microbial communities of municipal wastewater-treating anaerobic digesters from USA - AD_UKC077_MetaG | ecosystem: Engineered > Bioreactor > Anaerobic > Digestate | place: USA...
AACGCCCGTTTGACCGTTTACGCTGTCGACTGCGCCACCGCCTGAAATATCTGCTAATGTTGCCAACGGCGAACTTACTCCTGTTGGTATAAGATACTCGCCGTTTTCTGTGGTTATCTTTTCTTTTAAAAATGCACTTTCATTACCTGTCGTATCTACAACATAAAACCCTAAATCATCACGGTATGTTAAATTTTCATCATCAAGATTTGTAATTTCCACGTTTCCTCCACTAAATGCTAAACGCTTGTTTCCTCCAATAATGAAAACTTCAACATCATTGGCAACGTTACCGTTATCTAAAACACTTTGCAAATCAACTACAACTGATGGAGTAGTTTGTCCGTTTACAGAAGTGATGCCACCCGCTTCAATTTCTAATGTAACCTTTCCGCCACCGTCATCCGTTACCGTTGCTCCAATGACTTCTATTTCGTTTATATCAACTATCGGTGTTTCTCCGCTTTCGTAGATTGTTAAGGATGAACCGGTTGGTCCAGTTGGTCCAGTAACACCTTGAATACCAGTTGCACCAGTAACACCAATAGTTCCTAATCCAAATTCAATTAAGTCTGTTGGTCCTACACCATCTCTATACCAAAACTTTTTTGACTCACCACCAACTATAAGTCTGACTTCCATTGATTGAAATCTAGTTTCAACTGGAATAGTTAAGTTGGCTAAATCTATAGCATCTTGTAATGATACACCATCATATGGACCAGACCATGAATCAACTGGGACTGGGTTAACTGGTTGAATACCAAATGGTAATTGTAATCCTTGTGTTATTGACATTTTTATCTATTTATTTTATATTCTTGTTACTTGATGTCTATGATTAGAAGTATATGCAATTGCATTTGTCATTGTATATACATCATATGATACATTTGTTCCAATAAAATCCAATACACCAAATGTATTTTTTATGTATGAATCTGTTATGTTTGCACTCAAAGCATCAATATCCAAAACTTCTGACAATTCTAATGTAGATGGTATTGCAACAACAAAATTATTATATACTGACCCAGTATTCAATGTAAATGGATTTGAACCATCTGTAAATATTCTATTTGTGAATAATCTTACATCTCCACTTGTTGTTGGTATTGAACTTGTTGGTCCATAAAATATAATATTCAATAAGTTTACTAAACTTGTAGAACTTGTAGTAGTTTGATAAGAATCAGTAACTTGAACTCTATAACCAATTGAAGTTGCATCAGATAAGTTGATAGTATCATTATGATTTGTTGTTGATATTGCAGCAGTTGCACCACTTATACTTACAGTAGAACCTATTGGTAACCAAGATCCTGAACCATTTTTTTGATATTGTAATTGATAGTAACTTAATCCAACATTTGTGGAATTTCTTGTTATTAATCCACTTAGATTAGATGATATATTACCTTTTTCTCTTTTTGAATTTGTTTCAATAAATGATGTGGTTGCTGCAATAACATTAAAACTAATACTTGGTGCTATATATGAACTTGGTGTTATATCTTTTATTGTAAAATTAGTAGCTCCTTGACTATCTGTTACAGTATATTTATAATTAAAAGGCTCTGTTGCAAATGCACCATCAGTTAATGAATGTATAAATGTAAATAAATTTATATCTGTTGATAAAGTTGTCCAAGAACCTGTGTTATATCTTCTCCATTCTAATAAAACAGATACTGCAGTTGCTCCTAAACTATTAATAGAATAAGTGTAAGTTAATAAGTTTGATATTGCAGTTTGGTTAAATACAATAGTACTTAAACTATTTAATGATATAGTTGGTATAATAGGTTCAGTAAGTGAATCAATTATTACCTCAACTGCAGTTTTACCATATGCAGGTATTAAATCACCATTAGTATATTTACCAAAAGATTTACCAGATGTTAAACTAACTAATATATCGGATGGGAAAGTTTCTAAAACTCCTGATGCAGTTGGTGCAACCCCAATTCTTGATATAACACCTTGGTCATTCTTTTGACTTAAAAATCCTGTTGCACTATCATATGCAACCAAATGACTACCTGTTGATGGTGTTGCTGCTAATACCAGATCTGTTGAACTTCCAAATATTAAATTACTACTATTATTACTCATAAAGTATATATTATTTTTTTATAATTGATTTATTAATATATATCCATCTTTCTTTCTTTTATCTTTATAAAAATTTTCAGATACTACTTTACATTTACTACATTTTTTCATAAATTATATATTATTTTTTAGTTTCTTCCTCTAAAACTTCTCTTAAATTTGTTTATAACAAAAATTGTTTTATATTTGTACATTATTAACCAAGTAAACTTTAGATAATGACAAAAGATGATTATAAAGCAGAAGGTTTACGAAGAATGAAATTACGTAAACAAAAAAGAAATCACGAATATAAATTAAGAATAGAAAAAGCTCAAGAGCTTGGTGTACCATTATATGGAACTAAATCAGGTGGTTATTGGGAAGATTCTTTTTCACCAACAGGTTATTCACAAGTTTGTTCATATGAAGTATATGGAACTTGTCAATACCCTTGTAATGGAGATTGTTAAACCTTGTGAGATAGCTTAATGGTAGAGCTCTTTGTGGAGGTTCGATTCCTTCTCTCACTACAAATTATAAGATATGAATAAATTCAAAAAAGGTAATGAGGTAACACTTGTAAAAGATACTTTTGATGATGATATTAATCATCGATTAAGTATTCAACCACAACTTATTACTGCAACAAAAATTCAATTGAATGGTCAATGGGTAAGAACTAATCATTATAATGATTGGATCCATTTCTCATATTTTGAACTAATAAAAAATAATAAAAAATAATGAAGAAATTACTATTAATGTTGTTATTTACAATGACAACATTTGCACAAACCGCTAGTGTTAAAGGAGTCACACTTACTTATAATAACAAGACTAAAACTATGTTATTAAATATGTTAGAGAAAACTTTTATTGTACCAGAGAACTCTGATATTGATGTTCAAGTAAAGATTGTAAGAGAGTTTGATTTAACTATGAAAATAGGAGACCAAGAGTATTCTATGACAGAATCATACTTTGAAACAAATGGATATAAACATCCAATGTTTTATGTATTTTGGACTTTAACACCTGCATCTACAAGTTGTAAAAGTGTAAAAGAATCAAACTTTGTTTATAAGTTTTCCAATGTTAAACCAGGTGAATACATAGTTGTAGTTACAAAAAGATGTGATGAAAAGTATGTAATTGAAAAATCAACCACATCACTCATAGTCAGATAATGGAACAATTATTAATGTGGTCTGCAATGACCTTTGCAGAGAGAAATATTTATATGGGCTATTGTACATTTGAAGAGCTAAACTCTCTTAGAAAAGGATTACAAGATGCAAATAAGATTAATGGAATGTGGGATAGTTATTTAGATAAAATTGATGAAGAAATACTTAAAAGACTACCTGAAATTAGAGAAGATAAAATAAATAAAATATTAAAATGAAACCTAAATTATATTACAGAGTAGAAGAAAATGGTGTACCATTTGACAATTTTTGTTCAGATGCTGCAATTGGTGCACATGATGCTGGAATTGAATGTATTCCTTTCTCTGACATAAAACAAGTTAATATGAATCCTTACAACATTGTAGTAACAACTGTTGAGGAATCATTAGAATGGTTATGTTATAACATTCAAGCAATTGATGATAAGTGGGCTTCCCACTTTAAGAAAAGAAAAGAATTTATTACAACTATTGATGCAATAACTGAATATCCTTGTTTCATAAAACCTTACAAACATATTAAAGCATTTACTGGTATTATTGTAAATGATGTAAAAGAAGCTAAATTATTCACACAAGACTTTAAAGATAGTATTTCTTGTCAAGAGATTGTTGAGTTTGAGTCTGAGTATAGAGTTTATATTCATAAAGATAGAGGTATATTAGGAGTTAAACATTACTTAGGGGATCCTTATATTACACCTGATGAATCATTTGTTGATGAAGTTTATCAGTTATCAAAAAGTAATTTAGATCAGAATAGTTATACTTTAGATATTGGTATAGATGTTAATGGTGAAAACTATTTGATTGAGATTAATGATGGTTGGTCTGTTGGTAACTATGGATTAAATCCAGTAGATTATTTTAGTTTTGTTAAAACAAGATGGTTACAAATGACTGGAGTATTGAAATAATATGAGAAGACCATTCAAAATATATCCACTTGAGAATGATAGTATATACTCAACTCTAAATGATTTGGTTAGAAAGTATATGTATTGTCCTGGTTGTTTAACAAAGACAGTGGATATTAAACATAAAGTAACTTTATTATCTTCAATTGGTATTGATGTTGATGATATAATTTATGTTTGTGATTGTTGTAATAAGAGAGTTAATCCAATTACTTTGGATGATGTTAGAGAAGAAAAAATTAATAGAATAAATAAAAAATAATATGGTTAAGTTTAAGAATTTTATGTCAATGTTTTTGGGATTTCATTTCACATTGGTGTTGTTTATCTATTGTATCTAGCATTACATGGTCTACTAACAGATTCTAAAGATAATTTCAGAATTGATTGGCCTTTAGGTATAATGTCTGCATTTTTAATATTTTTAGTTCTTGTTGGTGGTAGATATTTCTTTAAGTTTATTGATACAGAAATATATTCAAATAAAAAGTGGGTTACTATATTAGGATATATTTATTACTTTAGAGAATTAAAAGATAGAAAGTGGATATATCATTCAGAATTAGGATATTACTTATGTATAATAACAAAAAATGAAATAAGACTATTTGAACCTAATTTTCTTTATATGAATGAGGTTTATAATGGTTATAATCATGGAGGTGTTGAGAAGATTTCAGTAGATATAAAATCTTCTTTAGATAGTAGATACCGAAGTATATTATATAAAATAAAGGAAGATAAAGAAGATAGAGAAAGAATAAATAAGATTAAAAGTTGGGATGGTTACTTAGACACTCAAAGTAGAAGAGATAATAAAATAGATAAGATTCTAAAATAATGAAGAAACTTCCATTACCTGTTATACCAGAAGATAAAGCTAATCATTTTATTTATGGTTGTGTTATTTATACATTGTCTTGTTTATTATTCACAATACCTTTTTCACTTCTTATAGTTGCAGTTATTGCAGCTTTAAAAGAGTGGCATGATAAATATGTTCCAGGTTCAACACCTGACATAATGGATTGGATCTGGACAATGTTAGGTTGTTTACCAGTTTTATTAACACAAATTAAGTAAGTCAAGTTTTAACTTGACTTTTTTTATATATAATGTTATGAGATATTTAAGAAAATTTGATGAAAGTTTTGATAACATTGAAATTGTTCAGTGTGACAAGTCAAGAGAAAGTTATGACTTTGTAGCTAAACATTTAGATATACTTGATTATGATGCTTATATTAATAATGAGAACTTATATCAGATATGTGCTTATGATAATGATAAGTTAGTAGGTGTTTCTATCTTTAGAATGAAAGATGGTAAAATACATATGAACTATAGTTCAGTTGATGAATCTTATAGAAATCAGGGTATTAACAAAAAGATGAAGTTAAAGATAATTGAGATTGGTAGAGAAAATGGTTGTACTGTAATAACTTCTAATGTAAGACAATCTAATTTATCTTCATTGAAATCACAACAAGCTGTAGGGTTTAAGGTTAATGATAGAGTTGACTTAACTTATCCTGATGGTGAGAAAAAATTACCACTTTATTTACACTTATGAAATTAATGAGATTTAATGAAAGCAAGACAAAACTTTTAGCATATAGGAAAACAATTACTACTATCAAAGAGATTTTACTTGAATTTGAAGATAGAGGATTTAAACCTAAGATTTATCAAAATGGTGGTCATGACCAATTGACTGTAATAATAGAGAGTGATTCAATGAATAGTTTCACTAAAGACTTGACTATAAATATAGATGATGATTCATCTATATTTGAAATGTTATTTGACTATTTAGAATATACTTATGAATTATATTTAATAAGATGGGTAGAAGGTGATTCAGTTGATGAATATAAATTAAGTGAACAAGATGAAGTTTATCCAACATTTCATGAAGTGCTTAAAAATAGAGAATTATCTAAGATAATACTATTTTTTAACCCTTCAACATTAACAAGACTTGGATTATAAGAAAAGTAATTTAAAAAGTTAATATATATGTTATGAAAATATTAAAATTCACTGAGCAAAACATAGAACCTACTAATGAAGAGGTTACTGAAAGTAAATTAATTGATAAGAAATTTATCTCTGATAATCCTAAAAGAGTCTTTGTTGAACTTGCTGCAAAAAACGGTTATGAATTTCGTGGAAATTTAGAAGAACTAAAAGACTTTATGAAAGAAATGCTTTCAGGATTACAGAAAGATGAAAGAGATTATATTGTAAACTCTATTCTTTAAAAAGGATAATCATATGCATCTAACAATGACTTCTCAGAGTACATAAAAGATTTCTTATAAACTTCATACTCTTTAACATAGTCAAAATCCTTCATAGGAACATTTGTGGTAGAAATCCCTACTACTGCTAACACTGTATTTACGCTATGTGGGCGGACGTGCTAATATGAACATTTGTGCTTTTATCATCATTTTGTTGTTAATTGAACTTTATTGCTTTTAATCCCACACAGCGTAAATACCATACCGTTATAAGTAATTGCTACCATTCGTTTTTAAATTGAAGGTCAGTGAGAAAACATTTTAAAAATTTCCCTACGCTTCCTTTGACCATTCAAGCAACTGTTTCATAAATTCCATAATCTCTTTTTTGGGTATATTCCAATCGTATGTAATTGAATAAACTTTATCATCTTCCTTTTCGGAATGATGTCCGTATTCATCAAACCAAGCACCTCTAATTGATGTTCCCCATTCCAACTTTCCTTGCATAAATGGCATATTTACCATTGTCAAATAGTTGATGTAATTGTTTTCATCATTCTGATACTCAAATGTTGTTCGGTTCAAAATGCAATCAATTACTTCCAACATTTTCTTTGCAAACAATTCGTCAACTCCGCCATCATAGGTAGTAAAGTCAAATATGCTATTACCAAGAAATTGGAATTTATTGTCTGGTGGGCATTCATTATCCTTTTCTTCAAGATAAAGTTTGTCAAGTTGTTCTTTGTAATTTGCCATCGCTAAATTTTTAAAATGTTTTTATTTCGTTTTCAATTTAAGTTTCTACTAATTAACCGCAACTACTTATAACACGGGTTTGGCAAAAGTGGGCAGACACATCCTGCAAACTTTGAGCATCCTACAAGCCCACCTTCGCCAAGCCCAAAAACGTTAGCAGAAATTACAACAGACAGCCATCTGAATTGCCTAAATATGGTTTATCTGCTGTATATCTATTTTCTACACCATACTCATCACCAAGAAATTTATGGTCAAAAACAATTGTATCTGTGATTATAACACCTTGTGATAACATAATCCATTGCATTACACCATCGCCATTGTCTATTAATACTTCTATGTCATTGTTGTTGATTTTTAATAAATCTTTAACTTTTTGTCTTGTGTATGCCATAATAAAATAACTTCTGCTAACATCGGTTTTGCTCTATTGCGGTTTAGTGCTTAACTCAATGTTCGGTTTATATTTGTTAATTTTGTTTTTTAATCAAAGTTTTTGGCTTACTTTTCCGCAACAAAGCAAAGCCGAATAACGTTATGCGTAATATTAACCAACTTTGAAGTTAAAATTACCTTTATATTTAACCTCCATTAAATATCCATTTTCAACAACTTCTATTAATGCTGTTCTTTTACTTACCCAATGATGAAAAACATATTCTTTTGTATAGTCTAATCTTTCATCAATTGGATTTGAGTACACACGAATACTACGCATAACATCGTGTTTATTCAATTGTTGCTCTTGGTTTAATTTTTTGTTCATTTTGTACTTGTATTTTTTAGTTATTAATTAAAAGTTAGTTTGTGCTTTTCCACAACTGAAATAAACACGCAAAACGTTAGTGGCAAGCGTAGGACAGTGTATCGCCCCACGCTTCGCCAAAAACACTTTTACCATTCAGCCACAAACATTTGTCTATAACCGCAATGATTTACAAGGAAATCAATTTTACCCCACGAACCATTACCTAAGTCTTGTTGTGGCTGAAACTGTCCTTTGTTCGATTTTCCATTTAACACGAGAACCTCTTTGTTTTGGGTTACTCTTACATCGTGTTTTTTGCGAAGCTGGAAAAGCACTTCGTCCTCATTGTGTTTACGTGCCATAATTTAAGCATATTAAAACGCCAGCCACTAACATTGTATAACTGCAAGTGGGGGCTGAGTTCCACATTGCAAGTTATTGCCCTTAATTTAGTTTAGTGTCAATGTGAAGGTTCGGAGGTTGAACCATACTATCACCTTTAATGAAGGTTTTTGGTTCATTAATAACTCCTTGAATAGTGTAGATTTGTCCTATCTCATAAGAAGATAAAACACTTGGTAAGTATTTATATCCTTTGTTTTGTAAAATAGATTCAAGTCTTCTACATGAATTTGGACCACAAAGTATGTCAATATCTTTGATTTTCATATCTGCTATACTATCACGTATAGCACCACCAAAAACCCTAACCATATCATCAACAAACAATTCATCAGAGTTGAATCCTAAATATTTATCTAAATTACTCTTTATTTTATCTAACATATTAGTCTTTTTTAATTATATATTTTTTAATTTAAAAGTTTGATAAATGTAATTTAATATATAGATTATGAAGATATGTAAGAAATGTGATATACCTAAAGAATTTTCAGAATTTCCTAAAAAAGTAAGTAATAAAGATGGTTTAAACACACTTTGTAAGAAGTGTTTTAACTTACATAGAAAAGAATATTTAAAAAATTATAATTTAAAAAATAAGGATACTTTAGATAATTATATCAAATTCTGATGAGTTAAAAAGAAAATCTTTAGAGAATAAGAAAATTAATAAAGAAGATCCTGTTAAATATAAAATTATTAAAGATAAAAGAAATACATATGAGATTAATAGAAGAAAGACAGATATATTATATGGACTATCACATAAAATAAGAAATGTAATAAATCAGAGTCTTAAAAATAAGAATTATACAAAAAAATCAAATTCTCAACAAATACTTGGTTGTTCATATGAACATTTTAAATTATATATAGAAGGTAAATTTGAACCTTGGATGACTTGGGAGAATAGAGGATTATATAATGGTGAGTTTGATTATGGTTGGGACATTGACCATATTATACCACTATCAACTGCAAAAACTGAGGAAGAAATTTTAAAATTAAATCATTATAGTAATTTCCAACCACTTTGTAGTAAAATAAATAGAGATATTAAAAGAGATATTTATGAAACATATTAAAAATTTTAATGAGAATAAGTTAGCATTTAACTGGAAAGATGTAAAAGAAATAGAAGAACTTTGTATTCATCTTAAAGATGAAGTTAATAAAGTTGAGGTTAGTCCTAATGGTTCAGTTGATATTAATGGTGAAATTATGAACCAGTATAATATAGAAATAGTATTCAGGAGAGATGATGCACCTATTCATAAAATAATTGAGAATGCTGAAAAAATGTTAGAAATAACAAAAGAATATGTTGAGTTAATTGAAAAGTTAGAAGATGTATAGGATATAAGGTTGAATATCATCTTTTACAAACATCACAACACTTAAACTTTTATAGTTTAACTGGTAAAATTCAACTTAGAAAAGCTAAGTAATAATCTGATTTATCTTATATTCTCTCATATCTAAAAAGTGTTCATTGAACTCTTTTTTTGTTGAATATAGTTTTATATGTTCACGTCTTGGGAATAAGACTATCATTTCATCTAATTCTACATACAAGTATTGTACTTCTGGATAAAATGTGAAAGTTCTATGTTTAAATTTAGATTCAAACAATTTAGAACATATACAAGGTTTTGTTTTATGTCCAACACCAGAATAGTGAAATATAAATGGATTATGTTTTACTTTTTTAAGTTGTTTTACTTTATTATAGATAATAATTTTTTTATGTATTTTCTTCTTGTATTGATTAAATTCTTTAACCAATTTAATTTTATCTAAATCAAATCTTTTTGCAAATCTTTCAGCAGAAAGTTTAAATATCTTCTGAAATTGTTCAATATCAGTTATGTCCTTATTATCTATATGTAATAAGGATTCTATATGTGTTGCCACTTCTTCAATATTTTTGAACTCAACCATAACTTTTATATTCAGATACTATATAATAGTTTATGATAGAAAAAGTAAAATGTCTAATCATTGGGTCAGGTCCCAGTGGTTACACTGCAGCCATTTATGCTGCAAGAGCAAATATGAATCCTGTTTTATATCAGGGTTTACAACCAGGTGGTCAATTAACCACAACAAATGAAGTAGAAAACTTCCCGGGGTATCCAGATGGAATTACTGGACCAGAAATGATGCAACAATTTGAAGCTCAAGCAAAGAGATTTGGAGCTGATATAAGAGATGGTTGGGTAACTAAAGTAGATTTTAGTGACACAATTAAGAAAGTCTTTGTAAATGAAAAAGAAATACATTGTGAGACAGTTATCATATCTACAGGAGCAACTGCAAAGTATTCCGGAGTACCAGGTGAACAACATTATCTTGAGTTAGGTGGTGGGGTTTCTGCATGTGCGGTATGTGATGGATTCTTTTACAAAGGACAAGAAGTTGTGGTAGTAGGTGCAGGCGATTCGGCTTGTGAAGAAGCTCACTACTTATCAAAAATCTGTAGTAAAGTAACTATGTTAGTTAGAAGTGGTTTTAGAGCATCTAAGATTATGGTTGATAGAGTTAAGAATACAGAGAATATTGAAATACTTATGAATACAATAACTGATGCAGTTATTGGTGATGGTCAAGTAGTAACTGAAATAAAGACTATTCAATTTGAAGGAACAGATCATGAAGTTCATAGAACTATACCAGCAACTGGATTCTTCTTAGCAATTGGTCATAAACCAAATACTGATATATTTACAGAACTTGAATTGGATGAAACAGGATATATTATAACTAAACCAGGTTCTACACAAACAAATATACTTGGAGTTTTTGCAGCAGGTGATGTAGCAGACCATGTTTATAGACAAGCAATTACTGCAGCAGGAACTGGTTGCATGGCAGCATTAGATGCGGAAAGATACTTAGCCAGTTTGGAATAATAAAAAATAATTTCTATATTTGCACTATGAAAAATATGAAAAGAAAAGAATTTGTGATCGTAGATTTGGAGGCCACATGCTACGACAATACAGACCCAACAAAACCAAAAGATTTTAGAAATGAAATCATTGAGATTGGTGCTGTTAAGTTAGATGAAAATGGAAATGAGATTGATAGATTTGGAAAGTTTGCAAGACCTTTAATACATCCAGTAATATCTAAATTTTGTAATGAGTTAACTACTATTACACAAGAAGATATTGATTATGCTGATGAATTAGGTGATGTACTTGTCCAATTCTTTGAGTGGTGTGATGGTGCTACATTAGTTAGTTGGGGATTTTATGATCGTAGTCAGTTAGAGAAAGATTTAATTGCAAATGATTTAGAATATCTATTAGAAGAACTTGAAGGACACCAAAGTTTAAAACACTTACATGGTTCTTGGAACAAGTTAAGAAAAGGTGGTATTGGATTAGGTGGTGCTATTAAGTTTGAGAAATTGACTTTTGATGGTCAACCTCATAGGGGAATAGATGATGCAATTAATATTGCAAATATTTTTAGAAAGTACATTGATAGATTTTAATCAATGTACTTTTTTAATATATCTTGAATATTATCTTTATAAGAAATTCTCAATAGATTTATGTTATTGTCTATACAGAATTTGTTTTTAATATTATCTCTTATTTTTAATTTTTCAAAATTTTTATCACCTCCCCAATATTTCACACTACTAAAATGTTGTTCTCCATCATACTCAATACATAGATTATATTTTTCAATATAGAAATCATATCTAAGTTTACTACCACTCAAACTTAAACACTTATCAAATTTTTTCTGACTTTCATATTTAATGTTTTTTTTATCTAAAAGCAATCTTATTATTTTCTCACCTTTGGATTCACTACACTTAGGACATCCTGATGCTCTTAAATGTGCTCTAACATTTTGAATAAATTCCCCATGTATATTACAAATAATAGTGGTATCATCATTTGTACTCAAAAAGTTAGATTTACTATAA
>Ga0116182_1004516_pt1 | contig 12295 bp, 11 predicted proteins | sample AD_UKC077_MetaG_FD_89805 | JGI IMG/M metagenome (GOLD analysis project Ga0116182, IMG submission 89805) | Active sludge microbial communities of municipal wastewater-treating anaerobic digesters from USA - AD_UKC077_MetaG | ecosystem: Engineered > Bioreactor > Anaerobic > Digestate | place: USA...
ATATCCGATTGTATGCATCTCATCGTCTTCAATGAACATGAATCCAACCTTGCATATTCCTTCAATAAGCATCTTATCATTTAATTCATCTATGTTTGTTATGTAAACATCAGCCTCTGACCTGATAACCTGAGCAATTTCACCGGAACCCTTGCTAAGCTCCACTGCATCATTAATGTTTATTTCTTCAGATATTTCTGCTGCTATATCCGTATAGGCTATATTTCTGCTTTTGGCTTGAATGGTCCCGTCAGATTCCAGATTAGAAACATATGCAACCGGTCTTTTCATATAGGCATCAGTATCCAGTATTAATACTGCCTTAACAAGAAAGCTCCTTTCTGTCAGCTGGTCTGCATCAATATAATCAATAAAGACATTTGTAAAAGCTTCCATGTCTTCCGTAACGCCTTCTGCGCTGATTTCTTCCCTGAAGGGTATTTCGCCTGTCATGGAATGAATAGTGTAATTTTCGTTGTTTGACCGGTAAATAATATTATATTTAAGCCTTCCGTCAACTATTATACTATCTGTGGTTGCCCTAACATTATCGAGCTTTGCTTTTCCCTCCGCATTTACAATTTTCTCCATATCAGGCATGTCATCAGCAATTGTAATTTCATTTTCCAGCAAAACTTCAGTGGAAAACGAATCGACAACTTCATTAATATTAAATGTATCATTAAATAATTTAACCAAAATAAATCCTCCTTTAAGTTAATACGGAATTACTCATTATTCTTTTATAAATGTATATGCCGTTTAAATTTCAATAGTACAACTTATAAACAAAATTTTTTGAAAAAGTATTAAAAGGGATTGACCTTTTCATTTTTTTAATATAGAATAATTCAGTAATGTGGCAGCGGATTTTGATTGAATTTGCCAAATTTATTAAAAACCCAAAAAGATATTGTATTGCTGGAGACTAAAAAAAAAACCCCTTTTTGTCTCCTTTTTATGTTAAGGGGTATGGGTACACAGGAAACAATGTACGGAGACACACCTGAGACAGAGGGTGAGCCTTTACTGGCACGAGGAATGCCCATAATTTTGGGCAATAACAAATAGATAAATCAGGAGGGAGAAATGCCAAAATATATTTTTGTAACCGGAGGAGTTGTTTCTTCATTAGGGAAAGGAATTACTGCAGCATCCTTGGGAAGGCTTTTGAAAAGCAGAGGGCTTAAGGTTACATTGCAGAAATTTGACCCTTATTTAAATGTGGATCCTGGGATGATGAGCCCTTATCAGCATGGAGAAGTGTATGTGACCGACGATGGAGCTGAAACAGACTTGGACTTGGGGCATTATGAAAGAATAGTTGATATAGATTTAACCCAGTACAGCAGTATTACATCAGGTAAAATTTACTGGTCCGTATTGAATAAGGAAAGAAGAGGAGATTACCATGGGGGAACTGTCCAGGTTATTCCTCATGTAACCAACGAAATCAAAAGAATATTAAAAAGAATTGCCACAGTGGAAGACGTTGATATTGTTATAACCGAAATCGGGGGAACAGTAGGGGATATTGAAAGCCAGCCATTTTTGGAGGCCATTCGTCAAATACGCTATGAGGTTGGAAGAGACAATGTATTGTATATACATGTTACATTACTCCCTTATCTTTCAATGGCAGGGGAGCTGAAGACAAAACCCACCCAGCACAGTGTAAAGGAGCTTTTAAGCATAGGAATTCAGCCGGATATACTGGTATGCAGAAGCGAAAAAGAAATATCCGCAGAGCTGAAAACAAAAATTGCCCTGTTCTGCAATGTTGAAAAACAAAATGTTATTCAAAATGTAGATGCAGATTCCATATATGATATTCCGCTGATGCTGGAAAAGGAAGGCCTTGCAAAATTAGTATGCGACCATTTCAACTTAAATTGTGCCGAACCTGATTTGGCAGAATGGACCCAAATGGTAGACCGTTCAAAGAGCCCTAAACACAGCGTTAAAATAGGTCTTGTGGGCAAGTATGTAGAGCTTAAGGATGCATATCTGTCTGTTGCAGAAGCTCTTTATCATGCAGGAATCGATAATTCCTGTGATGTTCATATATCATGGATACATTCAGAGCAGGTCAATGAAAATAACTATAAACAAATACTTGAGGACTGCGACGGGATTCTTGTTCCGGGAGGCTTTGGAGACAGAGGAATAGAAGGCAAAATCCTGGCAGCAAAATATGCAAGAGAAAATAAAAAGCCATATTTGGGAATAGGACTGGGGATGCAGATGGCTCTTGTGGAATTTGCCAGGTCAGTTTTGGGCTATTCTGACGCTGACAGCTTTGAATTCAATCCTGAATCCAAATATCTTATCATCAACAAGGCTGACGGACATAATGACATAGAAAGCAACGGCGGTTACATGAGGCTTGGAAGCTATCCCTGCAGGCTTATTGACGGCACAAAGGTAAAGGGAGCATATGGAGGGGCTGATATGATTAATGAAAGACACCGCCACAGGTATGAGTTTAATAATGAATTCAGAGATGCATGCGAGAAGAATGGACTTATAATTTCAGGGGTTTCACCTGACAACAAGCTGGTTGAAATAGTAGAGCTGAAAGACCATCCTTGGTTTGTGGGAGCCCAGTTCCATCCTGAATTCAAATCAAGACCTACCAGAAGTCATCCTTTGTTTAAATATTTGATAAAAGCTTCCATAGAGTGTAAATAGTATATTGAAACAGTGAAACAGCGGGGACGGTTCTAAACCGTCCCGCTTTTGTATCATAAATACAACTCTCCTAATCTTTTTGATAGATCGGGACAGTTAAGAACCGTCCCCGGCCGGCTTTTCCTGTGAGAAGTATGTTCCCAGATAAATGCCTCCGATTATTATTATACCGCCCAGCACTGTATATGCGGATGGTATTTCTTTAAATATAATCATAGCCATAAGGCTGGCAAAAACCGGCTCCATTAATGTTGTTATGGAAATCAAGGTGGATGAATAGTATTTCATTAAATAATTGTAAACTGTATGCCCCAGTATTGAACTGAAAAAGGCTAGGAGAAAAAACAGGGCAAACTCTTTCAAAGGGTAGGGATACACAGGTGTTCCCGATGCAAAGCACATGAAAAACAATGCTATAGCCGATACCGAATAAACAATCAAAACATATACTCCCGCACTTACAGTCTTTCTGACGATACCTCCTATTACCAGATAACCTGCAACAAATACCGCTCCCATAAATGCCAGTACATTCCCAAGAATCATGGCTGTCCCGTTTCCCTGAGATGAACCTATACCGATTATTACAGTGCCTATCAATGACATTCCAATACCGACAATCATTTTACCGGTTATTCTTTCCTTCAATAGAAAATAGTTGATTGCTGCAACAAAGATAGGGCTGCAGGATACAAGGATGGTTGAATTTGCAATTGTAGTCATTTGAATTGACTGAATCCAGGAAGCAAAGTGAAGTGCAAGAAAAATACCGCTTATCAGGCACAGCAGGCAGTCATTTTTATTTAAGCTTTTAAATTCGCTTCCGTATTTTATGTAAACAGGAAAGAAGAGCATGATGGAAGTAAACAGCATCCTGTATGCTGCAATAACCAGTGAAGGTGATTCCGAAAACCTTATTATTATCGAAGAAACAGAAGTAAAAAAAGTTCCTGCAAGAATCCAGTACTTGGATGGTTTTTTCATAATTTCTTCCTATTATGTTGATAATAAGTATACTACCACAAATTTTAAATATTTTCAATATTATGAAGATCACAATATATTTATACTTATCAGTCTTTGTTCATATAATAATAAAAAAGGGTTGTGGTTGCGGGAGGGCAGAGTGGAATTATTTAACTCCATTACATTGATTTATGCAGTTAATATTTGTATGGCAATAATTGTTATATTCCTGGAAAGAAAAGACCCTACGGCAACACTTGCATGGGTATTGGTCCTCTTGCTGTTTCCTGGATTCGGATTTTTGCTGTACCTGTTATTAGCCCAGAATTTCAGCAGGAAGCAGCTTTTTATCATGAAAATTTACGCCAAAAAATCATTTGGCGACTATATAAGGGTGCAAAGAGAATTGTTCGCCACTGGGGGGCTTGTTTTTAATGATAAAAATGTTGAATCCTACAAGGATTTAATTAAGATGAACTTATTTTACCACGGTTTTTCATACACACAAAACAATGAGGTCACAATCTACACAGACGGTGAAAAAAAGTTTGATGAGCTTTTCAGGTTAATAAAAGAGGCAAAGAGTCACATACATATGGAGTATTATATAATGAGGAATGACACTCTTGGGAACAATCTTTTGAACCTTCTTTCAAAAAAGGCGCAGGAGGGTGTGGAGGTAAGACTTTTGTATGATTCCGTGGGCGGAAGGCAGATAACCGGGGAGCAAATTGAAAATTTAAGGAGGTCCGGAGTTAAGGTTGCTGTATTTTTTGCCAGCACTATTCCCTTCTTTAATTTTAAAATCAATTACAGAAATCACAGGAAGATAGTAGTTATTGACGGGATAACAGGCTTTGTGGGCGGTTTCAACGTGGGGGATGAGTATGTGGGCTTAAATAATAAAATTGGTTATTGGAGAGATACTCATTTGAAAATCAGAGGAGATGCAGTAATAGACCTGCAGACCAGGTTTTTCCTGGATTGGGGTCATGCTTCCAAGGAAGAGGTCTTGTTCTTGCCGAAATACTTTCCTGACAACAGAATCCAGGGCAGGGTGGGAATTCAAATTATAAGCAGCGGTCCTGACAGTTTAGATGAAGCAATCAAAAGCAATTATGTAAAAATGATAAATTCAGCTAAAAAAAGCATTTTGATTCAAACCCCATACTTTGTTCCTGATGCTTCCGTATTTGAAGCTATCAAAATTGCTGCCGCATCCGGTGTGGATGTGAAAATTATGATTCCCTGCAAGCCTGACCATCCTTTTGTTTACTGGGCAACCTACTGGTATTGCGGAGGCCTGTTAAAATATGGAGTGAAGGTTTATACTTATGAGTACGGATTCTTGCATTCAAAGACCCTGGTGGTTGACGGTACCATTGCATCTGTGGGGACAGCAAACTTTGATGTAAGAAGCTTTAAACTGAATTTTGAATGCAACGGAATAATTTATGACCGGGACACATCCCAAATGCTGTATGACATATTTATGGAAGATTTGAATTATTCTATGGAGCTGACAAGGGAATTGTATCTGGAAAGGGGGATTTTAATAAGATTCAAGGAATCCGTGTCAAGGCTTTTAGCTCCTTTGTTATAAGGAGCAGGATATTTTCATCTTGGCAGTTGAAATTTTTTACAGCAATGCTATAATTATCATAATGAAAAGTGCGGGTGATAAATATGAAAAGATATTTTGTAATATACAATCCATCTTCGGGAAAAGAGCTTGCAGCCTATAAGGTATTCGGCGCTGCTGAAACCCTTATGAGTGTTGAAGATGCGGAGTTTTCATTCTATTCCACAAAGAAAAAGGGAGATGGGGAAGAAGCTGCAATAAGAGCATGCCGGCTTGATTATGAAATGATTATAACCTGTGGCGGCGACGGAACAGTAAATGAAGTTGTCAACGGAATGATGAAGTGTTCCAACAGGCCTAAATTGGCAATAATGCCTGCCGGAACAGTGAATGACTTTGCCGAACAGCTTAACCTTCCCAAGGCTCAGGAGAATTTTGCCTCTCTTATCATGCAGAATAAATACAGTACAATTGATGTGGGAAAAATAAATGAAAAATATTTTATAAATGTAGTGGGAGGGGGAGCTTTTACAACCATTCCCCACAGGGTTACAATTGATGCAAAGACAATTCTGGGAAAGTATGCCTACTACTATCAGGCAGCGGTTAAGGTTCCCGATGAGCTTGAGATTTGCGAAGAAATTGAATATATAATTGACGGAAAAAAACTCGGTTACAATACTTTGCTTTTTCTTGTACTTAACTCTGCCGGCGCAGGAGGGTTCAAGTATTTGTGTCCAAAGGCAAAATTGGACGACGGCCTGCTTGATATTGTAATTTTCGAAAAAACAAATTATGCCGAGATGTTTCAGATATTTACAAAAGTGTTTAATGGACATCACATAACTCATCCAAAGGTTCATTATTTTCAGGCAGAGAATATAAAAATAATTCCTGAAAAGGAATTATTGATTGATGCAGATGGAGATCCGGCAGGTTATGCACCGGCAGAAGTTTCCTCTGTGCACAATGCCATAGACATATTGGTGCCATAGAAAATCGGCTTATCCTGTCAGTATACCTTCAGAAAGCTGTTGATTAATTTAATTGTCTTATCTATTGCATTTTTAACAAATATATCAAAGTCCATGTTTGCAGTGCTGTCAGCTTTGTCGGACATGGCTCTCACTATGCAGAAATCCACATTATTCATATAGCATACATGCCCTATTGCTGCACCTTCCATTTCGGTACAAAGAGCATCAAAGTTATTTACTATATAATCCTTTTTTTCTTTGCTTCCTACAAACTGATCTCCTGATGCAACGGTTCCCACGGCTATATTTGTATCTTCCAGGATTTCGGCTGCCTTCACCAGTTTTTTTACCAGTCTGTCACTGCAGGGAATTTTAATTAAATCAATTCCTGAAATCAAACCAACCGGGACTCCAAAAGGCGTAACATCAAAATCATGCTGTACCACACTGTCGGATATGACAATGTCTGCAAAGTCCAATTCCGGGCTTAAGCATCCGGCAACACCGATATTTATTATGGCATCCGGAGCATATTTCAATATCATTGTCTGGGTACAGACAGCCGCATGTACCTTGCCTATACCGCAAATTGCAAGCACTGCATTTTTATTCTGCAGTTTTCCTTCGAAGAAATCTATGCCGCTTATGGTTTCTTTTTTTATTAAATCCATGGAATTTATAAGGTCTTCAACCTCAATGCCCATTGCACCGATTATTCCTATCATAATATCGCCTCCATAGTTAATTAACTAATTTTAATATACCAAAAAACAAATGTCAAGAAGACGGGCGGTCGTCCCCCCAATCCAATTTTTTTCTTTCTATTTCAGTATAATTGTGCTAAAATGGACTTTAGGCGGAGCAAGGATATCTTCCAACGGCATATCCCTGCTGCCCCGTTGAAAGGGTGCTTAAACTGCATGACAATTTCTTCCGATTTTTATAAATAAAAGGTGATAGGATGCATTATATATACATTTTAGAGTGCAGGGACAAAACTTTGTACACTGGATATACTAACGATTTGGATAAAAGAATCAAAACACATAATGAGAAAAAGGGAGCAAAGTATACAAGAGGAAGAACTCCCGTGATTTTAAAATACTATGAGGAATTTGACAATAAAATTGATGCAATGAAAAGAGAATCCCAGATAAAAAAACTGAGACGCTTAAAAAAACTGATGTTGTTCAAATAATTAAATATAATTGTATAATATATATAATTTTGCTATAATTATATAAAACAAAAGATGAGGAGAGTATCGTCATGGAATCAAACTTAATAGTAGACAGCTGCACCGACTTTAATGAGGAAACATTAGACATACCCAGAGTTCCTTTCAGAATTATAATTGATGATGAAGAAATCGTAGATGAAGACACTGATATAATTGAGCTTATAAGAAAAATGAAAAGCAGCCGCAATCAAATTAAAACTGCTTGTGCTCCTCCGGAAGACTTCATAAACAAAATGAAGGTTCAAGCAAATAATTTTATTGTAACGATATCAAGCCAGTTAAGCGGTTCTTACAACAGTGCCATGGTTGCCATGGAAACCATAAAGGAAAAGTTTCCTGAAACTTTTGTACATGTTTTTGATTCCAAGTCAGCTGCTGCGGGGGAAACCTTGATTGCACTAAAAGTTAAACAACTGATTGAAGAAAACTTAAATCCCCATGAAATAGTTGAGCAGGTAGAAAAATACATTCCTAATATGAGAACGCTCTTTATATTGGACTCATTGGATAACCTTGCCAAGAACGGCAGGATAAGCAACTTTAAGGCACTCCTTGCCAACATAATGAACATTGTTCCAATCATGGGGGAAGACGGGGAAGGCAGAATAATTTTAAAAGAAAAAGTAAGAGGCAAAAAGAAAGCATTCTCGAGGCTTGTTGAAATACTTGATGAATATAATATTGATTATCAAAATACAGTTTTAGGTATAACTCATGTAAACTGCCTTGAAAAAGCTGAAAATTTAAGAGATGCCATAAAGGCAAAATATAATTTTAAGGACATAAAAATATTTAACCCTGCGGGGTTGAGCACTGTTTATGCCTATGACGGAGGAATAGTAATAGCTTTTTAAGGGCATATTTTATGTTAGTTCCCTGTTAAATTGGGTATAATTATTTTATACCGAAATGGAGGGAACGAAATGAAATATAAAGAAATTATTTCTGAAATTAAATCCGTAAGACTTTACAAAAAGGATCAAGTGGATACAAAATTATTTGATGAATTAAAACAATATTATGAACAGGGCAAAAGACTGGTTGATGATATTGAAATGGAAGTGCTTAGAAAAAACAGAGATGAAGTTTTTGAACAGCTTAAAGACTCTGCAGGCTATAACAACAGAATGATCGAAGCTCCCCATTATTTAATTGTGTTGTCCGAAGAAAAGGATCACTACATAGAAAACGCAGGCTACAGAGTACAGGATATTATGCTTAAGGCCTGGAGCCTGGGTCTTGCTTCCTGCTGGATAACCTTTGAAGACGGGGAAGCAATTAAGAAAAAACTAGGCATTAATACAGACAAAAAGCTTGCTGCCCTTATAGCTCTCGGTTATGAAGACCCTCAGAACAAGGTTTTGTATGAGAAAGGCAAATACAATACTTCATCAAATGTTAAAGTAATTGAGGATAATACAAGCGAAAGACTTGGCATAAGGGACCTGGTTTTCACCAAGGAATGGGGCCAAAAGGCAGATCCCGATGAGCTGGTGAACTACGGTCTGCTGGAAGGGTTCTTTTACGGGATACTGGCTCCTTCATACAAAAATCGTCAGCCCTGGAGATTTATCGTTGACAACGGGACGGTTGTTCTGGCATTGAAAAAAGATATATATGTAACAGAATATGAAGAAAAAATCGATACGGCAGTTATAATGCTGTATTTTGATGCAATTATAGAAAGTACCTTGCATGATATCTCATGGAAGTTCGGAAAGCCTGAAAAAGACTACAAGGTGCCCGATGACTATAAAATTGCAGCTTATTGTATCATTTGATGAAAAGGGCTATGCCCTTTTTACAATATAGCTTATGCTCCCCTGGAGACGGGCTGACTATTATAAAATAAAGGAGAATTACATGAAAATTATTATTCACAAGAAATACTTGGACCTTGTATCTGAAAAGTTTCCGGATATTGAATTTTACACTGAAATTGATGATTGTCCCGAAGCAGAAGCACTTATAGGAGAGCCTATGGATTTTGTACCGGAAAAGCTCGATAAGCTGCCTGGTTTGAGATGGATACAATCCTTCAGGGCAGGCTACGACACATTGGATTTAGACTATATGATGAAAAGAAATATTACCTTCTGCAATGGAAAGGATATTTACTCAATTCCCATAGCAGAGGATGTTGTTTGTAAAATACTTATGCATAATACAAATGCCATGGCATACTTAAAGAGTCAAAAAGACCATAAGTGGGACTTAAGCCAAAGAAGAACAGAATTTCAGGGCAAAACTATAGGAATAATTGGAACAGGTTCCATTGCTACAGAAATTGCCAAGAGACTCCAGGGTTTCGGAGTCAGAATAATCGGATACAAGAGAAGCCCGGTATCTTCAATGGCATATTTTAACGAGATTCTTTCAGGCAAGAAAGGATTGGAGTATTTAATGTCAGAAAGTGATTATATAATAGTAACAGTTGACTTGAATAAGGAAACCTACCATATGATTAATAAGGATACTCTTAAATATATGAAAGAAAGCGCTGCAATTATCAATATAGCAAGAGGAAGCATAATTAATCAGAAAGACTTGACACAAGCATTGAGGAATAAATCAATCTCTTATGCAGGACTGGATGTTTTTGAAGTAGAACCCCTGCCTGAAGACGATGAACTGTGGGGTTTGGAAAATGTGTACATCACCCCTCACGCATCAGGCATTGTAAGAGAAAATAAAAAGAGGCTTGGAGACCTTGTTGTATCTAATATTCAAAGATTCATAGACGGTGAAAAGCTGGCATATGCTGTAAAATAGAAATTCATGCGGGGGAACATGATGGTTTTCCCGCATATTTAAAAAAGAAAGAAGCATCATGAATACTAACAAAAATATTTTGAAAATTTTATTTTTCCCCCTGTTAATACTTTATTATGAAACAATCCTCAGGATTTTTCTATTTGATGCAGTATTTAATATGGGATACATCTACATGTGTTTGTTTTCCTTTCCCCTGGGGCTGTTCTTTTATTTGCTTTCAAAAGCTTTTAATGAGAAAACAAACAAAATTCTTTTCTATGTCATTGTAATCTTTTTAACTCTCTATTACTGTGTTCAAATAATTTATTACAGAATATTTAATACCTTTACTTCATGGTATTCTATTTTAGCTGGAACCGGTAAGGTATTATGGTTTAAAGATATAATAATCTCCGTACTTCTTGATAATATTTTTGAATTAATCATAGTATTTCTTCCTCTCGTTCTATTGTTGATTTTTCACAGGAATCTCCAATTCAACAAAATTATAAAAAGGTATGCTGTTAATATTGCCTTATCAGCTCTTGTAATGCAGACAGCAATTGTAATTGCGGTCCTGTCTTCTGACACGGGAGTACTAAGCCCCTCTTATTTATATTCCGAAACCTTTTTGGTAGTGGAATCCGTAGATAAGTTTGGTCTTTTAACAACAGGAAGATTAGACATACAAAATATTTTAAAGAGCCTGGTCTTTGCTATGGAAATCAAGCCTCCGGAAATAATTGACGAGCCGTCTGCTGAGCCGCAAGATGAAGATATACCAAAGCCCCCGCAGGAAGACCCGTCTGCCGGGATTGCAGAATACAATACTATGGATATTCCTTTTGACGATTTGATAAATACGGAAAAAAATCAGGCAATAAGAAATATGCATGAATACTTCAGCAGTGTTCAGCCCACAAAGAAAAATGAGTACACGGGCAGATACGAAGGGAAAAATTTGATTCTAATAACTGCGGAGGGTTTTTCACCCTATGCTGTCAGGAAAGATATAACCCCTACCTTATACAAAATGCAGGAGGAGGGTTTTAAGTTCAAAAATTTTTACACTCCTACCTGGGGAGTCAGCACCTCCGACGGAGAATACGTTGCTTGTACGGGGCTTTTGCCCAAGGAAGGCATATGGAGTTTCTACAAATCATCTGCAAACTTTATGCCCCTTGCTATGGGAAATCAACTCAAAAAAGAAGGTTATGAAACAAAAGCCTACCATAACCATTACTTTGATTATTATTACAGAAACATGTCCCATCCAAATCTGGGCTATATATACAAGGGACTGGGCAACGGGCTTGATATAACGGAAACATGGCCTGAATCCGATTTGGAAATGATTGAGCTTACAGTGCCGGAATTCATAGAGAATGAGCCCTTCCATACCTACTATATGACAGTGAGCGGTCATTTGCAGTATACATTTACAGGCAACTACATAGCTGCAAAAAATAGAAGTCTTGTGGAAGCCCTGCCATTCTCCAACAATGTCAAGGCATATCTGGCATGCAACATTGAGCTTGACAAGGCAATGGAGAGATTAATACAGGAGCTGGAGAAAAAAGGGATTGCCGAAGACACTCTAATAGCCATAAGTCCCGACCACTATCCCTATGGCTTGACCCTGGCGGAAATCAATGAGCTTGCAGACAGTGAAATCAAGGGGGACTATGATTTGGAAAAAGGGGTGTTTCTCCTTTGGAGCAAGGGAATGGAGCCTGTTGAAATTGATAAACCATGTTCAAGCCTGGATATAATTCCTACCTTGTCAAATCTCATGGGCTTGGATTATGATTCAAGGCTTCTGATGGGCAGAGATATTCTTTCAGACTCAGAAGCTTTAGTGATGTTTTCAGACAGAAGCTTTATGACAGACAAGGTGTTTTACAATGCCAGAACGAATGAGGTAAAAGCATTAACCGGTGAAGACATTGAAGATTCATACATTAAAGAAAGAGCAGATACAGTTTTATCAAAGTTCAAATACTCAGCTCTGATACTTGACAGTGACTACTACAGAAGAATTTTAGATTAAATAAAATATTCAGGGACATTTCTCTATTGATATTA
>Ga0116182_1004530_pt1 | contig 12263 bp, 9 predicted proteins | sample AD_UKC077_MetaG_FD_89805 | JGI IMG/M metagenome (GOLD analysis project Ga0116182, IMG submission 89805) | Active sludge microbial communities of municipal wastewater-treating anaerobic digesters from USA - AD_UKC077_MetaG | ecosystem: Engineered > Bioreactor > Anaerobic > Digestate | place: USA...
GATATCGAAATATCAATATCAACCGATACAGGATTGATCGGGAGCAATACCAACAAAACAATCCTAGACATGAAATGGGATTTAGAGATTCCACCAGAAACAACAACGGAAACTGGCAAAACAATTCGTACGACGGCGGTTTTAGAAACGATGCCAATAGAAAAAGCGATGGTTTTAGAAATAATCCAAATGATGCTGTGAAAAATATCCGACAACGTGATAACGGAGGATTTAGAAATAACAACGGTACAAAGTCGCAACCGATGGCTCCACAAAATAATGGAGGATTTCGATCAAACGATTCCGGTTCTGGTTTGAGAAATAAAGGCGGAGATAGAAAAGTCGAAATGAATTCTGAACAGAAAAAACAAGCTCCACCAATCAGAACTTCTAACAGTTCAGAACTTCGATTTACAGGAAGATAGTTCTATTAATATCGGTCTGAATTCTTTTTCTGATCGATCTGTAAGATTGAATAAATTTTATTTAAAATTTAAATTAACAAAAATTTATGATTCAGATATTTAACTTCAGTACAATATATTTATCAAAACATCAAATAACAATAAAATAGTAAAACAATGAAAAAAGTATTTTTAAGCGCGGCGTTCGTAGCGATAGGAACATTTGCAATGGCTCAACAAAACAGCCAAATGAAAGACATGAAAATGAAAGATCTAGCAAAAATGGAACAGAGAAGAGCAGATCACATGGAAAAAATGCAATCTGAACTGAATCTTTCAACTGCACAAGTTGCTCAGATTAAAGCTCTGCAGGATAAAAAAATGGCAGAAAGAAAAGCAAATGCTCCACAAATGCAGGCAGAAAGAAAGGCGAAAATGGAACAAATGAAAGCGAAAAATGAGCAGTGGAATGCTGAGATGAAACAAATTTTAACTCCTGACCAATACACCAAATGGCAATCTAAAAAACAGGAAAAAATGCAAGACAGAAAGGAAAAAATGATGAAGAGAGGGATGCATGATATGCCTGCAAAAAACTAATTTATATTTTTAATTTTTTTTTATAGAAGCGGAAAATTTTTTCCGCTTTTTTCTTGTTCACCCCTCTTGAAATCTATATATTTGGTAAAAAGGAAAATATGATATCAAATGAAATAGCGAACTTGATCAATCAGCAAATTGCGAAAGAGCAGTATGCCGCACAGTATTATTTATCAATGTCTGCCTGGTTTTATGCAAAGGATTTAGATGGTATTGCCAATTATTTTAGAATTCAGAGCAAAGAAGAATTAATGCATGCCGACAAAATGTTTGATTACTTAAACGATGTAGGTGCAGAAATCAGAATGGGCGCCATCGAACAACCTCCTTATGAATTTGAAAATGCCACGGATATTTTCGAAAAAGCTTTGGATCACGAGAAATTGGTGACGAAAAGTATTTTTAATATTATGAAAAATGCCAATATTGAAGGCGATTTTGCCACCATTTCTTTCCTTCAGTGGTTTGTAAATGAGCAGGTTGAAGAAGAAGCAAATGCATCACAACTCGTTACCAAAATAAAAATGGTTTGCGAAAATCCTTCCGCACTTTATCTTTTCGATCAGGAATTGAGTCAGCGCGTTTTTGTTTCAGACTCTGGAAATTAAATATATGAAAAAGCTTTACCTCTTCCTTTTTTCAGTTTTCGCTAGTTTCAGCTTTGCTCAGGACTATAATGTTTCCTCCATTCCAGAACATCTTGTGAAAAATGCTCATGCGGTCATCAGAGATTGGTCAGAAGATTACAGTCTGAAATCGGTGAGTGATATGACGGTTAAAAGAACCTATGTTTCGACCATCATGAACGCCGCAGGTGAGGATTATTCCAGGATTTATATTCCATACAACCCAACAACCAGAGTTAGTGGTATTAAAGTTGAAATGTTCGACGCTTCAGGCAAAATAATCAAAACTTTTTCTAAAAAAGACTTTGCCGATTATACCAACAATCCAAGTGCAGGTTTATATGTAGATGACAGGATTCTTGTATTGCAACCGGTTACAACACAATATCCTTTTACGCTAAAATTATCCTACGAAACCAGCACTTCCAATACCATTAATTTAAGAAGTTTTTCCCCAATTTCTACCTATAATGTTTCTTTGGAAAAGAGCAGTTTCGTTATCACCAACAATTCGGGAATCCCGATTCGAACCAAAATCAACGATAAACCGATTGGTAAAGTTTCAGAAATTAAAGAAGGAAACATCTGGAGGTACTCTTATCAAAATATTCCTGCTATTAAACAAGAAGATTTAGCACCAAGCTTAGAATACTTATTGCCCGATGTTCAATTTTCTCCCGAGAAATTTACACTTGAAGGAAAACAAGGCGATATGACCGACTGGAATACTTTCGGTAAATGGTATTATCAGCAATTAATTTCGCCGGTTTCCACCATTACACCAGAAATATCTGCAGAGATTTCTGCTTTAAATCTAAAAGGAACAACTGCCGAAAAAGTAAAAACCATTTATCAATACATGCAAAATAAAACGCGATATGTTCTGATATCAATGGGAATTGGCGGTTGGAAACCCATGCCGGCTTCGGAAGTGAGCAAAAAAGGATATGGTGATTGCAAAGCTTTAACCAACTATATGCGAACTTTGCTTACGGCAGCAGGAATTCCTTCCTATTATGCGATAATTTATAATGATGATTCGGTAATTAATTTTGATAAAGATTTTCCTAGAAATGGCGGGAATCATGCAATATTAATGATTCCGACAGATAAGGATCCGATTTGGTTAGAAAACACTTCACAAAGAGTTGCTTTTAATCATCTCTCTTATTCGTCACACAACAGAAATGTTTTGGCGGTAAATGAAAATGGAATACAAATTATCGATACTCCCGTTTATCAACCTGAAGAAAGTAAGGAAAAATTAATTGGAAAAATTCAAATTGCAGAAGATGGCAGCATTTCTTCCGAAGCTCATTTTGAGTTTTCAGGAGGACAGTATGACAGTAGTCTAAGACTTTTCAGTTTGAAAAATGATGAAATGATCGATGCCCTAAAAAACAGACATTATAATTTAAAGATTGATCAACTTGCCATTAATAATTTAAAAAATGACCGAGATCTGGCAAAAATTAATTACGATCTGAATTTGAAGGCCAATTCCTTTTCCAAAAAATTAGGAAACGATATGTTTTTTCCTGTGATGCCTTACTACCAAGCGACTACTTTTTCTATGAATGATGATAGAGTTTTGCCTTTTGAAACTTCTTTTCCTTTTCAGGATGATTATGAACTGGAGTACAGCATTCCTGCAGGCTACAAATTTACAGAAGTTCCTGCACCGGCTAATTTTTCTACAGATTTCGGTTCTTACACGATCAGCTTTAGTTTAAAAGACAATAAGCTTTCTGTACATCGAATCTTAACCATCAAAAAAGGAATTTATCCTAAAGAAAAATTCAAAGAGTATGTCGCTTTCAGAAAAAAAACAGCGAGTAATGATAATACCAAAATCTTAATTTCTAAATTATAATGAAAAAAAATCTATTCTTTTTGTCTCTCTTTTTATTTGGTTTCGTTTCTTCGCAACACAAATTTTTAGAAATCCCGAAAATTTCCGATGATGATTTGAAAAGCACCAAATCAGCGAAATATCCCGATGCACCCGCAGAAGTTCTGTTTCGATCAATTCATTTCAGAATTGATTATGACGGTTTTCTGTACAAAGATGTTGTGGATCGCGTGAAAATTTATAATAAAGATAATGCCGCGGATTATTTAGATTTTAAAATTTCCCAGTACGAAGATAACAGAGGCAGCCGCGAAACACTGAGCAATTTAAAAGCCTACACCTACAACTGGGAAAACGGTAAAAAAGTAGAAGCCAAAGTTGAACGTAACGAAAAATACAAGTCTAAAGAAGATAAAAATTACATCGTTACCAAATTTGCTTTTCCTAATGTGAAAGATGGCTCGATTGTAGAGTATTCTTACTTGCTTTATACGCCTTTTATCGGATCTACTCCACGAGTTATGATCGAAGATGAAATTCCTGTAAGATATGTTGAATATGTTTTCGATAGTCCGAAACCGATTGGGTATAACATTAATTATAAAGGAGATTTATTGCCCACTTTTCGGGAAATGGAAGAGAAAAAAATCTATGGAGGTGATTACCAACTCTATCGTTTTGGGTACGAAAACGTTCCGCCTTACAAAGAAGAAAAATATGTCCTGAACAGTGATAATTATAAAACAGGGATCAAATCTGAGCTTAACTCGATTATGCGCGGCACTGAACTGAAATCTTATGCTTTGACCTGGAAAGACATCAGCAAAAGATTATATGACCACGACGATTTTGGGAGCGAATTAAAAAAGCAGAATTTGGTAAAAGATCTGCTTCCTGCTGAAATAAAAGAAATGCCCTCGAAAACGGACAAAGCTCGTGCAATTTTGAAATATGTTCAAAAAAATTATACCTGGAATAAAGAAGATGAAGTAGTGACAGACAAAGGAATCCGCAATTTACTTTCCACTAAAATTGGGAATACCGCAGAAATTAACCTCTTGTTGATAATGTTGCTAAGAAGTGCAGATATCGATGCAAATCCCATCGTTTTAGCAACCGTAAAAAAAGGAATGTTAACCGGTTATTTGCCTTCATTGGCGCAGTTGAATTTTGTCCTTGCTTCTTATATCGAAGACAACAAATTTGTGCTTTTAGATGCAACTTCCAAGCAAAGTGATCTTAATATGATTTCGCCGCGTGCCTTGAATTATTACGGGTATTATATGACCAAAGATGATGCGAAACAAATCAATATCTTGTTTCCGGAAGTGAGCAAAACCCTTCTTACCGTAAATGCTACAATGAATCCTGACGGAACTTTCGAAGGTAATTTTTCAGACCGTGATACCAAACTTTACGCAATGATGGTCAACGAAAGATTTACAGAAGATCAAGAAAAATTCGCCAAAAGTTACAAAGACGACTACAAATTCGCGATCTCTAATTTGAAACATGGAGTTCAGGATAACAATGATTTTGAAACGAGTTTCGACTTTAATGCAGATACTTTTACCGATGTTTTAGGAAACAAGTTGGTTTTTAATCCTCTTTTGTTTTTGTATTCGCAGAAACATAATTTTGATCAGGAAGAAAAACGTAAAGCACCGCTTGAATTTTACTCCGCTTCCGACAGGATCAAAAAAGTTACGGTGACCATTCCCGATAATTATACCTTCGAAAATGTACCAAAATCCAAAAAATTCCGCACCGAAGACAATGCATTGCAGTACATTTATCTCGTGACGCAGGAAGGAAACAAACTTACGATAGAAACAACAGTGATGATCGATGATGCTGTTTTTCCGGTTGAGTATTATCCGGCTTTCAAGCAAATCTTTGATAATATTACCAAGATGGAAGCTCAAGTAGTCACTGCCGTGAAGAAATAAAATTTAAAGAATTACTAGTTAAATCCTGTCGCCAATTGTGGTGACAGGATTTTTTTTACCCATAAATGATTTTGGTTTCAATCACTTTTTTACCCAATTTTTCGAGCACCGCTTGATATTCTTCAATTTGTAATTGATGTTTTTCTTTAAAGTCTCCGGTCTTAAAATCGAGGATAATAAACCCATTCCCAGTATCAATCATTCGGTCAGGACGATACATTTTAGAATCCCCATTTTCCGTGATCATAATGTCTCTTTCGTTGATAACCACTTGATTGTCAATAAAATATTTCGAGTATTCGGGATTTTTAATAAAACCGTAAAGCCGTTCCTGAATTTCAGATTTTTCATCTTCCGTGATCGTTCCTTCCAAAAGATAAGATTGTAAAGTTTTTTCGATGTCTTTTTCCGTGTTAATGCGCGCTAAAATTTCATGCGTGAAAATCCCAATCCTCACTTTTTCTACGCGGTTCTGATAACTTTTGGATGGAGTTGCAATTTTTATCGCTTCCAAATCTGCTCTTTTTTCTGTTTTAAATTGAATAGGTTTGGTCATCAATTCCGAAGTTTTATCCGTGGTTTGCTTCTTTAGATCTTCCTCCGAAAATTTATACAGATCAAAAGAAGATAATTCTTCGCCTGCTTCATCTCTTGGGATTTTAGGTTCCAAAAATTCATAAATTTCCAGATGATTGGCTGTTTTATTTGGCTTTTGAATGTAGAAAAAAAGTTGTTCCACCGCTCTTGTCGTTGCAACATACTGCAAACAGAAACGGTCGATTTTATTTTGATAAGCATTTTCCTGATTGAATTGCTCCATTTCAGCATCATAAACTTCAAGCTCTTTTGCGAAGGCATTTACATTGACTGCAGACAATCCGTTTTCAGCTTCAATTTCGAGCCAGTTTGTGAATTTGCCGTCTTTGTTGGAGTTTTCCATCGGTAAAAAGACCACAGGAAATTCTAAACCTTTTGCTTTGTGAATCGTCATCAATTTGATGGCATCTAAATTATCGGAAGCCTGAATCGTCTTCATATGGCCTTCTTCATCCCAAAACCGCAGAAAATCTTTCAGCGTAGAACCCGCATTTTGGCAATAAGCATAAAGCATTTCGAGGTAATTAAAAAGGAAATCGGTTTCCTTACTTTCCACCGAAAATTCCTGCAAATAATTTTCGATGAAATTATAGAGGTTCAGTTGAAGCAAATGTTTGTTTTTTAATTGAATACCGTATTTTTTTTCAATAAAAACTTCCATTTCAGATTTGTTCTCGAGTTGCAACATTTCCACCATTTCTGCCGTGAAATCCTCGATTTTTATTCTTCCCAAAACATTCAAATAGTACAGCATTTTTACGGCAAACTGATAGTTTTTGGGGTTCTGTTCCCAACGTAAAAATTCGGTAAGCGCTTTTAAAGTTGAAGACAAATTTAAAGTTAAACCAGAATCAGAAATGGTTTTTATAAATTCTTCTTTCCCATGGTAATTAATTTTCAAACTTCCGAGCAATTGCGAGAAACTGAAAATATCGAAATTCCCACGACAAAGAATCGTAATGTCAGAAAGGCTGAAACCGCGATCAACACTACTTTGAATGTCGGTTTTCATTTGTTGTGCAACTTCTTCATAAAAAACACTTTTCGTGGTATTTTCAATTAAATTTACACGAACGCGACCTTCCAATTTCGATTTTGGGATTTGCTGAGAGTCGGGTCCGAAAATTTTCTGATGTTCTACCTGCGTAAAATTGGCGAAAAATTGATACAGTTCGTTATTGAAATTGACGATATTTTTTGCACTTCGCCAATTACTTTCCAGATTTTCGAGTTCGGCAAGAACCAATGAATCTTCTTTGTGATTAATGATATCCAGCATGAGTTTAGAATCACCACCTCGGAACCGATAAATGCTCTGTTTGGGATCTCCTACCAAAGTAAAACTCATATCGCTTGATGAAACCGCGTGATCTCTTAACGGAATGAAATTTTGCCACTGCAGAAAAGAAGTGTCCTGAAATTCATCGAAAAAATAATGGGAAAACTTAGTTCCTACTTTTTCATAAATAAATGATGACGGTTCATTGCGCAGGTTTTCATGAATCAGAATATTAAATTTAGAGAGCAAAACCAAATCATTTTCAGCCTCGATTTCTGCGAGTTTATCCTGAATGTCTTTGTTGACTTTTAATGGCAAAATAGCGTTAAGAATTTTCTCTTTTTTTTGTGTGAGAATATAATTAATGATGATTTTTTGTCTGCTTTCCACTAAAAAATCGAGGATTTCCAGGATTTCACTTTCCCGATTTTTACCCGTGGAGGATGCTCCGGCAAGAAATTTATTTTTAGCGGTTTCTTCATTGCCCGGAAAAGGAAAATCTTTTCGTTCAGAGCGGTAATATTTCAAGGATTCATTGAAAAATTTGGCGATACTATTGCTGTTTCCACCTGCGAAATCACCCACTTGAAGGTTTTTTTCAACCATTAAATCAATGGAAGTTTGGAGCAATTCGATATTTTCCTTTTTTAGATTTTTCAGATCTTCCCGAAGTTTTGTTTTTGATTTCTCATACACTTCCCAATCAAAATCTTTGTTTTCATGCAGTCGGAAATAATGTTTGTCTTGCACATATTCTTTTGCAGAATCGTATAAAGTTTTGTTGAGGTTGACGCGGTCGTTATTATCTAAACTGTAATTAACAAAATCCATAAAAGCTCCGGAAAAATCGTTCTCTTCTCCGATATTTTCCAGCATTTTATCGACGGCTTCCATGAGAAAAGGTTCCGGATTGATTTCCAGATTAAAGTTCTGCGCCAAACCCAATTCATAAGAAAAGCTTCGAACCAATCTTGCATTAAATTTATCGATCGTTCCAATATTTAAAGTAGAGTAGTGGTGAAGTACGTAATCCAGAATCTTTTTTGAACGCTCATGCAAATCATTTAGCGCAATGTTGTACCCTTGGTTTTTAAGTTTAATTTGAACGTTGATTAAATCCTGATTCGTTGTAAAAGAATCTGCAGAAAAATCTTTTAACCACTCGATGATGCGGTGTTTCATTTCGTTCGCCGCTTTATTGGTGAAGGTAAGCGCCAATATATTTCGGATTTTATCCGGTTGCGATGGATGTTTCAAACAGATGGCTAAAAGGTTCTGAACCAGAGCGTAGGTTTTTCCAGAACCTGCGGAAGCGTTGATAACGGTATAGTTTTTTTGCATCTTGAATGAAAATTGAGTTTAAAAGTAATAAAAAATTTGCCATTAAGAAAAAAAATCTTACTTTTGCAATCCAAAATGAGATGTAAATTATGTTAATAATCCCAGTAAAAGATGGTGAATCCATCGACAGAGCCTTAAAAAAATATAAAAGGAAATTCGACAAAACAGGAACTATTAGAGCTCTTAGAAGTCGTCAACAATTCAACAAACCGTCTGTTGTTAAAAGACAGGCCAATGTGAAAGCTGCTCATAAACAAAGAATTTTGAGCAAAGAAGAGCAGGCTTAAGTCAAAATTTACTTATAAAATACCAAAATCACTTTTCAAATAGTTATATTTGAAGAGTGATTTTTTTGTTGGTATATTATGATAGAAAGATTTTTGGAATATATTGCCGTTGAAAAACGGTATTCGCCACACACTTTGACGAGTTATAGAAAGGATCTTGAGGGTTTTTCCCAGTTCCTTCTTCAGTCAGAAGCCCATCAGGATTTTGGTGCAGTTGATAAAAAGATCATCAGAAATTTCATGGTGGAATTAGGCGAAAAGAAAATCGCTAAGCGCTCCATCAACCGCAAACTCTCTTCTCTAAGGAGTTTCTATTTGTTTCTTATGAAGGTTGGTCAGGTGAAAACCTCGCCTTTAGAAAGCATACAGTCCTTAAAATTTTACGCGGAGAAACAAATTCCTTTTTCCGAGGAGGAAATGAGCAATCAAAAGTTGCCCGAATTTCAGCCAAATAAAGGGAGTTTCCTCAAAGAACTCATTATTGAAACGCTTTACCAAACTGGAATGCGGCGAGCTGAATTAGTGAATTTACTTTTAGAAAATGTAGATTTCAGCACATTGGAGATCAAAGTGGTCGGAAAAGGGAATAAGGCGAGAATTATTCCTATTTCAGAAAAACTCGCCGCTGATTTTAGGAAATATTTAACAGAAAGGAAACCGCTGAAAGAGTGGGAGATGTACTTCTTCATCAATCCGAAAGGCAAAATATTGAACGATAAATTTGTCTATTCTACAGTTAATTCCTATCTTAGTCTTGTTACTTCGAAGAAGAAAAAAAGTCCCCATATTTTGAGACATAGTTTTGCGACGCATGTCTTGGAACATGGGGCTGAAATTTCTAAAGTAAAGAGAATTATGGGACATTCGTCGCTTGCATCAACGCAGGTTTATACGACTGCCAATATTGAACAATTAAAAAAAGTTTTTAACAATGCTCATCCTCGAGCTAAAAAAAATGTAGATTTATGAAAATTTCTGTACAGTCAATGGGATTGACACCACACGCACCGCTTGAAGAACATATCGAAAAAAAATTAAATAAACTCGAAAGCTATTACGATAAAATCGTAGAATGCAAAGTTTATCTAAAAGTTGAGAATAAATCAGACAAAGAAAATAAGACCGTTGAGATTTTATTGGCAGTTCCGGGTGATGATATTGTGGTAAAAAAGACTTCGGCAAGTTTTGAAGAGAGTTTAGACCTTTGTGCTGAAGTTGCTAAAAAGCTGCTAATCAAGAAAAAAGAACTGGCTTAAAAAAAAAATTAAAAATTTCTTTAAAATAATTTGCGGATTTCAAAAAAACTCACTTATATTTGCACTCGCAAAAACAGATAAGTAGTTCTTTAAAAATCTTTGCCTCCGTAGCTCAGCTGGCTAGAGCAGCTGATTTGTAATCAGCAGGTCGTGGGTTCGAGTCCCTCTGGAGGCTCATTGAAAAAAATAAAATTGGGGAGATTCCAGAGTGGCCAAATGGATCAGACTGTAACTCTGCTGTCTTACGACTTCGTAGGTTCGAATCCTACTCTCCCCACATTTTTTTCTAGTTTTATTTGCGTACTTGCAAATTTTTTATAAATTTGCAAACCGTTTACCAACAGTTTTTGGAAACAAAAATGCGGAAGTAGCTCAGTTGGTAGAGCGTCAGCCTTCCAAGCTGAATGTCGCGAGTTCGACCCTCGTCTTCCGCTCACAAAAAAAATCACAATCATTATATGGCTTGTGATTTTTTTTTAATTTTTTCGCCGACTTAGCTCAGGGGTAGAGCGTTTCCTTGGTAAGGAAGAGGTCGTGAGTTCAAATCTCATAGTTGGCTCTGTGAAAATCTCTCAATTATTTGGGAGATTTTTTTTGCATAAATTTCTTAGTTTCGCTTTTCAAACCACATTGTGAATGTTCTTTTGTTAAATGATGATCTTATCTTTCAAACTTAATGTGATTTAAAACTGAGGCAATCTTCTCAGTAAAAGAGTGCGTTTAATGACTTCCCAAATGGCTGTCTCTTAAAGTTTATTCAGGTGCATTCGCTATTAGTTGTAGCCAAAGTTCTATTGCGTTAATTGGAGGTATGATTTTGATTCGTCGTTCAGAACTGAATTTTGAATTTAGGAGGGAGCAAGTTTTGGTAATCTGTATTTAAAAAAAATGCTTTTACTTTCGGAATTCCATCAAAATATGAAATCCGGAATGATCACTGTAGAGGTTGTTTTTGAAGGAGTGAGGTTCCGACCTGTTGTATTTACTCCATTAATGGCGTCGGAAGGATTGTTACCACTTGTTCTTTTAACGGGGAAAGGTTCTGAGTCCCAAACCCTTTTTGATTGTGGTTATAGATGAACTTGTGACGGAGGCTTTTTTGGCTTTATTGTTATTCCCCATTTTATTTTGACTTTAACAGAAAAAAAATCCCTGAACAGCTATAAAGCTTTATCATATAATTCTTTTTTTCTTTTGAATACTGGATTTGGAAGCCATTAATAAAAAATAGTGTTGCTAAAAAATGAATAAAAACTGGTGAGATTTCTTTAAAAAAGAAAATGTTTGTTGAAATTTATTTATAGAATTTTCACAAATAAATAATTTTTCTTAAATTTGCACGCTGATAATTCGGTAAAATATCAAAGGTGTAACGCAATATTTTTGAATGTTAGAATTTTTTTGTACAAAAAGATTTTCAATATTCAAAAAATAACTATATTTGCACACCGAAAATTAAAGTAAATAATTAATAAATAATTTATATCATGGCAAAGGAAACGTTTAATCGTAGCAAACCGCACTTGAACATTGGTACCATCGGTCACGTAGACCATGGTAAAACTACACTTACTGCAGCAATCAGTAAAGTATTATCTGACAAAGGATACGGAACAGCAAGAGATTTCTCTTCTATCGATTCTGCACCAGAAGAAAAAGAAAGAGGTATTACAATTAATACTGCACACATTGAATATGAAACTGCAAACAGACACTATGCTCACGTAGATTGTCCAGGTCACGCCGATTATGTAAAAAACATGGTTACAGGTGCTGCTCAAATGGATGGTGCTATTTTAGTTGTTGCTGCTACAGACGGACCAATGCCTCAAACAAGAGAGCACATCCTTTTGTGTCGTCAGGTAAATGTACCTAATGTACTTGTTTTCATGAACAAAGTAGATATGGTAGATGATCCAGAATTGTTAGAATTGGTAGAATTAGAAGTTAGAGAACTTTTATCTTCTTACGAATATGATGGTGATAATGCTCCAGTAATCCAAGGATCTGCTTTAGGTGGATTGAACGGAGATGCTAAATGGGTAGCGAAAATCGAAGAATTAATGGATGCA
>Ga0116182_1004535_pt1 | contig 12254 bp, 22 predicted proteins | sample AD_UKC077_MetaG_FD_89805 | JGI IMG/M metagenome (GOLD analysis project Ga0116182, IMG submission 89805) | Active sludge microbial communities of municipal wastewater-treating anaerobic digesters from USA - AD_UKC077_MetaG | ecosystem: Engineered > Bioreactor > Anaerobic > Digestate | place: USA...
ATGTATTAGGTATGACTGTATTGTCAATACTTGAAAAATTCCCTTTTTACAGTGCAGATAGTACTACATGGTTAAAACAAGGAACAGTTGGAACAATTTTAACAAAAAAAGGGGTTATTCCAGTTAGTAGTCGAAAAGACACTAAAAATTGTTATGATAGTCTTTCTAATATTATGAAGCAAGAAGTAGAAAAAGAGGTTAATGAGTTGGGATATGATATTAACAGTTTAGTTTCCTGTGATTATCAAAAACAATATTATAATATTGATTATGCTATGAGGTGGGCAAAAAATTATGAATATAAAGGACCCAAGTCTTTTAAATTTATTAATAAGCTATTTTAATCTATTTAAATTTTTTATATATAATAACAGTTAAAGGAGAAATAATATGTACTACATAGTTAAACGAATGGAAATAGCAGGTTCACATAATTTATTATTGAATTATGAAAGTAAGTGCAAAAATGTTCATGGTCATAATTGGATTATTACAGTTTACTGTAAAGCAGAGCATCTTAATAGTAACGGCATGGTTGAAGATTTTACATTAATTAAGAACAAAATTCACGACCAACTGGACCATCAATGTTTAAATGATGTTTTAGACTTCAATCCAACAGCAGAAAATATCGCAAGATGGGCAGTTGAACAGATACCATCATGTTACAGAGCAGAGATTCAAGAAAGTGAAGGGAATATAGCAATCTATGAAAGATGATAAATTAATTGTTAATGAGATATTTAAAAGTATTGAAGGGGAAGGAATAAGAACAGGTTATCTGGTTACTTTTATAAGATTACAAGGTTGTAACTTAAAATGTTCTTATTGTGATACCAGATATAGTTGTGAAGGTAATGAAGGTCAAGAAATGTATATAAATGATATTTTAGATACAGTATCATTATATAATGTAAACAAGGTAACTTTAACAGGTGGTGAACCGCTTATACATAATCATGTTAATGAGTTAATAGATGAATTAATTAACAATAATTATGAAGTAAATGTTGAAACTAACGGCAGTATAGATATTTCAAGCATTTTAAAAAAGAATATAATTGTTACTATGGATTATAAATCAATATCAAGTGGTATGAATAAATATATGAGAATAGAAAACCTTAATTTATTACGGGAACAAGATGTTCTAAAATTTGTTGTAGGTAATTATGAGGATTTAGAGGATATGCAGAAGGTATTAGAAAAATATAAGCCTATTTGCAATATATTTGTAAGTCCTGTTTTTAGTAAAATAGAATTAATAGATATGGTAGAATATTTAAAATATAATAATTTAAATAATGTTCGTATGCAAGTACAGATGCATAAGATAATATGGGAACCAACAAAGAGAGGAGTATGACATGAAAAAGATTGATACAAAGAAAGTAGAGGAAGCGGTAAGAAATATAATTATAGCATTAAATGATAATCCTGATAGGGAAGGACTTAAAGAAACACCAAAAAGAGTAGCCAAAATGTATCTTGAAGTATTTGAAGGAATGCAATATACAAATGAGGAGATAGTTGAAAAATTTAATAAGTGTTTTGAAGAAGTAAATACAGGAGATTTGGTAATTGTCAGTCATATTCCAATATTTAGTTTTTGTGAACATCATATAGCCTTGATGTATAATATGAATGTATCAGTCGGGTATATTCCAAATCAAAAAGTTTTAGGATTATCTAAAATTGCACGGATAGCAGATATGGTAGGAAAGAGATTACAATTACAGGAAAGATTAGGAGATGATATTTTGTGGATATTACAAAAAATATTGAATACAGATAATATTATTGTAGTTATTCAAGGAGAGCATAGTTGTATGACCACACGAGGAATAAAGAAGCCGGGAACTATTACAAAAACAAGTGCAATAAGTGGTGCATTTAAAGATAATCCAGCATTAAGACAAGAATTTTTTAGTTTATTATAATAAAGGAGAAGATATATGAAAATTAAAACAGAACAATTAAAGGAACTTATGGCAAAGGCAATTAAGGGGGCATCTAATCATAAATTACTTCCAATAACAGGATTTGTAATGATTAAGAATGAAAAAAAGAAATTTACTTTAACTACAACAGACGGCGTAAATATTCTTGAGGTATCTACTGATAAGGCAGAAGGGGAAGATTTATATGCAGTAGTGATGGCAGAGCTGTTCAATAAGTTAATTGCAAGAACAAGTACCGAATATGTAAATCTTGAGGTAACAGAAAAAGGGCTTGAAGTTAAGGGCAATGGTGTTTACACCTTTGATATGCCATTAGATGAAGAAGGAAAAGTTGTGACTATAAATATTCCTGAAGTTTTATCTAAAGAATCAAAACAAGTTGACCTTGAAGATATTAAAGGTGTTTTATATTCAAATAAATCAGCAATTGCTGAAACATTTGAGGTACCTTGCCTAACAGGTTATTATTCAGATTCTACTGGTGTAATAACATCAGATGGTTTAAAGATTTGTAATACAAATAATAAGATTTTTAATGAATCTGCATTAATTTCAACAGAACTTATGAATCTGTTATCTGTTTTTGATACGGATGATATTTTGTTAAGTGTCCAAGATAATTCGGTATTATTTTCATCAAAAGGAATAAATGTATATGGAAAGTTAATGAGTGAAGTTGAGGATTATCCGGTTAAGGACATAAAGGAATATTTTACGATTAAATTTGAAAATGAAGTTAAATTGAATAAAAACAAAGTGCTTGAAGTGTTAGATAGACTAAGCATTTTTACTGAAGGTTATGATAAATCAGTATTACAATTTAATTTTGAGGATTCAGAATTGGTCATAGCAGATAAGGATAATACGATTTGTGAAAAAATAAGATATGAATCATTAGAGGGCAAAGCAGGGAATTTTGCTTGCAGCGTGGATATAACGCTTTTAACACCACAAATTAAAGCATTGGATTCTGAGGTGTTTACTATACATTATGGTTTAGAAAACGCTATAATGATGACTACACCTAACATTAAACAGATTATATCCCTTGCGGGAGAAGAATAATGGCAAAGTCACAGAGTTTGAAAAACATACACAGATTATTACATGATTTAAAAAATGAAGCACCACCAAACAGGACATTTCTCGCAGACTTCAATATGGTACTTGAAAAGATTGATGAAGAATATTCAAGAGAACCTTCAAAATCCTATAAACCATCGTCTTTGCATTGTATCCGAAATATGTATTTTCAGATGATTGGAGAACCAATAGAAAAAGAAAGAGCAGATGCTTGTTTAATAGGTATCTGTCAATCCGGAAGCGCAAGACATGAACATATACAGTCAGTCATAACGAGAATGAAGGATTTTGGAGTTGATTGTGAATATGTTGATGTTGAAACTTATATAAAGGAAAAAAATCTTGATTATCTTGAAGTAATAAGCAAGGAAGGATTTGAAACTAAGGTACATCATAAAATCTTAAATTTAAGATTTATGACTGACGGGATATTAAGATATAGAAATAAATTTTATATTTTAGAAATTAAGACAGAACATTCAAGAAAATGGCAGGATAGGTTTGATGTAGCAGAAGACCATATTTTGCAAGGAACTTGTTACAGTTTGAGTTTTGGAATTGATGAGGTTTTATTTGTTTATGAGAATAGGGATACGACAGATAAGAAAGCCTTTATTTTAGAAGTTACGGATAACATGAAATATGAGGTTGTATCAAAAATTGAGCAATGTGATGAATGTGTTAAACTAAAAGTAGTACCTTCATTACCAAGAATTGATGAAAAATATTGCAAGTATTGTAAATACAGAATGGCTTGTACAAGGGCAGGTATATAAATGGTAAACAGTATCCGAAAAGGAAAAGTGGGTGAAAGAGAATGGGCAAATTACTGTAAACAGTTTGGTTTTGCAGTAAGGCGTACACAGCAGTATGCTGGTGGTACAGAAGAATCTGCTGACTGTATTGGGCTTCCAAATATACATCAGGAAGTAAAAAGGGTGGAATCATTAAATATTTATAAGGCAATAGAACAAGCAGAAGCAGACAGTCAGAATAAAAAAATATGCATTGTTGCGCATAGAAAAAATAATAAAAGATGGCTTGTAACAATGTATGCAGAGGATTGGTTTAAGTTGTATAGTCAAAGCAAGGAGGCTGAAAAAGATGGCTAAAAGCAATATATCATTAATTAATATAGATAAAGATATTATACTGGAACTGCAAAACAAAGTAGATACTTCGGCAAAAGATATTGATATTCTTGTAGATAGGTTGGTTAATGATTACTGTAAACCGTTAAATGATTATATGCAGTTTATTCGAGGTATATTAGAAGATACAAATCAGCCGCCAATTGAACAGGAACTTGATGATTTTATGATGAATTTACCTGTACTGCTTTACTTTACAGGTGAAGCCCAAGAAGCAATTGGAGTAAGGGAAGATATTGCTAAAGCATTGAGGCAAGAAATATATAATAAATCATATGAAAAAGCAGATGGCACAGTCGCGGATAAAACAGCAATATCAGAAATGGCTTCCAGAAATGAATATATAGTCCAAATCGTGTATCAAAGGGCATATAAGGTTATAAAGAATAAGATGGAATCAGCCTCTGAATTATTGCAAAGCGTAAAAAAAGTTGTTACACGAAGAATGTCAGAATACGAATTATCAAAAGTTGACCCAGGAAGGATAACAAAAAATGCGTGATTTAGAATCATTAATTAAAGAGGTAAATAAAAAGTTTGATGAAGAAATTATAACAGTTGGGCTTATAGAAAAAAATACTGGAAAAATTCCATTTTCATCACCAAGATTAAATTATATGCTTTATGGGGGTATTCCAAGAGGGCGAATTATTGAATTTGCTGGAGATGAAGGAAGTGGTAAAACTACAACTGCATTAGACCTTACCGCAAATTCTCAAAGGGTTTTTGAACAAGAGCATATAGATATCTTACAAGAATTAGATACTCAAAAATCAAGTAATAAGCAGAAACAGAATGAATATAATAGAATATTTGCAAGAGGTGAAAAAAGAGTATTATATATGGATTGTGAGAATACTTTAGATGAAGATTGGGCAAAACTATTAGGAGTTAACTTAGATAAATTAATATTAATAAAACCAATGAGCCAAACAGCAGAACAGTTATTCCAAATCATACTTGATTTTATAGAAACTGATGCGATTGGTTTAGTAGTTATAGACAGTTTAGGGGTTATGTTATCATCACAGGCATACGAAAAAACAATGGAAGAAAAAACCTATGGTGGGATAGCAATGGCTTTGACTTTATTTTCTAAAAAAGCAGAATTGCTTTGTAATAAGCATGATTGCATTTTAGTAGGAATAAATCAAATGAGAGAGGATATGAATAGTCAATATGGTGGGCTTACAACTACTGGTGGGAAAGCATGGAAACATAATTGCTCACTAAGATTACTATTTCAAAAAGGTTCTTATGTTGATGATAATGGCAATGAGTTAAAAAGAAGTGCTGAAAATCCTGCGGGCAATTTGGTTATGGTGAGTGTTACAAAAACCAAGGTATGCAGACCTGATAGAAGGGTAGGTTTTTATACTTTGAAATATTTAGAAGGTATAGATTATATTTCAGATACAATTGATGTGGCTATAAAGCAAGGAGTTGTTATTCAAGCAGGAAGTTGGTTTACAGTATTAGATAAAGCAACCGGTGAAATATTAAGTTATGATAACATGGATTTAAAAATTCAGGGTAAAAATAATCTTATAGCCTTAGCCAAAGAACATTCAGAAGTATTAAACATAATACAAGGTATGCTTAATGAATAAAGGTATGAACACAAGAAAATATAGCAGTAGTCAGGAAAAGCAAGTTGTAAAAACTATTAAAGGAAGGAGAACATCAAATAGTGGTGCAACTTGTTTTGATAAAGGGGATATAAAAACAGATACATTTTGTGTTGAATGTAAAACAGCAATAGGTAAGAAAAAATCAATGACTATTCAAAAAGCATGGATAGATAAACTAAAAGAAGAAGCCTTTGCTATGGGAAAACCAAATTGGGCTGTTTGTTTTGACTTCGGAACAGATTTACAAATAACTGAAAAATTTTATATAATAGATGAAAGATTATTTAAAGAACTTATGAATATGAAGGAGGATTTATGAAGTCATTAGCAGTAATTTACAGACCACAAACATTTGATGATGTAGTGGAACAGGACAGCATCAAATTAATTTTATCTGAACAATTAAAAACAAATACACAAAAGAACAGTTATTTATTTACAGGTGGTGCAGGTACTGGCAAAACTACTTGTGCAAGAATTTTTGCAAAAATGATAAACAATCAACAAGGAGAACCAATTGAGATTGATGCGGCTTCCAATAATGGCGTTGAAAATGTAAGAGATATAATTAATGATGCGAAGTTTAAATCATTAAATTCAGAGTTTAAAGTGTATATTATAGACGAATGTCATATGTTATCAAACGGTGCATGGAATGCTATGTTAAAGATTTTAGAAGAACCGCCTGCAAAAACAATATTCATATTTTGCACAACAGACCCGCAGAAAATTCCTAACACAATAATTTCAAGGGTGCAAAGATATGATTTTAAAAGAATATCCTATGACGGTATAAGGAATAGATTAATTAAAATAATTGATGAAGAAAATAAAAGCATTATTAAATATTCAGGCACTACACCTGAAGGAGATGAAGAACGGTTACCCTTATTTTTATATGAAAAAGATGCAATTGATTATATAGCAAAACTTGCAGATGGTGGAATGAGAGATGCTATAACAATGATGGATAAGTGTTTTAGTTTTAATAATAATTTAACAGTTGAAAACATTGTTAAAGCCTTAGGTACGGTAAACTATGAGGACATGATTAAATTAACTCATTACATTTATATTCAGGACAGTAAAGGTATTATAGATAGCATAGAAGAACTTTACAGGTCAGGAGCTGATTTAAAATACTTCATAAAGCAGTACAATAATTTTATTTTAGATTTATGTAAGTATTCATTATTCAATTCTTTTGAGTATATTCAGATACCAAAAATATATGAAAAAAGTTTAATAGTATATAATTTAGGAGTATATGTTAATAACATGGCTATTTTAGATAAAGTGATGAAATTATCAAATGATTTAAGATGGGAAACAATGCCTAAAGTTTTAATACAATCAGTATTGCTTACATTGAGATTGGGGGAAGAATGATAGGACAAAAAAATCTATTAAAAAGAATAGAAGATACACCAGCATGTAAATTTGCAAGGTTTATTATATTGGAAGGGTTGAAAGGCAGTGGCAGGAAGTTAATTGCTGAACAAATTGCAAAAAAGTTGAAGGCTCAATTTATAATTTGTGGCATTAAGATTGATGATGTGAGAGAAGCAATAACTATAGCATATAAACAGACAGAACCAACTGTTTTTGTATTTCCGGATTGTGATAGTATGAGTATGGAAGCAAAAAACTCATTATTAAAAATGGCAGAAGAACCTGCGAGAAAATCTTATATAATAATGACGGTACAAAGCAGGGCAACTTTACCTGAAACACTTATAAGTAGAGGTTATATAGCAGTTATGGAAAACTACTCATCATATGAATTAGAGGAATATATTAATTTAAATAATTATAATTTTAATTTAGATGAAAGAATAACTATATTAGCGTTTTGCAAAGTTCCAGGACAGATAGAAACAATAAGTCAATATGACATTATAGAATTTAAAGAATACTGTCATAATGTTGCAAAGTATATGCATATTGTAAATGGTGTTAATGCTTTAAAGATTCCTTTAAAATTAAAGTATAAGGAAACAGATGATGGTTGGGATATAGAATTATTCTTAAGGGGTGTTGTAGTTAGCTATGTTACAGAAGCATTTGAGGATGCTGTTCTTTACGGAAAATATGCAAATAAATCCAAGAAGATTAATGAAGCTATTGGTATAACATTAAATTGCTTGAGAGAAATCAACATTAAAGGAGCAAATAAAAAAATGTTGATTGATATGTGGGTGTTGGATGTAAGAAAGGCTATGGCAGAAGATGGAGATAATTGAGGTTAAAAAAGATATTGTAAATAATGAATTTAAACCCTGTTATATTTTTGTAGGTGAAGAAGTCGCTATAATGGATATTTATATAAATAAGATGGCTGAAAAGATTGGTAAAAAAATAATTCTTGACAGTTATACAGAAGCATTAAAATATCAAAAATCTAAAGGGCTTATTGGTGGGAATAACTGTTATGTGATAGCTGATGATAAGGAACTGATTAAATCAGATGGTATTAAACAGTTTAATGAATTTGTTGGAAGCATTATAATATTCAGGTTTAACAGTTTGGATAAACGAATTAAATTTTATACCTCAAATCAGGATATCATTGTTGAATTTAATAAATTGTCCTCAGAATTGTTGGCTAATTACATTTTAAATGATATAGGTTTATCTACTCATTATGGCATACAATTTGCAGAAATTTGTGATAACAACTATTCCCTTATATTATTAGAAGAAGATAAATTAAAGCACTATATGACTGCTACAAGACATACAACAGTAGAATCAGCCTTTGTTGAAGCAGTTAATAATGATATAATTTGTGGAGTAGATAAAGACATGACCTTTAAATTTACAGATTCAGTATTTAGTAGGAATTTTTATAAATGTTTTGAATTATTATATTACTATGATGATTTAAAAGAAAATCCTATTGGTGTTTTAAGTTTGCTTTACAATAATTTTAGAAATATGCTTTTGGTTAAGGCTTGTAAAGATTTAGATATAACACAAAAAACCGGGCTTACGGCATGGCAGGTAAAACTTGCTAAAGAGAAGAATAAAGGATATGGGGTTTATGAAATAATAAATTCAATGCGAACAATAAAAAAAGTAGATTTGGGAATTAAAACAGGAAAGATAGAAGCATCACAATCTTTGACTTATTTGGTGCTATCAATTGCAGGATTATTTTAAGGAGGTTTTTATGTCAGAAAAATATATTATAGGGTTAAAATCAGTAGAATGTCCAATATGCCATAAGAGTTTTATTCTGGCAGTATATCATATGTATAAGATAAAAACAGTATATTACTGCTCATGGACTTGTTACAGAAAAGCAGGAGGTGGAAATGGTAAAAAAATCTATTCCAGAAAAACAAAATCAGAAAAAAGAAATAAAATATTGTAGACGGTGTGGAAGAAGGTTAACAAATGAAGATTCAAGAAGATTAGGATTTGGTGCGGTTTGTTATAGAAAGCATTTAAAACCTAAAATAAAACCATTATTTAATTTAAGACAAAAGAAGGAGGAATATAAAATGGATATAATTTCAAAGTATGATATAGAATTATTATTGGATAAGATTAAGAAACAATATTCAATAGGTGATGAAATTGTAAGCGCTTTAAATGTAGTCATTAATCAAGCCATGATGACAGAAATTCTTTATAATGAAAATAAGGAGTTGCACATTGAAAATGATAAATTAAAAACAAAAATATTAATATTACAAGGAAGGTTATAGTCATGTTATTTGGAGCACCGGAAATATTTATATTTATTATTGGGGGCTTAACAGGTGTTATTCTTTTGTTACTGTTTTTGCTGGTGTCAAAATGGATAGACGAAAAGGAAAAAAAGTTTTTTGGTGATAATATAAGCAGGAATAAATTAATTAAAGAATTAAAAGATATGCAGAGAAAAGCCACTAATTTAAAGATGAAAATATTAAGAGAATCAGGAACCTCTGAAAAATCATATGAGATTGCTTTTATTGAGGGTCAAGTGGAACTGTTTGATTATTTGATTAAAGAACTTCATATAGGCAACTTATGAAAGAAGTAAGAGATATTGTTTTTAAAAATAGTTTAGATTTAGATATTGAAGAAGAATAAATGCTAAGGAGAATTAATTATGAATAAACAAACCAACAGTAACTATTATATGGAAAGATTTGAACATTATATGAATTTAGGTTGTACAGTTGAATTATCACAGCGTAAGGCTTATCAGGACTTTATAACCAAGTTAAGAAGGAATAATAATAGTACATTAAACAAATCAGAAAACGCTGAAAAAACGATTACAGCAGGGTTTAAACAAGGTTTAAAGGGTAACAATAAAGATTAATTTATAAATCATTAAAAATTATTATATAATAATAAAGAAAGGAGCAAATATGAGAAGACCGTGGGAATGTCCTGAAAATTGTCCAAACAGAAAACCAGGTTGTCAAAACCCCAATACCTGTGAAGTTTACAGATTAAGATATGAAAGAAGTTTGGCAGTAAGAAGTGGAACGCAATGCAATCCATTTAGAAATTTAAAAAGAACAATGCCATTACCAAGTGGTGGGAGGAGAAGTAACAGATGATAAGATTAAAATGTCCGTTATATAAATATGGAAAAGGCATGATGCTTAGATGTACCAACAATAAATTATCAGTTAGAACTAAATTTGAAAGCAGAGAATTATTAGAAGAACACAGAGAGCAGTTTTGCATGACAATGAAATATAGTGAATGTCCGTTTTATAATCAGTTAGTGAAGGAGAATCAATAATGTATAAGGTTTATGATATGTTTAAGAATTTAGTTATGGAATCAGAAGATAATAGCAGATATGATAAATCAACAGAAATAGAATTAAAACAAGCTGGGTATACCATTTATCTTGATGGGAGAAAATTATAATGAATGATAAATTAAGATATTTGAATAATATACAAGTAAAGACAACAGATGATTTGATGAAGGATTTTATCAATATAAAAAAGAAAAGACCGAACGCAACAAAATTTGCTTTATACGGCTATCAGATTGATTGGGTTAAAGAAAATTTTATAATCACATCAAATACAAAGCAAGCACTAAACATCACGATAGGAAAGGAATTGTTGGTAATATTTTCTGATTATAGAGTAGCGGTGTTTGATGCAGAAGCATTTAGATTGATATACAGATATGACGGCAAACAGTTTATGGTAAGAGAAAAATATTTGAAGAACCATAATAATCTTACAATGCTTTATGATGATGTGTTAAGGAGTTCAATAATGCACAATAGGCTTAATTAAAATGAATAATATATTTATACATGGTTTTTGTTATATTAGAAAAGGAGGGTTAAATGATTGATTTTGATTTAAGTATTACATTAGAGGATTTAGTGTGGCAGAGCGACTGGAATGGTGATGAAGTGGGTTTTGATGATGTTGGTGTAGTGGGTTTATATTCTCATGAAAGGTCAGACGGCAAGGAATATTATTACTACATTGATATGGAGAAGATGATTATTTTAGATTTTTGGGTTGAGGAGGATTAATAAATGAAAATACCAAATACAGTAAAGATAGACGGAATGGAATATCAAGTAATACAGACTGGCGAGACCTTAACCAATGACAATAAGGTATGCAGAGGAATCATTGAATATGAACACCGTATAATTAAGTTAAATACTTTATGTCAAGATGAGCAAGGTATGAAGAGAACGCTGTTCCACGAAATCATACATGGCATAGTTAGGGAACGGAATTTTGACTTTAAAGCAGATGAAGAAATGGTTATAGATGAACTGGCTAAGGGATTTTACAACCTTCTGAATGATAATCCTGATATGTTCAGTAATAAAACAGAATCAGATGAGGATAATATTGGCATTTCAGATGCTTTAGCTGACTGTATAGAGCCTATATTCAAGATTAAGCCTTAAAAGTTTTTCTTATAATTCATGTATTATAAAAATATTTTAAATTTAAGTAAAAACTTTGGGTATTTGTGTATCAATTTGATAGATGTGAAAAGCCGGTCGGGGAGGTAAAGGAATGATAAAGTATAAAGTATTAAGGTTGGTTAATGGTGTACTGATAAGTCCGTATCAAAGATATAACTACGGAAAATTAGAAGATGTTTTGGGAAAGAAGATGGTATGTGAGAATTTTGATGATAATGAATATATGGAATGTGCAAACGGGTTTTACGCAACAGATGTTGACGGATTAGTTTATAGTCTGAACAAGCATAAAGATAATAGGGTTTTTGAAGTAGAGGTATGGGGCAAGAGTGTTATTTATAATGAATATAAACAAAGATTTGAAGAGCAGACTATAATTAGAATGTTACCTAAAACAGAAGTAAGAAAACTTATAAAAGAACAATCCAAAACTATGGACTGGGACTATTACCACGCCATTTATCCTATTAATCCGTTGAAGATAAATAAACCATTCGACAAAGAA
>Ga0116182_1004536_pt1 | contig 12252 bp, 10 predicted proteins | sample AD_UKC077_MetaG_FD_89805 | JGI IMG/M metagenome (GOLD analysis project Ga0116182, IMG submission 89805) | Active sludge microbial communities of municipal wastewater-treating anaerobic digesters from USA - AD_UKC077_MetaG | ecosystem: Engineered > Bioreactor > Anaerobic > Digestate | place: USA...
CGTGAATGTTTCAAATTGAAGTCCGTCGGTGTCTAAATTATTAAAAATAAATTGATCGACTCGCATAAAAATAGGCTCGTCTTTTTCATCTTTATTTTGGGTGTTTATTGTTTTCTCGCCATAATTTACCAATAAAAACAATAGCTTTTTTTCCACTTCTTCAATTTGTAAAGCGCTGAGTTCTTTTTGGTCGATTTGAATGGGAAGCGGTTGAACGACTTGAGTTTCGCCGATGTTTTTTTTCGGCTCAATTTTATTTTCTTTATAGGTTTCTAAACGAATTTTATTGACACGTCGTAGCAATACGGTTTCGGGAATATCCAATAAGTCGCTGCATTGTTTTACAAACAGTGTTACTTTGATAATATCGGGTATAGAGGCTATATCGGCTGCAATTTGATTGACGAATTCGGCTTTTTTTATGGGGTCATTGCTTTTGTCTTTCAATAAGATATCTATCTTGAATTGGATAAAATCTTTTTCTTGTTCGGAAAAATATTGTCGGATTTGCTGCAAGTCGTTTTTTCGGGCAAAAGAATCCGGGTCTTCCGTTTCAGGTAAAATAATGATTCTAATATTTAGGTCTTCTTTTAACAGCATTCCCACAGCACGTATGGCGGCTTCGATACCGGCACTATCGCCATCGTAAAGAACGGTAATATTATTGGTTAGTTTATTGATTTGTTTTATTTGTCCTTCTGTTAGTGAAGTGCCTGACGATGCAATTACGTTTTCGATACCTGCTTGGTACAGAGAAAGAACATCGGTATAGCCTTCGACCAAATAACATTTATCCGCTTTTCTGATGGCATTTTTTGCTTGAAAAATACCGTATAAAACATCGCTTTTATGGTAGATAGGGGATTCGGGTGAGTTAATGTATTTTGCTGATTTTTTGTTGACATTGCTTAAAATTCTACCTCCGAATCCGATAACCTTGCCCGAAAAATTGTGAATGGGAAATATAATGCGTTCTGAAAAACGGTCGAAACGAGCAATGCCGTTTTCTTTTTGCGTAGCGATAATCAATCCCGATTTTTCTAAATTTTCTAAAGTAAAACCTTTTTTTAGAGCATGATTTAAAAAGTTATCTCGTTGTTTGAGAGCGTATCCAAGTTGAAATTTTTGAATAGTATCTTCTATAAATCCTCTTTCTTTAAAATAGCTAAGTCCGATTGATTTTCCTTCATCACTATGGAACAATAGGTGTGAAAAATATTCGCTTGCAAAAGCGGTAAGCGATAACAAAGCATCGCGTTCTCCTAATTTTTGTATGTTTTCGGCAGTTTGTTCTGTTTCTTGTATTTCAATGTTGTATTTTTTCGCCAAATAGCGTAGCGCTTCCACGTAGGAATAATGTTCGTGTTTCATTATAAAACCGATAGAATCGCCGGCAACACCGCAACCGAAACATTTGCATATTCCTCTAGTAGGACTTACCGTAAACGAAGGTGTTTTTTCGTTGTGGAACGGACATAATCCAATATAATTTACCCCTCGTTTGTGCAGCCTAACAAAGTCTCCCACTACTTCTTCGATGCGGCATGCGTTGATGATTTCATTGATAGTCTCTTGTTTTATCATTGAAAATCAATTATTTTTTAGGTTTAATTGTTGGGGTAACTTCTTCTGTTTCTTTGTCAACAATAGCATCTATAAATTGATAATCTTTTAATCTGTATATATTGACAAAATTATTTTCCAAGCAATGCTCGGTCTTTTTTGTGAAATTAAATGATGTGGAAAGCAAAGGCAAGTCCATCTCGTTGATTTCACATCCGAAATTACTTCCGTATTCCATTAATGCATTTAAAAAGAAGAGAGTTATATCGTATCCTTGAAATGCAAATTTATCTAAGGTAGGTTCTATTTCATAGGCTTCTCTAAATCTGTCAATAAAACGAATTACATTCGGATTGCTGTAGTCAACAAAAAACTGATCAACATAATGCGTTTTTAAAGCGATAAAATATTCGGTTTCAATATTATCAAACTCTTTCCAAAAAGAAGGTGCAAATAAAGTTACATTCTCATATTGCATACCGTACATCTGTTGAATAAAGTTGGTAACATTGATTTCGCCTTTGAAAAAAGGAAAAATAAAATTTTCGCTACCGCTGTTAATGGCATTGCGAATCCCTGCCATGCCTTCTTTTTGATAATTAACTTCTTTTATTGAAATTTTCTTCGAGTCAGGAATTACGTGCATAAATCCTGTTTTATAGGCTTGCACTTTTTGATTGTCTTCGGCACTTTGGTTATTGACTAAAATTATCTGTGCGTTTTCATAATATTGAGTAATATATTTTCCGATATTTTCTGCTTGACTTTGATAAGAAGCTGTTACTTTATACATTAAAGCATTGCATTCGTCAAAACTAATGGAAAACGGATTGACAAGTACAATGTTTTTATCTTTTACGTAATTGCATACTAAAGTAAATTTATCAGGAAAAAACGGTCCGATAATCAAATCCGCATCGTCTAATTCTCCTTCTGCAATAATTTTTTCTAACTTATTAAGATTTTGCTCGTTAATGTCTTCAACATGTAATTTTATCGGAATACCTTTTTCTCCGGCATCTTCGGCAGCAAGCAATAAGCCTTCATAAAATTGAATAAAATGAAAAGATTTAAAGGCATCGTAATCGGAAACATATTTGAATTTTTGATTTTCCATATTGCTTAAGTAGTTGGTGTATAAAGGCAATAAAGCATATACTTTATAGGAATCCTTTTTGACGCCTTGTTTTATTTCTTGCGCAACATTGTCGCTTTCCGTTGTTGAGGTTGTAGGTTTCCGATAGATTAAAATAGCTTGACCGATGGATAAATTTTCCGTTAATGTGGGGTTCCATTCTTGCAATAAAGGGATGGGAATGTCGTATTTACGCGAGATACCATAAAGTGTTTCGCCTGCTTCGACATAATGTATGTGTTTATTGGAAGTGTCGGCAACCGTTTCTTTTTGTTTGACTTTCTGTTTCAAAGTCTTTTTTTCTTCTTTAAGAAAAATCTTTATGTCTTCTCCTATTTTAATGCCGTTTTCCGCTTGCGGATTGTATTTGATAATATCTTCAATCGTTATGTTATAGGCTTTTGACAAACCGTAAAGTGTCTGTCCCGCTACAACTTTATGAATTAAAAAAACTTTGCCATTCTCAATAAGCGTATCTTGAGATTGTTGGGCTTGTAAAGAAGCGTTCAGTATTACAAGCGATACTATCAAAAAAAATATTTTTTTTATCATTTTCTTAATGTTTTACTTTCTTATTTAAAACGGAAAAATTCCATTTATATTTAAAATAAAGAACAATTAAAAATATTGTTCCAATTGCTAATGGGTCAAAGATGTCAATAACAGACATTTTGATATTAATTTCTTGGAAAAGTGCGTAGGTTTGTAAGGCAGAACCTTCAGATGTTAAGATTAAGCATAAAAAAATATTGTGGGCGGTATGTGCTCCCATTGCCGTTTCGATACCGTCGTCCAAGACGGTTGTTAATCCGAATAATAATCCGAAAATAATGTATTGAGGCATGACAATCCAAAATCCGTATTCTTCGATTTCAGGATTAAGGACATGTAATAAGCCAAAAATTAATGCGGTAAAAATAATGGGCAGCCATCTGTTGTTGGTCCAAACGGCAAATCCTTGCATAAGGTAGCCTCTAAACATAACTTCTTCGTAGATAGTTTGAAAAGGAATTAATAGTAGTGTAACGACTAATAAAACAATGAATTTTTCGGCTTGGAATTGAAAAATAAAGTTTTGAGGTGCAATCATATACTTTACTAAATAATAAAGAGCAATTAAGCTGGTCCATAGTAAAAAAGCAAAGAAAAAATGATTCCAGCGAATTTTTTTAGTTCCATTGATAACTTCGGTATAGGATCTTCCGTGCAATGTTTTTATTAAGGCAAAAAGAACCAATAATCCGATAATAAAGGGAAAAATATTTAAGGTTAAAATGGCATTCAAATCAAAACCGTAATTAACCAAGTCGTTGATATTGAGAATAACAGCATTGTATTTTTGTTGAATGTGCATCAATATTGCCAATTGAGGAAGTGCCCCAATAAAAGCAATAAGCAACAACCCGATTAGAAATAGTAAAATATATTTCCAAGCCTGATTTTGGTTATCCAATGCCCTTTCTAAATGATTCATATCGAAATGTTTTAATGTTTTATTCCCATTCAATAGTAGCCGGCGGTTTAGAGCTTATATCGTATACCACTCTATTTACTCCGCGTACGTTATTAATGATTTCGTTCGAAATTTTTCCTAAAATATCATAAGGTAAATGCACCCAATCTGCTGTCATTCCGTCAACGGAATTCACCGCACGTAGTGCTACGCAATTTTCGTAAGTACGCTTATCGCCCATAACGCCAACGCTTTTTACCGGCAATAATACGGCTAATGCTTGCCAACACTTATCGTACCAGCCCAATTCGCGCAGTTGTTGAATAAAAATAGCATCAACTTCTTGTAGTATGCGTACTTTTTCTTCGGTAATGTCGCCCAATATACGTATTCCTAATCCGGGTCCCGGGAAAGGATGACGATACAACATTTCTTTGGGTACTCCTAATGCTTCGCCTACACGTCGAACTTCGTCTTTGAACAGATAGCGAAGAGGTTCTACTATTTTCAGCGACATACGTTCGGGTAATCCTCCGACATTGTGATGCGATTTGATGGTAGTAGAAAGTCCTTTTATCGTTATCGATTCTATCACATCGGGATAGATGGTGCCTTGGGCTAACCACTGAACATCTTTTATTTTTTTAGCTTCTTTTTCAAATATTTCTATAAAAGTATTGCCTATTATTTTTCGTTTTTCTTCCGGATTGGACACGTTTTTTAATTTTTCATAAAAAACGGCTTGTGCTTTTACGCCGATAACATTGATTCCTATCTGTTGACAGGCTTTCATTACCAATTCAAACTCATTTTTTCTTAATAAGCCCGTATCGACAAAAATACCGTATAAATTGCTGCCTATGGCTTTGTTTAGCAAATAGGCTACTACCGTAGAATCAACGCCGCCCGAAAGTCCTAAAATAACTTTATCGTTTTGAAGTTGATTTTTAAGTTCTTGTATTGTCGTATCTATAAATGAATCGGGTGTCCATGTTTGAGCACATTTGCAAATGTTTAAAACGAAATTACTTAACAGCTCTTTTCCTTGTTCGGAATGATGCACTTCGGGGTGAAACTGAATGCCATAAGTGGCTTCGTCTTTGATTTTAAAACCTGCATATTTAACGTTTTCGGTACTGCAAAGGATTTCAAAATGCGATGGGATTTCGGTAATGGTATCGCCATGCGACATCCACACTTGTGATCCTATCGAAATGTTTTTAAATAGCTTATCATTGGTATTAATAGAGGTCAAATTGGCTCTTCCGTATTCTCTGTGAGAAGAAGAAAGCACGCTGCCTCCTTGTTGATAGGCTAAAAATTGAGCTCCGTAGCATATACCTAAAATGGGAATTTTTTTTCTCCATTGTTCAATCAAGGGGGTGGGGGCATCTTCGTCGTAAACGGAAAAAGGACTTCCTGATAAAATGATTCCTTTTACATTATCGGAAATATTATTTACTTTATGATAAGGTTTGATTTCACAATAGGTGTTGATTTCTCGAATTTTACGTGCAATGAGTTGGGTGTATTGAGAACCGAAATCTACAATTAAAATCATTTCATTCATACGTTTATATTTTTTTAGTTGTTAGTTGTATGGAACTTACATACTTTGTAATCATCTATTTGTGTGTTAAAATTAGTCGGACATGCTCGTTTCATAAGATTATTTATCGTTAAATATTTTTATATACAATCAAATCCCGTATACGGCTGTAATGCTTTAGGAATAAGAATAGTGTTATTTTCTTTCTGATGATTTTCCAATAAGGCAACAACAATGCGCGGTAAGGCTAAAGCACTACCGTTGAGGGTGTGAAGCATTTGCATTTTTCCTTCATTATTTTTATATCTCAGTTTCATACGATTGGCTTGAAAATTCTCGAAATTAGAAACGGAACTTACCTCCAACCATTTTTGCTGTCCTTTTGCATATACTTCAAAGTCAAATGTTAAGGCAGAAGTGAAACTGATGTCTCCTCCGCACAATCGAAGGATACGGAAAGGAAGTTCCAACTTTTGCAATAATGAGCTGACATAGCTTTTCATTTCATCTAAAGCGGCATAAGATTTTTCGGGCTGTGTTATTTGGACTATTTCAACTTTATCAAATTGATGTAAACGATTTAATCCTCTCACATCTTGACCGTAAGAACCTGCTTCACGTCGGAAGCAAGCCGAATAAGCACAATGTTTGATGGGAAGTTCTTCGGGCTTAACTATTTTATTGCGATACACATTGGTAACAGGCACTTCCGCTGTCGGAATAAGGTATAAGTTGTCTTTGGTGATATGATACATTTGTCCTTCTTTGTCAGGCAGTTGACCTGTAGCAAAAGCCGAATCTTCGTTGACCACATAAGGTGTTTGAAGTTCTATATAGCCGTTGCTGACGGCATTGTCTAAGAAAAAATTAATCAATGCACGCTGTAGTTTTGCACCTTTTCCGATGTAAATCGGGAAGCCGGCACCGGTTAATTTAGTACCTATTTCAAAATTGATTAAATTCATTTTTTCACAAAGGTCCCAGTGCGGCAACATAAAAGGTGCTGTCGTTGTGTCGCCTTCGCTACTTACAATTTCATTGTCTTCTGCCGATTTTCCTTTTGCTACGCTGTGATGAGGAAGATTGGGAAGAAGAATTAAAATCTCGTTGATTGCCGCTTCGTTTTTAACAAGTTCTTCTTCTATTTTTTTCGATTCTATTTTAAGTTGAGCAGTGCGTTCTTTTAAAATTTCCGCTTCCGCCGTCTTTTTTTCTTTGAATAAAATTCCGATTTCTTTGGCAATTTTGTTTTGTTGTGCCAAATTATCGTCTAATTGTTTTTGCAAACTACGTTTAAGTTTATCAAAATGCAAAATATCTCGAACGTATTCGCTTGCATCGAAATTTTTAATTTTTAATCTTTCTATAACATTATCAGGGTTTTCTCTTAAGTATTGCAGCGCTATCATTGTCTTTTTTTATTTTTAACAAAAATACTTTTTTTATCGTTATGATAAGCATTTTCTTTGAAAACTTATGAACAAAATCAATTTTCTTGTTTTAAGTCAAAAAAAAAAGTTGTTAAAATTTCTTAACAACTTTTTTACTATGTTTTATGGTTCTTTATAATCCAATTTCAGCTTTATAAGCTGTAGCATCCATCAAATCATTGAGTTCAGCCGGACTTGTCATTTTAATACGTACTATCCATCCTTCTCCGTAAGGGTCTGAATTAATAAGAGCAGGTTCTCCTTCTAATGCTTCGTTAAAAGCTAAGACTTCGCCACCTACGGGCATATAAACATCGGATACGGTTTTTACTGCTTCAATAGAACCGAAAGCTTCGTTTTTGTCTAAGGTTTCGCCTACACTGGGAACATCTACAAAAACAATATCGCCTAATTCATGTTGTGCAAAATCGGAAATGCCTATTAATGCTTCATTTCCTTCAACTTTTATCCACTCATGATTTTTTGCGTACTTAAGATTTTCTAATATTTTCATTTTTTATTTTATATTTTGGTGAATTTTAATTTTTTTGCAAAGGTACATAAAAAAATAATGTATATAAAGTAAAAAACAAAAAGCTTTATATTTTTATTCTCTTACTACTTCAAATGAATAATCGTCGAGAAAGCGTATAATAGTAGAAGGTTTGTTGTCGCTGGTTGTTGCAGTAGTCGGATTAACCACATAATCAACTTGTCTTATTATTTCTTGCTGTATATCGTTAAACGTTAATGCCGGACTATTGCCCGATATATTGGCGGAAGTGGAAATGATGGGTTTTCCTAATAAACGAATTAATCGTTGGCAAAAATCGTTAGTGGTAATGCGAATGGCAATGCTTTTGTCGGGGGCAATAAGGTTTTTGGGTAAGTTTTTTACATTGGGATAAATAAAAGTAGTGGGACGTGTGGTCTGTGAAATTAAATCATAGGCTATAATAGGAATGTTATCAACGTATTGTGCTATTTTTTCTATTTCGTCAACCAAAATAATCATACTTTTCTTGATAGGTCTGCGTTTGATGTGTATGATTTTTTCTATAGCTTTGGAATTGGTTGCATCACAGCCAATTCCCCAAATAGAATCGGTAGGGTATAAGATGGTTCCTCCCTTTTTTAAAACAGAACAAGCTTGAATAACTTCTTGATTTATATCCATTCAGTAATGCAATTAAACAGTAAACTATATACAATAGTACGTATAATTTTTCAAAATGTTATAGTATTCTTTATAGTTTTTTTATTAAAAACATTGTTTTATACCAATAAATGATATACTTTTGCCCCTTGATTATTGTTGGAAGTAAATTTTTTATAAAAAAATACAATACATTGAAAAGTAATTTAATAATATTTTCTTTTTTGTGTTCGATTTTTATACTATCGTGTACGAAACCCGAAGAAAAAATCAGAGGACAATGGCAAATATCCAAAGTGTATAAGAATAAGGTAGAAACACTGAAAGAAACGCCAAGCAATGTAGAAGCCGTACTAAGTATATGGACATTTTACCGTTCTTCTATTGTTGTGATGAAATATTATGAGCAAAACACTTTGTATGAAACAAGTGGAAATTGGACTATTGATAAAAAAAACAATCAATTATCGGTTACATTTACTGATTTATATGAAAACATAAAAAGAATCTATCGTATTGATAAATTCAAATCGAATGAATTGAAAGTTACTTTTGTTGATAGTGAACGGATAGAATGGATGTTAGTGTTTTCGTTACAATATTCATTGCAGGATTATGACATTTAAAAAGAAATTACAAGAAATTGTAAGTTGGAGTTCAACACGCTTATCGGAACAAAATACTATTCTGATTTTAAGTGTTTTTGTTGGGGCTATTGCGGCAACGGCTGCTATTGTACTGAAAAATGCAGTGTATTTTACGCACCAGATGTTACAACAGTCGTTTCCTGCAACGGAATACAATTTTTTATATTTGGCTTTTCCTGTCATAGGGATTACTTTAACGGTATTAATAATCCATTTTTTCATTAAAGATGATTTGAGTCACGGCGTTACAAAAGTGTTGTATGCTATAGCGAAGAAAAATGGAAAACTAAAACTTCATCATACTTATTCTTCGGTTATTACGAGTACGCTGACGGTAGGTTTCGGGGGTTCTGTCGGATTGGAAGCACCTATTACATTGACAGGCTCGGCTATCGGTTCGCAATTAGGTTCGTTTTTTCATCTCAAAAACAAATCGGTTGTTTTATTAACTGCTTGCGGGTCAACCGGTGCCGTTGCCGCTATTTTCAATGCTCCCATTGCTGCTATTATTTTTGCCATTGAAGTCTTGATGTTAGACCTGACGACTTTATCATTGCTGCCCCTGCTTACTTCGGCTGTTACCGGGACGATTTTATCGTATTTGTTTTTAGGGAAAACAGTGATGTTTAATGCAATACCCGTTGTTCCCGATTTTGAAGTTTCTAACTTGCCCTATTATGTAATTTTGGGTTTGTTTGTGGGTATATTGTCTCTTTATTTTATGCGAACCACTACTATTATTGAACGCCTATTCGTTAAAGTACGGAAAAAATGGATGAAAATATTAATCGGCGGAACTCTGTTGAGTGTACTGATATTTTTATTTCCTTCTTTTTATGGGGAAGGCTACGATAATATAGCCGATATTTTGATGGGAAAAAGCGATAGTTTATTCAACAATAGTCCATTTTATAAGTACAAATACAATAGTTTTACGTTTATTGTATTTATCTTTTCTCTGTTACTGTTTAAACCTTTTGCCACCGGTTTTACCAATGCCGCCGGTGGAATAGGTGGGGTGTTTGCTCCCACTTTGTATTTAGGCGGAATAGCAGGTTTTTTTATTGTTTATTGTCTCAATTTTTTATTTGGAATAGAATTGTCTGTGATTAATTTTGTATTGGCAGGCATGGCAGCTTTAATGGGCAGTGTGATGAAGGCACCCTTGACGGCTATTTTCTTAATAGCCGAAATATCAAAAGGTTATCAGTTGTTTATTCCTTTGATTATTACCACTGTTATTGCCTATATAGTGTTTTATTATTTTGAAAAATATTCTATTTATACCAAGCCTTTGGCTGAAAAAGGACTTTTGATAACCCATGATAAAAATAAACATGCTTTAAGTAAAATTGATATTATGGAAATAGTAGAGAATGATTTCAGCATAATATCGCCTCATGCTACTTTGAAAGACTTGATAGTATTAATAGAAAATTCGAATAGAAATGTTTTTCCCGTTGTTGACGAAAATTCGGTTTTTTGCGGTGTCATAGTTTTGGATGATGTTCGTAAAGATATTTTTCATCAAGAAACGTACTCAAGACCGATAAAAGAATATATATACCTGCCAAAAACAAGCATTCATCCTAAAGAGTCAATGCTGTCGGTGGTAAATAAGTTTAAACAAACAGGTTATTATAATATGCCTGTTATTGATAAAGAGGGAAAATATTATGGTTTTGTCTCAAGAGCAAATGCTTATACTCAATACAGAGAAATAGTGGAAGAAATATCCGAAGATTAGAAAAACCGTTTTTTAAAGTTGTTACAACTATAAATAGTTTGAAATTACATATATTTTAAAATATTACCTTTAATTCTCTATTCAATTTTAAAAAAAACTTGAATCAACTACCAATGTATAAGTTAATTGATTATTTAAAAATGTTTTATCCCAAAGCTCTTGGTTCATTGGATTTTTCATTGTTTTTTGACCATTTTTATAAATTTCAATGGTTTCAAATAGATCCTTAACCATTGCGTCTTCCGTAATTTTTATTCTTCTATAAGACAACTTACTTTTTGCTGGAATACGGTCGTGTATTGCTACGCTTGGTGCAGATATATTTTTACCTATCCCATAAATATCAATAAGTTCATCACAATCATTCACAATAATGTATTCGCCTTGATAATATTCTTTTTCCTCACAAGAAAGCAAAAAAATACCAATTAACACACATACAATAATATTCAGTCTTTTCATATCCATATTTTTTTAAGTGTCCCCCTCTATTAGGACAGTTTTTTTTGTTAATATTTTTATTTTTTAATGTTGCAAAAATATACTTTTATTTGATTTCTTGCTCTTTTTTATCATAAATTTAAGAAAATTAAAAAGAATAGGGTGGGACGCTACCTAATGTAATAACATTTTTTATTTAATCACTTTTTTATAAGAGTAACCTTCTTCATGATCATAAACTGTACGATAATATTGAGGCTTGTCACTAATTGATAATAGCCAATAATAATATTTTCCTTGATCATTCTTATCTTTGATTGCATAATAGTAGGGACTATAATGCACAAGATAATATTCATTTGTGTGTGTAGTATCTAGTCTATCTGTAATTTCAGCGAAATACATGGTACGCGAATGAAATTCGTCTTCATATACGACATTATTGTCTTTCAATAAAATAACGCGATACTTGCTATCCGTAATTATCTTATTGCTTTTATATGGTATTCCCATAATAGATGAAATCTTATCAGGTTGTGTGAATTCTCCAAATATGTACATACAATCATAATCGACATCCAGAACTTCTCGTAAATCAAGAACACATGTGTCACTTTGAGGACATGTGCTTTGTACATACTTAATAACTTTTCTATCAATATTGTTACACGACAATAATAAACTTGTGCAAATAATAAATAAAATAAATTTTAATAGTCTCATAATTAATGATTTAATCCGTTATCTCCTTTTTTAAGTATAACTTTTAAAGCTTCTTCATATTTAGATTGCGTTAATCGTGTTTTTTCTACTTTATAACCTATTCCCTTATCACCAGAAACTGTCCACAGTCCATATTGTTAAGTGTCCCCCTCTAGTAGGACAGTTTTTTTTATTGTTAATATTTTTACATTGCTGTCCGATAAAACTATATAAGTGTAAAAATGTATATATTAACTGCTGATTATCAGTGGTCGATATGTTCTTTTAGATTTTCCAAGCCTCCCTCAATCAAAAAGTGTTAGTTGAGGTGGAGCTTTTGAAGTATTTTCTAATAAGATTTTCCAATCTTTATCAGGCTGATTGAACAAACTATAAAAATCAACGTAATACATTAGTGTTATTCTTAAC
>Ga0116182_1004544_pt1 | contig 12240 bp, 9 predicted proteins | sample AD_UKC077_MetaG_FD_89805 | JGI IMG/M metagenome (GOLD analysis project Ga0116182, IMG submission 89805) | Active sludge microbial communities of municipal wastewater-treating anaerobic digesters from USA - AD_UKC077_MetaG | ecosystem: Engineered > Bioreactor > Anaerobic > Digestate | place: USA...
AAGCGGTTCTAATAAAACAACGCATTTCCTCCCACTTTCGTAGGAGGAAATGCTAACGACAAGCGGTTTTACAAGAACCGCTAAGCAGATTGGCATTCACAGCACGACCGCCTCTGCTTTTTGCCGGGCCAACACACGTGCTTCGTTGCAAAGCTCAAAGTTTATTTTTCTGTACAATGAAACCTTAGAAAACAACATCAACTATGTTTCCGGAATCAAAAAGATTTTTTATAAATGTCTATCGCTCAATAAGTTGAAAATGGAAACTAACCCCGAAGGGGTGATATGATTGTAGCAAAAAGTAAACCCCAAGAGCCTTAAGAACCCCGAAGGGGTGACATGATAAAAATTAAGGAATGAAAATTGTTTAATTAAGAGCCTATTCTTTCATTTTTTTATTTACCTTTGCCATATCAATCCTCAAAGATTATGGAAACGCCCTGTTACTTCTACCACCCCGACCCAAACTTCCGGCTTAGCGTAGACCCACTAAGCGACAAATACCCGAACATAACTCCCTATGCCTATTGTGTGAATAATTGGAAAAGTGTAGAAAAGCAATTAGGAAAATCATCAAATATATTTTTTAGAATAATTCGATAAACTTTAGCTATGATAAAAAAAACACATATTATTATTTATTTATTGATTTCGCTGTTTTATGGTTGCAGCACAATGTACTATAATAATATTGAAGCGTTCACACATCCGTTAGATTCTAATCCTGTTTCACTCTATTCAAAACCTGCTAAATATTATAAAGAACTTTATCCTGACACAGAAGCTGGATGGATAGTTGAAATTACGCAGAAAAAAGGAGGATACTTTAAAATTAATATAAATGATTTATCACTTAATGATGTATTTATAAGAACAGGGGAATTAGGATTAACACTGAGAAACGTTGATTCACGTAAAATACCCGTATATGAACACCCTGATACACTTTCTTCTATTAAGGATTATCTATCTGGAGCCGGAATAGGAAAGTTATATGATATATCTAATGGATTTGCTTTGTTAAAATTTACTATAGATGGGAAAATTACTAAAGGTTGGATAGAATTTTACCATTTATGTAATAATCCGTATACTACATGTAATTGAATAGGGTATGTTCCTCCTTATTCTTTTAAAAAACCAAAACGGGAGCAGTCAAAGCTCTCGTTTTTTATGTGCGCTACGCATACCATACATCTATAGGGTGGAAATCCCGAACGTGCCAGCCAATTGGAAGCGTTAGTCAAAGACAAGGGTGTTGCTCGTAAGGATAAATTCGAAGGAATTAGGAGACAAACCATGGTGTATGAACAGAAATATAATACAGGAAAAATGTGTGGCAATAGACTAAGACAAAAATCCGGCATCAAAATAGAGGCTGTCTTAAAAGCAAAAACAGTCTCTTTTTATATGTTTTTCTTTGATTTTTTTGTTATTTTTCCACCTCTATCTCATTGTTTTTTAGTCTTTTTGCATAAAATTAAAGGATACTATCCCAAAAAGTGTGTAAAACTCAAAGTTTAAAATTTCTACACGAGCAGGTTGGCTGCGTGAGGCGCTTAGGTGGAAAGCCCGCAAGGGCGGAAGCCGCAGGGGACGCGGCGGCAAAAAAGCGAGCTTGTAAGCTCTTTTTGCCGCCTTGCGTCCCCACGGCTTGTGCCCGCGGACTTGTAACCGGGCGCCGACCCGTGAGCGTTAGCGAACGGGGCACGCCCAAAAGAAAATTATTGATATCTTAATTTATTGATAAAGAATACAAAACGTTTTGATTTGTACGCTTTTGAGTTATTGTTGATGTACTGATATCCTGAAATTAAAAAATTATTTTGATACCAATTTTCAATTTTTAACTTTTGAGAATATTTAATCACATCTTTGTAGTGTAATGTTTCGATAGGAATCGTTGCCATTTTATCTAAAACCTCATATTTATGCACACGCGTAAAGTTGAGATTGGAGTTGAAAGGATAATAAATAACGGCGTTCTCGCCTTCGTAAAAGACCTTCACGTGGACGGTTACTCGCTGTGTTAAGATGTTTTCAAATGGTAAATAGTGATGCCATAACAACTCGCCATTTTTATTAAATGTTGTTACGTAAACGTTCACGTAACGGTAGCCTATAAAGGTAGTTGAGTACGGCGAGTAAAAAAGATTATCGTCAAAATAATTATAGGTACTATGTCTATATTCCGGATTAAAAACTTCGCCGGTTAATGTAAATTGTTCTTGCTTGGAATCAACAGCGATATCTCCTACGGCTAATAGTAAATTCAGCGATTTGTTGTTCTTTTTTGATGAAGAGTCTCGGGTTTCTAATTGGGTGAAATTATAGAAAATAGGTTGCTGAAACTTATCGTCTTTATAAAGTAGTGTGTAAATTCCGGACTGAAAATTGTTGGTCGTGCGACCCTGATTTATGCTGTAAGTGCCTATAATAAGCGTTGATAGAGAGTCAGCTACGGCTAATCGTGCAGTATGATAGCTGTTTTCGTTGTTTTTAGGGAAAAAGAGTTCCTGTTCGACTGCGCCGTTCTTGTTTAGTTCTAACATCATAAATCGGGAAGTGCTTATTTGTAAGCCGATAAAAATTCGATGATTAAAAGTGTCTATTTGTTGAAATTCGACTGAATAGATTGGACTGGGAGTTTCTATTTCGGAAAAACGCTTAGAAAAGAGATGATAAACATATATTTTTTCTTCATCTTTCTTTTTGGTATTAAATAGTAGGAAATTTTCAAATTGGTGCATTGCGTATATATTCGGGTCTGAAATAAGTGCGTTTTTCTCAATATTTACCGATGCGTTGATTAAATTGATGGAGAGGATATAAGAGGTAATGGGTGATTTTTTATTTTTTTGTTCTTGAAATAGAAACCACGCCACGTTATCGGAATAGGCAGAGGTGATGTATTGTATTTTTGAAGGAAGGGGTATCGGAAAACTCTTTTTTTTAATAAGATTGGTGTCAAGTAAGGTGAACAACCAAATGGTAGAGTCCTTACTTATAGTTTGACCTTTAAAAAAGATAAAGCAACCGTGATTTTCAACACTTTTAAGATGGTAAACGGCGTTCTTTTTGGTTGTTTCCAGTTCAATTCTTAATGGTAAATCTCGTTGAGCTTTAAGCTCTCCCGAGATTACCAAAAAGAGTGTTATCAAAAATATTTTTCTTATTAAAAAGAGGCACGGTGATTTCAATTGTTATTTTTTTATCACTGTTTATACTTCCCAGGTGTCGCCACTGTTCAGGATATCGTCAACGGAGCGGATTTTGCCTGTTTTTTGAGCAGTAACGATTTGTTCTTCGAATAGAGCGTCGTAAGTGTCGTAATCTGCTGAGCGAATAACACCGAGAGCAATGGGGAAGTGTGGGGGTTTCATTTGGGCTAACATTAGGTGAATGCCTTCATCTTTTCGATACATATCATGCACGAGCACGTCATCAATAGTGCCGTTTTTCCCTATTTCAATCACTTCAAGTCCATGCATTCCTAATTTAATACCTTTTGTTTTATCTTTTCCAAAGAGCATTTTTTCGTTGTGTTTCAAAATTAATTGATGTTCGTCACGCACGTCTTTTCCTGTAACGTAATCGTGAGTTCCGTCATTAAAGATGACACAATTTTGTAGCATTTCCACTACTGATGTTCCGTCATGTTTTGCGGCTTCAAGTAAAACTTCCGTAATAAATTTCGGGTTCGTATCGATTACGCGAGCAAAGAAGGTGCCTTGTGCTCCCATAACTAACTCGCCGACATTAAAAGGGTGTTCGATAGTTCCGTACGGAGAAGTTTTCGTAACTTTTCCAATTTTAGAAGTAGGGGAGTACTGTCCTTTTGTCAATCCATAAATTTCATTATTGAAAAGCATGATATTAACGTCAAGATTTCGACGAATAATATGGATAAAGTGATTTCCACCGATAGCCAGTGAGTCGCCGTCACCGGTAGGAATCCAAACACTCAAACCTCTATTAAATAGGCGAACGCCCGTAGCGATTGCGTTGGCTCTACCATGAATTCCATGAAAACCGTAAGTGTTCATATAGTAAGGAAATCGAGAGGAGCAACCGATTCCGGAAATTACACAAAAATTCTCTTTTTTGTAACCGATGAGTGGAAAAACATTTTCAACGGCAGCTAAAATAGCATGATTCCCACAACCGGGACACCATCTCACCATCTGGTCACTTGCAAAATCTTCTTTTGTCAATTGTTCTGTTGTTCTTTCAATTGTTTTGTAACTCATATCTATCTTCTCCTTATTTTTAAATTAAATTGTTGATTTGGTTAACGATTTCTTGCACGGTGAAAGGTAACCCTTGAATTTTATTATACTGTAAATATTGGTATTGTGGGTGAGTCATTCTGAGATAATTTGCAAATTGTCCTGAATTTAATTCGCAAACTAAAATCTTTTTGAAGCCACGAAGCACCTCGCCGGTATTTTTCGGGAGGGGCATAATATTTGAAAAGTGTGCATGACTAACTTTCTTTCCGTTTGCTCTAACTTCTTTAATTGCTGTTGAAACAGAGCCTTTTGTGCTTCCCCAGCTAACCAATAATAAATCACCCTCTTTTTCTCCGTCAACGGTTTGTAGTGGGAGTCTGTTAGCGAGTCGTTGAACCTTCTGACTTCTATTTTCGACCATTTTTGCATGGTTGAGAGGGTCTGTTGAAACTGCTCCGAAAATATCCGTTTTTTCAAGACCTCCGATACGGTGGCGTAGTCCTTCCATTCCCGGAATTGCCCATTGTCTCACGTATGTTTCGGGGTCTCTGCGGTACGGTTTAAAATCAGGGTCATTAGGTTTTGCTACCGGCGGTTTAATATCCGGCAAATCAGCTACCTTAGGTATTCTAAAAAGTTCACTTCCTTGACCGATATTTCCGTCTGTCAATAAAATACAGGGGGTCATCGTTTCCATAGCATATTTTGCGGCGTTGTAAGCTTGATAGAAGCAGTCGCCGGGGGAAGAGGCGGCAATGACAATGCAAGGACCTTCGCCATTTCTGCCAAATAGAGCCATGTTTAAGTCGGCTTGTTCCGATTTTGTCGGTAATCCTGTTGAAGGACCGCCACGTTGAACGTCCACAACCACTAATGGGAGTTCTGTCATAACGGCGAGACCGAGCGCTTCCGTTTTAAGCGACAAGCCGGGTCCGGAGGTAGTGGTACAGGCTAAGGCACCGGCAAACGAAGCCCCGATGGCGGAACAAATTCCCGCAATCTCATCTTCAGCCTGAAAAACTTTTGCTCCCAAAGATTTATATTTCGCCAATTCTATAAGAATGTCAGTAGCCGGCGTAATAGGATAGGAGCCGAGAAATAGTTTGTGTCCCGACCGTTCCGAAGCGGCTAATAAACCCCAAGCCGTTGCTATGTTCCCTGTTATGTTACGATAACGTCCTTTCGGAAGTTCCACTTGCGCAATGTGAACTTTAGATTCAATAAGTTCAAGATTCTCTGCAAAAGCATAACCTTCCTGCATCACTTTTTTGTTGACATCTGCAATCTGAGGTTTTGTTTTAAATTTCTTATCTAAAAGATTGAAAGGCGTTTCTAATTGATAATCAAAGATAGCATAAATCATTCCAAGGCAGAACATGTTTTTTGTTTGTGCCGCACTTTTAGGAGCTAATCCTAGCGCTTTAGCGGTTTCGCTTGCCATTGTGGTAATCTTAGCTTGGATAACTCGATAAGAGCTTAAAGAGTCATCTTCTAACGGGTTAGAGGTGTAGCCTGCCTTTTCTAGGGCTTTTTCGTTGTAGCTGTCCTCATCGGTGATAATCAAACCGCCTTTTTTCACCCATTTTAAATTTGCTTTGAGCGAAGCCGGGTTCATGGCAACTAAAACATCGCATTCGTCTCCAATAATTCGTGTCTCTTTGCCTACGTGAACTTGGTAGCCGGAAACTCCTGCTATCGTATTGTGAGGCGCACGAATTTCAGCCGGATAATCCGGGAATGTGGCGATGTCATTTCCCATTAATGCCGCCGATTCTGAAAAAATTGTCCCCGAAAGTTGCATGCCGTCTCCACAGTCCCCCGCAAATTTAATGACAACACTCTCCTTGTTTAAAATTTTTTTGTTTCCTGACATATTGATTAATTAGTTTTATATGATTAAAAAAATATATTAATTGAAGTTCTTATATTTAAAACTGAAAAATGGTTAAAGGGAAAAAATGATTATTTTGTGTTACAGCGTTGATTATTAGATGAATAAGGTTTTTTGACATAATTTCGTTATTGTGGTTCAAAGGTATAAAAAAAAACAATCGAAAAAAAAGTATTTTACGGCTTTTCACATAATTTAAAAAACTTAGAAAAATAAGAGAAATAAAATAGTCAAGAATGAGAAAAAGTAGTTGTTATTTATACGATTGTATTATTAAAATCTTTATTTTTGTGCCTAACTCAAAATTTGACAAATGAAGAAAGATACAATTTTACAATCATTACAATATGAGAAAATTGTAATACTTGGATTTGGGAAAGAGGGAGTCTCTTCCTATCGTTTTATTCGGAACCATTTTCCGACACTACCGTTGACGGTCGCCGATAAAAATAGCAATTTACAAATAGCAGAATTTAGCCAAGATAAGAATGTGACTTTTGTTCTGGGAGATGAGTATGATAAAAATCTGAACGATTTTAGCCTAATTTTGAAAACGCCCGGGGTGAATTTGAATGGGCTTTCCTATTTTATCCCATCTTATAAAATATCTTCACAAACAGACCTCTTTTTAAAAGCATTTAAAGAACAAGTTATTGGAATTACAGGGACTAAAGGTAAAAGTACTACCGCCTCTCTTATTTATCATATTTTTAAGGAGACTAAAAACAATGTAATTCTATCCGGAAATATTGGGATACCCTTTTTTGATATTGTTGACTCAATTGATGATGATACGACTATCGTAGCTGAACTCTCCGCTCATCAATTGGAATTTGTCAATCACTCCCCGCATATTGCCGTACTGCTTAACCTTTATCAGGAACATTTAGACCATTTTAACACCTTCAGTAATTATCAGATAGCGAAAACGAATATCACCAAATTCCAAAATGAGAATGATATTTTAATCTATAATTTTGATGATGCGTATATTTCAAAACTTCTAAAAGCGCATGATTATAAACGTATTTTTCTCCCTTTTAGTCGTGAACAGAATCTGGCAGATGGGGCATGCAGTTATGACAACACGATCGTGATTACGAAACAAAAGAATATTATTGCGGAGTTTGATTTGTCGCATTTTGAAAACTTACCGGGACGTCACAATTTTTATAACATGATGGCGGCTATATTACCCTGTATTTTAAAAAATCTTTCCGCTAATGAGATACTTGCACAACTTAAAACTTTCAAAGGGTTGCCGCATCGACTTGAGTTTGTGGGGAATTTCCAAGATGTCTATTTTTACAACGACAGCATTTCTACAATTCCCGAAGCTACGATAGCCGCCCTAAAGACGTTACGAAAAGTGGACACGTTGATTTTGGGCGGTTTTGATAGAGGAATTGATTATAGCCTATTAATTGAATATTTACAAGAGGATAAGGTAGCGAATATTGCCTTTACAGGACCTGCGGGCAAGCGAATATATACGGAGTGGAAAGAGAAATATTTACTACCGCCGCATTTTATCTTAGAGAATGATTTTGCGGAAATTGTTAACTTTGCTTTTCAATATACACAAAAAGGAAAAATCTGTCTTCTTTCGCCTGCGGCAGCAAGTTTTGACCAATTTAAAGATTTTATTGAACGAGGGAATTATTACAAAAAATTAATATATAGGCAAAAAGAGTAGTTCAGAGTTTTAAATTTGCTATAAATATATATTTTTAGAATATGAAAACGTATAAAAGAGTTAGCGGAAACTATTTTTTGGTAATTAGTATTATTTTGCTTACTTTAGCTTCCTGTAAGCAAAAACAACAACCTATCTCAATCGCTGAAGAATCTAAGACGGTGGAGTATCTTGTTTTGACTATACCTAATGAAATTTCTACGGATTTATCGGATAAAGATAGCCTTTATCCGATTTCAGTCGATTTTTTACGCGATTTTAGAGTGCTATTTGATAGGTATCAAGGCACGTCTCCGACCATTCGTACCGATTTCCCGATAAAATGGGGCGTGCGCTGTATTGAAAGATTATCCGAAGGGAAAGAGCTGTGGATGCTACAATCCGAATCGCGAGAGTGGATATACTTAGTTACCGTAGCAGGCTCGGGCAGTCAACGAATACTTGATATCTTACCCGTTGCAGTCAATATTGCCGTTCAAGATAATGAGATTCTTGAGACCGAAATTTGGACTACCACCCGCGAAGTCGACGGAACTTTTATCGTAGAGAAAAATTATGAGTGGGTGAAATCTTTGAAAGATGTTGCAAGAGAGGATTTGATAAATAATCCGGAGGAGTTTAACAAAAAGAAGTCGGTAACCGACCAATATAAAATCAATGAAATGGGACGATTCGATTTGATTCAAGTCGAGACCGTCCCCAATTATAAAGCGATTTTTTTCTTTTATAAAAATAATAATAAACCCGATGAATGGGACGAAACGATGGAGATATTACAACCATTTTGTTAAGAAAATAATATCTATTTTGATGAGATTTATAGCAATTTCCATGAGGGGTATGTTCGTGATTTTAAGTTAAACGATATAACACTTATTGATATTTCACCTTATGTCGTTGACATAGAGTCTGGAATGGTTTTGGTGCAAAATAATGTTGAACCGAAAACGATTTCATTCGGTAGCGTAGAGAGATTAAAAATAGAGATAAAACGATATTTTAAATTGATGAATCTTCCTAGTTAATTATCAAAGTTATCACATAAAATATTGTATCTTTGCATGCCCATTGAAAAGAGTATTAAGTAGAGAAAAAAGTATAAACTAATTAATAAAAAATCATTATGAAAGAAGACATCGCATTGAACATTAATCCATTAGTGAGCTATTTAAAAAAGCCTCAAAGAGAATTTACGAAACTTGACATTATTAAGTATATCGAAGATAATAATGTTAAAATGATTAATTTTAGATATGTTGACGGAGGCGGAAAATTAAAAGTCCTCAATTTTGTTATTACAAATCGTGAACATTTGGAACAAATCCTCTCCTGCGGCGAAAGAGTTGACGGTTCAAATATCTTCCCTGCGTTTATTCACGAAGGTTCGAGCGATTTATACGTAATTCCTCGCTTTTCGACTGCTTTTTTAGACCCATTTTGTCAAATCCCTACAGTCTCTTTTTTATGCTCTTATTTTAATAAAGATGGGCAACAGATGGAAAATTCACCTGAATATATTTTGAAAAAAGCTCATAATGCCTTTAAGAAAGTTACTAATATGAATTTTCAAGCAATGGGTGAGTTAGAATATTATGTAATCGGTGATAAAGAAGATCTTTACTTAATTCCTGACCAAAAAGGTTATCACGAATCAACGCCCTATGCAAAATTTGAACAATTTAGAACGGAATGCATGTACTATATTGCTCAAACCGGAGGACTTATAAAATATGGGCACTCGGAAGTTGGAAATTTTACGTTAGGCGATAAGATTTATGAGCAAAACGAAATTGAATTTTTGATTACTGACGTTCAAGAAGCAGCAGACCAGCTTGTTATAGCTAAATGGATTATTCGCAATCTTGCTTATCAATATGGATTAGACGTAACTTTTGCTCCCAAAATTACCGAAGGAAAAGCAGGTAGCGGTCTACATGTTCATACAAAAATTGAAAAAGACGGAGTTAACAAGATGGTAGATGATGGGAAACTGAACTCTATAGCACGTTCGGCTATTGCCGGTTATATGACCTGTGCATCCTCTCTTACGGCATTCGGGAATATGAATCCGACCTCTTATTTCCGCCTTGTGCCTCACCAAGAAGCACCGACCTCTATCTGTTGGGGCGATAGAAACCGTTCAGTTTTAGTACGTGTTCCTCTCGGCTGGACAACCGATAAAGATATGATTGCAGAAGCAAATCCACTGGAAAAACCCTCTACGGAAGATTTTTCTCAAAAACAAACAGTCGAATTTCGTTGCCCGGACGGCTCCGCCGATATTTACCTCTTATTAGCAGGTTTGGTTGTTGCAGCTCGCCACGGCTTTGAAATGGAAGGAGCTCTCGATTATGCTAAGAAAACGTACGTTGATGTTAATATTCATCGTCCGGAAAATAGAGAAAAAATGATGAAACTAAATCAACTACCTGCTTCTTGTTGGGAATCGGCGAATGAACTTCTACAACATCGCGATATCTATGAAAAACACGGAGTTTTTAATGCCGAGATGATTGACGATATTATCAAACATCTAAAATCTTTCAATGATAAAGATATTAGAGAAGAAGTGAAGAAAAATCCTGAAATTATGACGAAAATGGTTAAAGAGTTTTTCCACTGCGGATAAAACAATAAAACCAATGATATATTCCTGCAATCGTTAGTTGTGTAATTATGAATTTAGTACTCGAAATTTTAAAAATTATTCTGCCCTCTTTAGTAGTCTTTTTTACAGCCTACTTCTTGATTAAATTCTTTCTTGAAAATGAGCAAAAAAAACGACTTTTAGAGTTGCGATACAATTCAAAAGCGACAATTGCACCACTACGCTTGCAGGCGTATGAGCGAATGGCTTTGTTTTTAGAACGGATAGACCCTAACCAACTAATTCTGCGAATGAATAGTCCGCAACTAACCGCTTTTCAATTTCAAGTCTTATTAGTTTCTGCCATTAGAAGTGAATACGAACATAACCTTTCTCAGCAAATCTATATATCGGAAAATTGCTGGAACCATATTAAAATGGCTAAAGAAGAAACGATAAAGATTATTAATCTCTGTGCAGGAAAACTGACTGCAACAAGCACGTCGACAGAGTTGGCAACCTATATTTTTGAACATATTGCTCAAAAATCACCCATCGAAGATGCTATGAAAATTCTTAAAAAGGAGATTCAAGAGCTGTTTTGATTTATAAAATAAATATCTATGGATAATCTTCTCTCGCTGTTTGTTCGTTCTATTTTTGTTGATAATATGATTTTTGCCTACTTTCTGGGCATGTGTTCATATTTGGCTGTCTCCAAAAATGTAAAAACGGCTTTCGGTTTGGGTGTGGCGGTTCTATTCGTACTTATTATTACTGTTCCGGTGAATTTCTTACTACATCAATATTTGCTTCGTGAGGGAGCATTCACTTGGATTTCCCCCTATTTTGCTACAATTGACCTCTCATTCCTCTCTCTTATCGTCTTTATCGCTGTTATCGCTGCTATTGTCCAAATTCTTGAAATGATTATCGAGCGTTATTCAACTCCACTCTATAATGCTTTGGGGATTTTTTTACCGTTAATTGCCGTAAATTGCGCCATTCTGGGAGCATCGCTTTTTATACAAGAGAAAAACTTCCCCCACATCGGTTATAGTTTTATCTACGCCTTGGGCTCGGGAATCGGCTGGTTGCTCGCTATTGTGGCTTTCGCCGCTATCCGTGAACGACTTAAGTTTTCACAAATCGAAAAATCATTGCAAGGAAATGGAATCGCTTACATCATTACCGGCTTGATGGGATTAGGATTTATGGCTTTCTTAGGCATGTAACTCAAATTTTAATAATGAACTTCTTAACCATACTCTTCGCTGTTATTGTCTTTTTAGCTATTATTTGGCTATTAGTGGCGATTTTACTCTTTGCACGTAAAAAGTTAGTCCCGGATAAAAAGGTTAAAGTTCGAGTTAATAAAGAGAAGGTCTACGAAGCCGATTGCGGGTGTACATTATTACAGTCGTTGAGCGATGAGGAGATTTATCTCCCTTCCGCCTGCGGAGGACAGGGAACTTGCGGTACCTGTAAAGGAATTATCCTTTCGGGCGGAGGTGAAATATTGCCTACGGAGAGAGTACATATCGACAGAAAAATGGCAGAACAAAATGTTCGTCTCTTTTGCCAAGTGAAGGTTAAAGACGACATGGACATTGAAATAGCTCCGGAAATTTTAGGCGTGAAGAAGTGGGAGTGCGAAGTGATTAGTAATAAGAGTGTGGCAACCTATATTAATGAGTTGGTTGTCAAACTTCCTGATAATGAGAAGCTTAATTTCAAGTCAGGGAGTTATATCCAAATTCACGTTCCAAAAACGCAGATTAACTTTCAAGATATTTCAGTAAAAGAAAAATATGCGGCGGAGTGGAGAAAATAT
>Ga0116182_1004557_pt1 | contig 12197 bp, 3 predicted proteins | sample AD_UKC077_MetaG_FD_89805 | JGI IMG/M metagenome (GOLD analysis project Ga0116182, IMG submission 89805) | Active sludge microbial communities of municipal wastewater-treating anaerobic digesters from USA - AD_UKC077_MetaG | ecosystem: Engineered > Bioreactor > Anaerobic > Digestate | place: USA...
ATATGTCAGAATAGCCAGTTTACGCCCTTTAGGTTTGTCTACCAGACCTTCAACTCCTTGATCTTTGAACTGACTTATCCAACGAAATAGAGTGCGGGGATTGATTCGAAAAGCCTTGGCAATCTCTACGGTCTTGAGCCAGGAAAAACTAGACAGAATTGTCTACTTTCTGACCACAGAACTGTTAGGTATTGACGATATCGCCTGCTTTATAGCTTACAATGTGATTGAATCGATACTCTGTTTGTGAGATGTCCCTTTTCTTAATCCTTGTATGTAAATATGAGAACAAGATAACTTGTGTTTATGGCTTGTCTATATAAATCTTGTATTATAATGCAACAATAATATACGAGGTGTTTTTGTTAAGATGTATTTTTAGCTATTTTTCTGCCTCCCAATCACTTGGGCTACTGGGAAAGATTAGTCAGTTAATCTCAATTTTTTCGTAGTAAAGCTTTTCATGGGTACCTGGTATAGTTTTTGATAAAAGGGCTGTCTGAAGGTCATTTTTTTGCTTATCTGATTCATTCTGGGGGATAATCTTCAACTTAGATTCCTTCATTCCTAGACCATTGAATGATGTACCAATATCTAAACCGCTTTTTTCGCTAAGACACCATCTGTCATGAAGAAATGACTCTTCTCTATCACCACAATCTATCAAAAAAAATGTTACGGGCAAAGGGGTTGTCTGATATGAATTTCTCCATGCCTGTTTATATTCTTCCTGAAGGTTTTGACAATCGTTTTTCTTTTTGCTGGAAACTATGATCACAGTCAAATCCGGAATCACAGATTGAATGCAAAATAGCCATTCTATATCATTAATAGTAAAGTATTGATCACAGATGTAGAGAATTTCCGAAACTGAAGATTCAAGCCAATTCATAAAAAATTGCTTTGCCTTCTCTTTTTGACCATGTTGTATTAAGGCAAAGGTGTCATTTACACTTGGTTCAGAACTGAAAGGAATGCTAATATCCTTTGATGCGACAAAGTTCGTCATTCCCAGCACAATCTCAGAAGCAGATAAAAGATGAACAAAAATTGGTCTTAAAATTGTTTTGGACTGGTCAGTTGATTTATATTTAACTACTAAATTTTCAATTACACAAGAGTAAATTGGATATGCTTCTTCAAGTGGTAAACTTGCAGCTACTTTTATCGAATTATATGTGTTATTAGCTCCGGTTGCTGGTATTCTATTTGAATTCAATGAAGCTAAACTACTCCATGCAGCCATTGGGTACACTGATCTAAAATCTTCCACTTGTCCAAGATTGTAGTTTACTGAGAACATATCTTGCCGCAGTTTTAATACATTTAATTGCCTATTGAGATCCCTCTTGAGATTTGCTCTGGCAGGATCCTCATCTGCCAGAGATGCCAGACTAGCTGCGAGGTCAGGATTTATGTTATATGCTAAATTGATCATTTCTTTTCTGATCTGACTCATAGCTTTGGATTCGCTTTCGAGACTTATGCGCATAGATTTTTCTAAAATTTGTTTCACATATACATTTGTGTTATTTCTATTGAATTGGGCTAATGTGGTATAGTGGGATGCTTTTTCCAAAGAAGTTGGCAGGTTATCAACCAGGGCTTCAAGATCACTGTATTTAATATGAAGAGAATTGATCATCTTTTGCGGCATAATCCCATAAATAATGCCAAGAACAAAGCATTTATCGGCTTTGTTAGGAATTCGATTAGCCTTTTCAATCAATTTCTTCCACTTGGATTCATTATTGTGGTTGAACATTCTGGTTAGCTGAGCTTTTATAGCTATTATGTAGCCATCATGTTGTATTCCTTTCGGATCAGGTAAATGCTGTAATAGAGATTCATTTAGCTGTGCTTCCATGTCAGCTTTTTGTTCTCTGCTATATTCATTACAGTGATCCATATAAAGGTCTGCCAGTTCATTAATAACATCAAAATATATATAATCTCGTTTTATCAGGGGCATCAGTTCTATCACATCTTTAACCTGTTCATATTTTAATATATTATTGTTAATTTTGCTTCGATCAATAGGGTCAATGACAGGTTTGTTGGTTAAGATAGTTTTAATGATATTAACAGCGCATTCTTCTCGTCTGTCCTCAGGGATTTTTTTCAATATATCGATAGTCGAAGAGTGATGATGGAAAAACAGGACCGGAGCTGTTATAATAATCTGGTTCTGATAAATTTCAGAGTTGACAACAGATGCTTCTATAATCGGATTTATATGATCCTGAACTATTCTTTTGAGTATGTCATTTCTATCGTTTAAATATGCCCTATGTGCAAGGTCTGTGTAAAGCTGTAGTTTTACATTTTCACTAGGAATTAAACCTATATTATTTAGAATTCTATCAAGATCTTCACTGGTATCAATCTTCTTAACGAGTAAACCGCTAAAAGCTCTAATCGTAAGTAATAATGAGATTAGCACAGCCGTAGCTGATTTATCTGTATTGATAATGTTGTTTGATCTTTCTTTGTCCGTTAGATTAAGAAATGTTTGCGCTACTTCTTTATCATACTTAGCTAAACTGGCTACTATTTTAAAGCCAATCTCGATTTTCTGCCAATTTTCGTCAATTGACTTCCATGTTTGAGCCAAATTATCGGTAATCTCCTTAATTGAAAACAATCGGTTGTCACAGCACTTGATTTGATAACAGGCTAATTGAGTATAAGCAAAGCACTTTTCCCCTAGATTTCGGATGGAATTAACGCTTTTAATTACATTTGCCATTGAATCTGTTATAGTAATTCTATTTTCTAACATAATAACAAGCAAATTGACTATCAATTCGTCTTTAATATCTTGTGCGTCGATTAAATCGTAAACGCTAATCATCCGATCAAGCACATCTTTGTTTGAAGTGTGTGTCAAAATAAACTTGAACATACTTATATAAAGCCAATCACGTCGATATTGTGTGTTGACTAAATCGATTATACCAAGTGCGTAGTCAATACTATAGAGACTTATGTTGTTTATGACAGTTTTCATAACCTCATAATTATTTGCTGTGCCATCAAGCAATTCGATAATAAATTCATCCAAGTCAGTTTTGCATTTGTGCTCTAATTCTTGATATCTATCGCAACCAGAATATTCGCAATGTAGTGCAATAGTAGCCAAGATTCTGGAAAGAGTATTGGCTTTTACAATTAGATTATTTTCTAAACTGATCTCCTCTAAAATTTGATCAATCATCGTAAAGAAGTTTTGCAAGTTATGAGTTATTTCCCCTAACGATAACATTAAGTATAGATTGTAGTAATCCTCAATTGGACCAATACTCTTAATCACTGGTAATTGAGGGATAATTATGGATATTATTTTTTTAGATTTTTCATAATTTTTTGTGTATTCCAAGGGAAGCACAAGGTCATAGAAAACCCTTGCATTGGAAGAATAATCTCTATTACCAAGAACCAGCTCTAATCCATACAAACTAATATCAACTGCATCGTTAGCTTTTCTATGGGTGCTTATCCATTGTCGGATCAGAGTGATTTTATCGCTGAAATCTTCTATTTCACTAAATGATGAGATAATATTCTCGGTACCATTATGCTGTTTTAATAATCTCAGTCCTTTAGCAATTTTCCTTAGAGAGGAACACTGTATGTAGGTATCATAATTCTCCATTTTGCTAACACTAAGATCATTCCGATCATCTAACGCAGATAGAGCAAGCATTGTAAATGCATAATCGGTAGCATTTGGATCATTTTTGACCCCAAGTGAAGATTTAATCAGATCTATGGCCATTAGGGGGTCAAAAAACTGGATATCCTGTGCTATATCAACTGCTCTCTCTCCAAGAGCTGGTTTATCAAGTTCATCATAGATCATCTTTAGCTGGTCTATAACTAATGGATCAATTTCTTTGTCATTCATTGCACAATGTTTACATATCTGCGCATAGGCATGAAACCTGTCTTCAACCATTGTTGCCATACTTGCCAGATTTACCGCACTGTCATAATCACCTAATGACATTAGAGCTTCCAATTCAGATTCCCATACTTTAATATTAGTAAGGCTTTCAACTGCTGATGATTTTAAAGAATGACCAATCAATACTTCCAGAGCTTTCGTATTTAAAGCTGATAGAACTCCATATTGAATATCCTGTCTAATTTTCTTAAAAGATTTGGTTTCTTTGATCATTTTTGCAAACATATCATCTGTCAGATATTCAAGTGCCTCATCATATTTCTCTATCTCGTATAAGTATTTAGGTATTCCTCCTATTGATTCAGCAATATCTGGTTTATCCACAAGATATTCTATGAATTCCATATATGCTTCAACTTTATACTGTTCTAATTCCTTGACAGCAAATCTCCTAAAGGACTCAGTTATAAATTTGACATTTTCATTTTCACAAACTATGAAGTTGAACCGATTCAAACTGTTTTTCATTTCCTTAGGATCCAATTGAAAAATCTCTGCTAACTGATCTGAAGAAAAAACGTTCATCCCGCATGCCACCAGAGTCAGTGCTTTAAGTATTCTGAGATCGCATGATTGAGTATTTTTCCATTCTGATGTTAATGCTTTAGGCAGGTTTTCTGGTAAATTTGCTAACACCTTCTCAGGCAACTCGCCAGAATCTAATCTTCGTTTGATACTGGCAAGATAGCCGGGGTTTCCTTCGCTGGTTTTGTAAATATTAGTTAGTTGCTCACTACTAAATTTATATTCGGCAAAAAAATCATTTGTTTCATATTCTGAAAAACCAGGCAATGGAAATGCCTGAAATCCTTCATATTCTTCATAGTTACTTCTATCTTGCCTGTTCCCGGTCATAATAATCTTAAAATTTAGAAAATTGGATGAAAGAGGAAGCGTATAAAATATCTTTTTTGCATTCTCTGGATCGATTTCAGTTAGTCCATCTACAATAATATAAAAATCTTGTTTTTTATTCTTAAGCCTGTTTTTGCATTTGTTAAGGAGTCCAGAAAAATCTGAATCTAAAATTTCCTGACCTTCGGGTTGTACAAAATCTTTTTCGTAATAGAACTTATAAAGATCTGAGTATATGTCGTATTTGACTTGATTTAAATCAGAACCCCATTTACAACTTAAATCAAGTTTAATTAGCAGCGATAAAGAAGTTTTTTTATGATGGAATATCTCAGTGAGAGTTGTTTTCCCGATACCTTCATCTCCTTCTATATAGAGAATTCTAACACCACTATTTAAATAAGTCATCATGGTGTTAATGATATTGTCTCTTTTAATCAATTTATCTTTAGGTGGTTCTAAAGCTAAATATGTGCTATTTTCCATTTCTACTTTCCTTTATATATTACTCAGATAAAATTTATTCAATCCCTATCAGATAAAACTTGAGTGTTTTACTATTCTCTTTGTTTTTGAAAGTTGAGTCCAAAATATTGGTGGGAAAACCAACATATTGTCTTGATTTTTTTGAAAACATTCTTTTTTCCTTGATTTTTATACTGTAAATATAATTAGATAATTATATATTTCATCTTACCTTTTTTGTCAAGCTATTTTATATAGGCATACTTTTATTCCCTTTTATTTTCGGAACATTCGTTTTCTACACTAAAAAATGAATTTGCCATCCCTTATTAACATTCTCATTTTGAAAATTCCTTTGTCATTCCTGTGCAATCAGGAATCAATAAAATCTTAGCAAGGTATTTATGTCTTTTAAGTTTAAATAAGATTGTTTGCACATAGAAGTGAACAAAAAGAAGGCATAATTTATTCTTGATAAGATAAATGGTGAAAGGATAGAAGTCTATAATTATTAAGTAACTTATCTTAGAAAAGCCAAAGAGAACCTTAGCCGATCAAGAGATACAAAACCGCATATCAAAGCACAAGCACTTTCTTAACAACATGGAGAAAGTAATAGATTTGAAGAGAATCAATAAAGTTCTATTGAAGGTAGAAATTAGACACCAATCAGTAACGGGTAGAGATTTATATTCAGCTAAAGTGATGTTTTGGATTATGCTACTTCGGTCCTAGTATCAGTTATCCGATTATCAGATGGAAGAACAACTGAATTACAATAGAATGATACCGGATAGAACGCAGTTTTGGTAGTTTGAAGAAATACTGTGGTTGGAATAGGTCTATCTATATGGGACTGAAGAAAAACTGCCGATTATTTGGTAATAGGAGCAATTGCTTTTAATTTGAAACACTGCGTAAAAATTATGCGAACATAATGTAGGAGAGCTGTACCCAGATTACGGGAAAAATGTAAAAATCAGGTAAATATTCTTCAATCTTTTGAATATTTCTTGCATTTAGTCATAAATTATCAAGATAATGTTCTTGCCACTAATTGTTCAACCATTTTTTAGAGTGTCAACTCGTTTCAGGGAATATCAGCACTATGATACTGAAAACAGCAAATTTAGCAGATAAATCTGCAAACTGTCGCATCATATGAGATCCTTGGTCATCCTTTCCAAGAGCTATTTTAGTTGTTTTTGATAAGTTTTGTGCAAATCTAATTACCGAAAATTACATATTATGACAAGGTTTCTGCAAGAGCAAAATAATGCGGGAGAATCGTGAGGACTTTTTTAGGGTACGGGGCTACTTATTGGTATACCAGGTGTTAGATGTCGTAAACAGACCCTCAAGATCATCTTTGTCATTCAACCAGTAGATTCCTTTTATCTCAAGCATTCCTGGAGATTTACCCTTCGTGTCTATTATTCTCTTTTCACCATATAGAGACCATATGATGGCGTATCCCTTATCACTAAGGTATTGAGTTAGGGTTGGTTTATCGAATAATAATCCTGATAAACCTGATTCATCGAAAATAGAAAGGGGAGATGTTACTAGTTTTTCAGCCAGATAGAATCTCCCATCTACAAACTTTTGGTTAAGCGCCAAATCTTTGACTATTGTGGCACACGGGAGATAAATATCAATCCTGGTTCTTTCGTACGAGCAATCCAAAGTAAACTCGTTAGAATAACAGTCATCGGTAATGAGCATGGGAACGTCGAGGCTCGTTTTTGAATCCTTATCGTTTACCCATTCGTCTTTTATCCCCTTTGTGCATTCATAGGCATAAGAATAAGGATACTCACCGATGAATATATTGTAAAAGTTCTCTGACTCTGGCATCCAATTACCTTTCTTCCGCTGTTTTCTCCACCACGAAATTACTTTCTGAAGATCAGATTTCCTTACCAAACAACTCTTTATCAAGAACAGGACATCTCTAACCGGTTCATCATATTTATCTTTTTCGGGTGGAATAGGCATCTGCCAATGAAGATATGCTTTAAGTAATAGCCATTTATTGAGATTGTCATCCGCTAACTCGATAAGCTTAAAGGGGGCGGGTATGTCTTTTTTCATTCTAAGCCACTTAACATCATCAACATGATCATACCAATTTCTAATGACGCAGGTCTCAGTCTTCCAATTCTTCAAAGGTAAGGATTGATCAATGTGTTTATCATTCTGTACTAACAGTGTTGGATCAATGTCTCGAATATGCGGTTCCCAAGGACCTGTATAGTGATCAAGCGGGTCAAACCAATTATCACCCTTGTATTTAAAATTATCTGAAAGCATTCCCATAAACTCGTGAAATGCAATCCACTGGTACTTCTTACCGATTCGCTCAGCTTTATGCTCAGACCTTCCTAACCCGCCATAGGGATCGACGTTCGCGTCAAAATGATTATGTATAGATGGATCGTAACCTAAGTCAATGACACGTTTGAAAATCCATCGTTGGGCGATAGATAGGTCAAATGTATCAAGGGGATCGTTAATCTGATATCCGTTAATAAGGCTTGGCTGAAGAACCTGAGTGTATATCTCGTTCTGCTCAGCAGATAACGATTCTACAAACGATGCTTGGAGAGAGGCGATTTTAATATCTGAGTCTATCTCTTGGTTCTCCAGGCAAATTTGTTTATACATCGAGAGCAGCCTTACCGATTTTAACAGCTCAAGATTTTCCCACATTGACCGTTGTTTTTTGGTTAAGCCGTTGATAAAGTCGTCAAATAGCTGTCTAACAGATTTAGAGTTATCATCTATTCTTCTTCCAGACCATGAACAACGGCCATAATTCGTTCCAATGACATACCGAGCGAAATCGCCATATTCTATAACTGAATTCCAGATATCATTATATCCACGTGTTTCTCTTGATAGCTGAGTATAGTCCTCAATATAGTACTTTTCCTTAAGTTCTTCAATTGAGGGAATGTGTTTTGGCCACTTACTTTTATACGGAGGGTAAATCAAGCTTGTATCAATGTCCTTGCATAGTCCTCGAGACAAGGCTATTTCTATGATTCCTCTTGCATAGTCACGAAGCAGTATATGCTGTGGTGGATATCCTCTTTTGAAGATAATTCTGTAGACATATCTTGCAAGAGTATTGAGATTATCTTTGTTAATTGTGTTATAAAGAACACAGCTGTACGTGGCACAATAAAGCCGTTCTAAAACGTAGATATCGTCAACATGCTCAAAAGTTTTTAACAACTTGATTATTAAAGCAGGTCTACAAACAAGAAGGTATGCTAAGCCTTTTGTAGCTTGATCTCTAATAAAGCGGTTGGGAGTCGTAAGGAACCATGACAGTGTAATTCCCATTAAGAAAAGTGAGTTGTCTGTGACAGATTTTGCTGCATTTTCTGTTCTTACCCAATTCAATATCCTGTCCACAGAGCGATTCTCATTGTTCTGGTAATGTAGAAATGTTGACCAAACAGCATCACGTTTAGGCATATTAAGTCTGTTTAAGAAGTTGTTCAAGAATAAAGCATTATATGGATGATTCTCAACTGGTGCAATCGTCAGAAGTGCATCGAAGAAAGATCCTCGTATACTTTCATTTGGAAGCACATACTTATTGATGATTTCATATGTATTTTTCAGATCTTGGCTAAAAGCTGAGCTTTTTCTCCATACCAGACTATCGATGAATCCGATAATAGCATAATGGGCAGTTTGTGTATTACGCATTAAATATGGTGCAACTTCTATAAATTCAATTCCTTTCAATTGTTCTGGACATTGAATTGATAAAGCATCCAATAATCCCAAATACCATCTACTGCATATGGTCTTTCCAAGTTTCCTTCTCTTTGAAAAGAAGCGCTTTGCTGTAATAAGATTCTTATTCTTCTTTCCGAACTCACTTTCATACTTTTCGAAGATATAACGAATTATCAGGTGATCGCTAAATTTCTGAAATGGAAATCCGATATCAAAGCTGCCTTTATTAACAACGCTTGGATACCGAGTTATCAGTAACAATTTTTCCATATCATGGATAAGGTCTGATGGCGTTACTTGAGGATGTGATGCATGAATGATACAATGTACGGCTGATTCACTAATTCTATCAGAATTTATATCAACCATGGTCTTTGCCATAGGCTTGATAATCGAATTCCAAATATCAAGATTAGTCTTTTTTACTAATCCATACTTTTTAACCAAGGGTCGAGATACCTTATCAATAAATGCTTCAAATATAAACGTAGAGCCCTCATGACCCCGGAAGATATCCTGTTTAGCTCTGGTCTGTTTCTTTTTTCTAAACGCTTCGCAGAATAGCTTTAGAAATAGAGGATATTGAAATTCTGGGTAGAGGATAGGAATTTCTGGTAATGGGATATTGTTGTGTTCAAAATACATTGTAACGGCTTGCCATTCTACCTCAGCAAAACCTGTATGGTTTACGCATTCCAGCCTATTTATCTGGTCTGTAGTTAGAACAGTATCTTCGAATCCAGTCCTAATTGTAACGACTAAAGCTACGTGCTTGTAGTTGCTGACATCATCCAATAAACCAGTAAAATGACTCTTCCAAAAGTCATCGGATGATTCGTTTAAGGCATCAATCATAATGAGTGATCTACAGCAGTTGACCCTAGCTAAACAATCAATGTGCTTAAGAAACTCTGTCTTATTTTTAAAGAACGAAGATAGCCCCTGAGAGTGAAGGAATGTATCCCAGAAATCAGAAACATTCCTGTATTGTTCGCCAAACGATAAGAAAGTCGGTAATGGATGGTCAGTTTCCTCGGTTCTAACCCTATACAAATCACATAGCAGGTGTGTTTTACCCATACCCGCATTGCCTGTTATCAACAAATATGGGTTATTAGATAACCTGGCTTTGCTTTTTCTTGAAAGCTTATCGAGATGCATTATAGTCCTGTGAAGCTCTCTAAGATTTCGAATCGTGTAACCGATTTTATCTGATGGAGTTGATTGATAAGAAGTTCCCTGGCTTTTGGCTCTTACATCTTTTAGTTCGTTTTTGCGCCTTTTATAGTTATCTATCAAATTCAATAGTTGACTATCTGCGTCTTCGGTAAGCCTTGTTATCTCAGTCCAGTTGATTGTTTCAGACGAATAGTCCTTGATATCACTGACAATTTCATGAAGTTCATAAATAGTCTTAGATAGAAGCTTGTTCCCCTTGTCGATATTCTCATCATCCCAATCGCTTTTATCATACTTAGAACCTTTACGAATCAATCCGGTCAATATCCTTATTTCGTTGTAGAATTCCACAGTTCTACACAATCCGTGAAAATTGTCCGATAAAGGGAGATCAACATTTGTCTCTGGTGAATATCTAGGACCAGCCAAGTTGATTATTTTAACATATCTGTTTTTGTAGAAGACGCTATCTAAAACACATTTTTGCTGCTTCATCATACTACCTACAAAGATAAGTTTTATACAGGGGCTTAATACTCCCACTCTTCATGGCTAAGTGGAATCTGTTCAATACATTCTTCCTGACTCTCCAGTCGGGGAGGTATTTATCCATCCGGGCTTTGAAATTGTAATTGTGGTGTTTTTCCAGGAGATGCACCAATTCATGGACGAAAATATATTCCAGGCAATCCTCAGGTTTCTTGGACAGTTCCAGATTGCTCCAGATGCGCTTGGTAAGGATGTGGCAAGTTCCCCACTTGGTTTTCATCTGCTTGATCGTCCACTTGTTGATTTGCACACCAATGATATCTTGCCATTTATTGATCAGATGATCCACTCTGGCTTTAAGCCTGGCCCGATACCACTCCTGCAGCATTAGCTGTCGATGCCAGATGGGATTTTCGGGCTTCTCATAGAGGTTGATGTAGGTTCCACCTCTTAGTTTGATCAGGTTAATGCTGGTATCGTGGATGACATTCAGCAGATAGTGTTTACTTTCAAGAGAATCCAGAAATTGAGGATCGTTTAGATCCGGAAACTTAAACCCCAACTCAAGTAGGCATTTATTAAGTTCTTCAACCTCCTTCCTTGATAAGGGATTACCTTTGTTGTTTCTATAGGTTTTTCCCTCTAGAAGTACTGTTTCAATCAAGTTCTGAAAGATACCAATCTTTCTTTCATACGTTGATTCAAGTAGATTGATTATAGCAGGTAGTTTACTTCCTCCAGTCCAGTATTCTGATAGTCCGAGTTTGAAAGCAACCAAACCAAAGTTAACATGCCCCTTCCATGTTTGATGCCCCGAAGCCGGTAAGAAATTACATAGGATTTCCGCAATTTTTCTAATTGCATTCCTTTGTTTAAAGCCTAATGTCATACCTATTACCTTCTGTTATTTGAGAAGTGCATATCGTTTTAATGTTGCACCTTCTTCACCTCATTCCAATTATCCTGAGTAGGATTGAGTATTGGAGGTTGCAGCTTAAGTTCAGTATCGCAGTTAGTAAGATTACGTAAAGCAAAAAGCAATCCTGCCTATCTTTTGCAACTCTTCGTTCGTTGGAAGTGAGGATAATGGTGCCGGATTCGGCTCCAATCCCTTTGACCTCTATAAACCGCAGCTCACTGGATGTAATGTCCAGGCTGGTGATATCGTAACCCAGGTTCTTCTCGTGAACATCAAAGACCTTTTTGCCCAGGGATTCCTCATATTCCATCACCACTTTCATAGCAATTGTCTCATCTTCATAATTTGGCTTCAGAGTCTTCATGATAGCAGATTGAGCTTCCGGGTGAGGAAGTACTATAAATACTGTTAATCCGCTCGACAGCTTGAAGAGTAAGGGATTTATGCTGCTGAAGTTCTTTTCTTCGTGTATCCCGGTTGGAAATTATATTGGCTTGGTGGTTTTCAGCAATAGCCCGGCGTATTTCAGTCCCGGCAACACCAAGTTGGATCTCGTATTCCAGCTTG
>Ga0116182_1004583_pt1 | contig 12151 bp, 12 predicted proteins | sample AD_UKC077_MetaG_FD_89805 | JGI IMG/M metagenome (GOLD analysis project Ga0116182, IMG submission 89805) | Active sludge microbial communities of municipal wastewater-treating anaerobic digesters from USA - AD_UKC077_MetaG | ecosystem: Engineered > Bioreactor > Anaerobic > Digestate | place: USA...
CCTAACTGCGGTCATCCCATAGCCTGTATGAAATCCTCAAGCAGAAATAGCATATTTCAAGACAAAAAAAGGAGCATTACCTGCTTCGTGAATACTCAAGGACTACCACATCCTGTGTACAAGCACGGAACAGACAACGCTCCAAGGAGCGTGCTGCGTGCGCTTGTGTACGAGTTCAAAGGTGGTAGTTTAGGACATTCGCCAAGCACAATATTTAGCGTTGAGACAGCATGCCTCAACTATGTAGGGAAAAGTCGTATCTTTTTGTTATGAGGTTGGTTGCAACTCCATTTTTTGGGGGTGAACAACTTGAAAGCCAGTTTCCAAGTAATTTACCGTTAATCGCAGCTCTTGCAAGTCGGGTTTGCATAAAAAAAATTAAGTATGCAATCGCTCCGCCAGTGATGACAGCCATTTCTGCCTGCATTTATTTTCAGCGCTAATTTGTGAACTTCCTAACATTTTTACACTCAATAGCGTATCTCATTGAATTATAGGACTATACAAAGTTAGTATTGAGTGTAAAATAACACTCAACATTTCCTTTTGATTTTTGATACAATCACTTCATAATCAAGAACATAAGCTTTTTAAGTGTAAAAAATTCAGGAAACTAACATAATAAGTTTCATCTGGAAAACCATATTTTCATCAAGGTGCAGATATATCGACCCTGACGGTGAAAGAAGCTCGTTCAGTAGGATAAGGCGTTGCCTGAGGTTTTCCACGTATTCGGCGCCGCACAGGTCATCATCATAGGCTTTTCTTTGTTTGCGAGAAAGAAATGCGCCCTTTGTTGCAAACGGTGGACAATGTATACAAGGGATACTTTGCCTTGGACTGTCGGATCGCCGACCAACGCTTTCAATGCAGCAAGATTATCGCCGCAGAACAAACGATTTGGCGAGTCACTCTTTTGGACAGCCCGAAAAGTCGTATTGGCCGGTTCGGCAAGCACCTGGGTTCTCGGCAGCTTGCCGGAATACGTGAGTTCAACAGCACTTCCGCTGTCGTTTCCATTCTTGCTGGGTACGCTTGTCGCCATCTGTACACTCTATTTCATTTCGAGAGAAGCCACTTCATCGTTACACGCTCGGGAATCATCCTGAGAGTAACGACTCTAATCAAATCAGGGCACAAATTCTCAATCTTGTCATAATCCCGCCACATGGAGCCGAGGAGAAGTCCTGGGCCGTCGTTGAGAAAAATTACTTTCAGAGGCAAGCTATGTTTCTTGGCATAGTTAAGAATTTCTGTAGCGCAGTCCCTGTACTGTCCGGTTCGATCGTCTTCCTGTGTTCCGCCACGGTCGGAATCGTATCGCGCAAGCCCAATAGCTACGGGGTTTCCTTTGTAAGCCAAGACAAAATCAACGGGCCTATCAGGCTTAGGATAGTCATCAAACAACTCGCCTAACAGAATGTCTTTGCCAGCACGTTCTGGGCCACTGATTGTAAGTTCTGGAAAATTTTCGCATCTTCCGGGTTTTACGGCAAAGGTCATGCCTGCAAGCAGAAACTAAGCAGCAACGTCTTTATCTCCACTGAAGGCAATTCACGAATTTTCAATTTTATTTTCCCTGAACCCGTAAAGCCCCCCATCACTCAATCCTTCGGGGGATTCTTACCGTAAACAGGTTGGCCTGCTGATTTGATTCCAATTCCAGGTCGGGCACCTTGGACAGGGCGCGGAGGATACCGATGCCGACGCCGCGATATGGCAATTCTTTGGTGGCAAAGGACGTGATAGTCGGATTGCGGATAATCGACACGCCGCGGCGCATATTCTCGACAGTCAAATTGCTCGGCAACGCACCAGGGCTGATGAGTTCCACGCGGTCATCGAAAATCATAATCCTCCATGGCTCAGCAAGGAAGTAATCGCGGTGCAATAGCATATTGATCACGAGTTCTTGCAGCACGACGAACGGAATCTCTGTGTCGGCCTGGGTATTGAATTCCCTTTCCCCCTGCAATTGGTGCAGATTGCGGGTCAGGAACGACATGGCGCCCTTGTGCAAATTCCGGATACAGCCGCCGATGTCCTCGCTATCCCGGTACTTGCCGGCTTTCGGATTATTACCGGAAAACGAGACTGCCTTGATAACAAGTGCGGGACGGAAACGCTGCGGATTCCGTCCAAACATCAGCAATCCGGCCAAGTTCAACCTTTCTTCGCATGCGAGTCCCAACTTGTTCAGCATCTGGCCGATGGTGATGCCATCTTTCTTCAAGGCTTCATCCAAGCTTTGTCCGCGGTTACGCAAATAGAATTCGCCGAGATGATCCTTGTCCAGGTCCTCAATGGTAGTGCCACTGACCGGAAGCCCATCGGCATAACCACGATGAGATGCTTGTTTCCATAGTTGATAGATTTTCTTTCCTAAGGTCATCCCGGGGGTTCTCCCTTGTTCAGCAGCTCAGACAACCGGTCTATGCGTTTGCCGTCAACCCGCACGATGGCAAGGATGAAATGTCCTGACTTCTTGAGTATACCTGAATCTCGTTCTTGGTGACGGTGACCGCATCTGCTCCTCGCACACGCCCCTTGGCCTCGATGAAACGCTGTCGGGAAGAGTCCTCAGGCACTGCGCGATTCGATCTGTTTTTTACAATGGCTGTTAGTCATTATTCAATCTTTCGGGGAATTCGCGCAGTGAACAGGTTGTGTTCTTGGCTTGATTCCAGTTCCAGGTCGGGCGCCTTGGACAGGGCGCGGAGGATGCCAGTGCCAATGCCGCGATAGGGCAGTTCCTTGGTGGCAAAGGAGGCGATAATCGGATTGCGAATGATAGACACGCCGCTACGGATATTCTCGACAGTCAGATTATTCAGCAGCATGCCGGGGCTGATGAGTTCCACGCGGTCATCGAAGATCAAAATCCGCCATGGCGCGGAAATGAAATAATCGCGATGCAATAACATATTGACCACCAGCTCCTCCAGCGCGGCGAATGAAATCTCAAGGTCGCCCAGGGAGTTGAATCCCTTGTCCCCCTGTACATGGCGCAGATTGCGGTTCAGGAAAGACATGGCGCCCTTGTGCAGGTTCCGAATACAGCCGTCGATGTCCTCACTATCCCGGTAGAGGTCGCCGGTCGGATCGTTGCCGAAAAAAGAGACGGCTTTGATAACAAGCTCGGGTCGGAAACGCTGCGGCTTCCGTCCAAACATCAACAAACCGGCCAAGTTCAGCCTTTCTTCGCGTACGAGTCCCAGATTATTCAGCAGCCGACCGATTGTGATGCCTTCTTTCTCCAAGGCTTCATCCAAGCCTTGGCCGTGATTACGCAAAAAGAACTCGCCGAAATGATCCTTGTCCAGATCGGCGGCGCTAGTGCCATTGACCGGCAGTTCATCAGCGTAAACCAAGTGAGATGCTTGTTTCCATAGCTGATAGATTTTCTTTTCTAAGGTCATCCCGGCAGTCCTCCCTTAGTCCATTCTCCTCGGCGTTACTCCATTGCCAGGCGCAATGTTATGTAAAAATCTATAGTTACTTTACATGTCCACCGTCACCTGTCAAGATTGGCCACACATGGAAACGGCAGGCTGTTCAATACTGCACAACAATAGTGTCGCCAGCAACAAGCGAGTCAACGCAGGCGTAGTGGCTTTGTCCGACTAATTCGTCGTGCCAGGCAGTAGGCTGTCCATTGCGCGACACGGCGCTGGCGCTAGCGCCGTCAGGCAGATACAGGCGCAACTTGGCGTTGTGATGGTCGGAGAACAATTTTACGCTCAGGCTGCGGGCTTGGTAATCTGCGGCAAAGTCGTACTCGACGGCCTTACCGCTGCAAGCATATTCCAGCCTGACGCTGGCGCACGGCTCGTGGGCAGCGGCAAAGCGCGGCGACAGCGTGACGTCGGCGAAGAGCTTGTCGTTGTCGACGACGCCAGCAAGGCCAGCGCATTGGGCATGCATGAGTTCGGCGCCGCACCAGCAGCGGGGACCACCGCCGATGTCCTGGCCTTCCCAGTCGTAGAGGAAGGCAACCTTGCCGTCGCGGCTGATTTTGCGCGCCATGCGCTTGAGAATGTCCACGCCGTAGGATTCCTCGCCGGTTTCGAAGGCGCCGAGGGCGAGCTGTCCAGCGACGAATGGCGCGATGGCGCCATTGACATACTGGCCGGCCTTGCGGCTGTGAAACATCGGGTAAGGCGGCTCAAGATTACGGAAGTCGTCGTATTCGCCTTGGTATTTGTCACGCATGGCGCGATAGGCGGCGATGACGCGCTTTTTTTCGGCGAAACTGAGGATATTGCGGTTAAGGGCGTAGGCGTTGGAAAGACTCATTTGTCGCTCTTCGTCAACGCCGTAGTCAACAGGCTCAAGGGCAAGGAAATGGCGGAAGAAATCGCCATTCCAAAGCAAAGTCATGATGCGTTCGCGGAGTGCAGCGGCCAGTTCCTCATGGCGCTGCGCAGCGGCGTCATCGCCGAGATAGCGGTGGAGCTTGGCCATGATGAGCCTGGCGTTGTAGAGGCCAGTGTTGTCGCCGTGGAAGATACCCATGGGATCATCGGGGTGTATGGCGCGGTCATAGCTGGAGCGCATATTGTCCAGAAAATCCCAGGTATCAAGAGTGCGTGGGCGTTTGACGAGCTGGTAGTGACTGTCCCAGCGGAGCGGGTCGCTGCATACATAGTCGAGGCCTTTTTCGAGTTTGGGCATGGCTTGGGCGAGCCACTGGTCATCGCCGGTAGCCTGCCAGATCATATAGACTCCTTCGACCATCAGGTATTCGATGTCGGCTTCAAGCTCCAAGCGGCAAAGACCAAAGTCCATGCCCTCTTCATAATAGCAACATTCAGGCGAGGACATCTGCGTGATCACGCCATTTCTGACCCAAGGCCGGCCAGAGTGCATGTCGCTCACCGGAGCGATGATTTCGTAGAAAAAGCCCTTGTCATGCTGCTTTTCCAGCAGGAGCTCAGGGAAACTGCGGAGATCCTTCTCAGTGTAGCGGAACCCCTTCATGGTCAGGACGTAATCGCGTATCCAGTTCAAATTGACGCGAATGAGCCGGTCGCCATAAATAAACACACGGTTGTTGAATTTCATCGCCCCTTCGCAGAAGCCGAAGAGGAGCGACAGCACCTCGCCGTGGTAAGAAGTGGTGGCGTTGGGGATGTTCCCAGTGGCAATGTAGCTGCCTGGCAAACGATTAGTCATGACGGCTCCATTAAATTCCAGTACTCAAGCACAGTGGGTAAGTAGACGATGAGCTGGCAAAGTTTGCCCACCAACATCCCCGGCGGCCCTTCGCGAAGTATACGGTGCATCTCGCCTGCTCTCATTAGCGACAAAAAAATCGCGGCCGGAGTCTCGGTTGCAAGGCTTTGGCCTTGTGCGCCGAGCTGCTCCGGCCGAAGAACCTGGGGTCTGTCCCCAGGTCAGTCACGCTGTGTCAGCCTGCTTCAGTCGCCATAGACGACGCATTCATACTTGCCGATGACGCCAAGGATGTTGCGCGCCTTCCAATCGACGTGATGAATTTTCGTGATGTTGCCATTTTTGCAGGCTTGTTCGATCGAGGCGTCGCCGATGGCAACCAAGCCCAGGATGGACTCGCATTGCGACCGGCCGACCTTGCTGTAGCTCGCCTGGCTGGTGACGCCCGCCGGCAGGCTGACTTCCGTGAAGATGGTGCCCACCGGATACGGTGTCGCACACCCACTCAACAGACCGATAATTGCCGCACATCCAAGAGCCAAGAATGTCTTGCGCATGATTGCTTCCTCCTTTGTCGATATGTGTTGCCAACTCACCAAGGCGGCCGACGAGCAGCTCATCGGCTCGACGGTCGGCCTTGACGTATCAATTTACACGTCCCTTCGTGTTTATCAATGCATAATTGCAGCAATCGGCGGACTAAATCAGGATATGAAACCCCGGACAGCCCGTGCAGGCGCGGATACATGCTGATGCTGGTGAAGCCAGGAATCGTGTTGACTTCGTTCAGCACCCAGGCGCCGTCAGGCCGCAAGAAAAAGTCCACCCTGGCCATGCCTGCGCAATCAAGAGCCTCGTAGACCCGTTTGGCCAGCGCCTGCACTTCCGCGACCTGCGCTGGCGTCAAGTCAGCTGGCGCACGCAATTCTGCGCCGTCTGCCATCGTGTATTTGGCTTCATACGAATAGAAGCCGACCTTAGGGATGACTTCGCCAGGCACAGCGCAAAAAAGCTCGTGGTTGCCGAGTACGGCGCATTCAATCTCGCGGCCGACGACGTACTCCTCCACCAGGACTTTTTCGTCATATTGGAAGGCTTCGGCTAGGGCGCTCTCCAAGGCTTCGGCCGACATCGCCTTGGATGCTCCGACCGAAGACCCGCCGCCGGCTGGCTTGACGAACACAGGCAGGCCAAGCTGCGCCGCGATCTCGTCACACCCCGGCTGACTCGCGCCTGCCCGCAGGCAAAGACCGCGCGCCGTCCTGATTCCAGCTTCATGCAACAGCCGCTTAGTGATCGCCTTGTCCATGCAAATAGCGGAGCTGGCAATGCCGCAGCCGACGCAAGGGCAATTCAGCATCTGCGCCAGCCCCTGGAACGCCCCGTCCTCGCCATTGGCGCCATGCAAAACCGGAAACAAAACCTCGAAAAACTGCCGTTGGCCAGGGTTCTCGAGTTCAACCAGCGCCGCCCCGGCTGGCAGCCGCACCGGAAAAACCGGAACGCCGCCAGGCGCCAGCGCAATGCGGTCAGCATCACTGCCGTTGACGTGGAAAACACCGTCTGGATACCAATGCCATCCTCCCTGCTGATCAATCCCCACAACAAGGACATCATACTCGTCACGCGGAATCGCAGCCGCGACATTGATGGCCGACAACAACGACACCTGGTGCTCAGTCGATTGACCGCCGCAGACCAGACAAATCGCCTTCTTTTTCATGAAATGCTCGACTCCCGCGCCAAATGGAACTACGCAACAGCAATAAAAAATCGTTTCATATCACCCGAACTGAACCAGCCATGAAACGCCGCAGGCACTACCCCAGAATGACGCCTGGCTTCTCGGCGCATCCTGGGAAAACAGCTCTCCTGGCAAAGCAACATGGGCAGCTACGACTACCGAAATTTTTCCGGTTCCCGGCGCATGGCAGCAGCAAGGTCAGCCAAGGCTTCGTTCATGCCTTCTTGCATGCCTTCCGGATAACCGATAAAAAGATTGTCTCTGTTGTAGTATCCGCCGAAGACCTTGCTGCTGTACTTGCTGAACGGATACCGCCAGACCACCTGGCCGGCATTGCTGAGTACCAATTCTATATCAAGGCTGTTGCCAGCCACGCCTTTGGGCAAGGCCATCACATACCAAGGCACAATGGCCAGGAAGGATATCCCATAAGTAATTTTGGACAAGGTCATTTTCGTGCCTAAGAGGCGGCAATCCAGCACTAGGCTGCCTGCAGGAATCTCAGCAGGGGCTGGTTCGACGCGGCTGAAAAGCCGTGACTGCGTCGCGCTATAGTAAACAGCCTCTGTCAACGTGTCGCATACCGGCACAAATCCTCTGCGCTTCGGCTCGTCGTCCCTTGGAAACGAAAACTGGGGCTGAAAGGCGCGCCGCCATTTTTGTTCCGGATGCTCAATCGACCCCGTGCTGAACGGAACCAAGGGAATCATAGCAAGATTGGACCTTTTCAGTGAATTGTACTCAGGAGGGCGTTCGTCGCTAAACGGAACGACATACACGGGACGGTTCACAAGAACATCCGGCTCGGAATACAAATTTCCGGCGTTGATAGGATAGACGAATCCCTTGTTCATGCATCCGCTCACTACCCCAACCAACAGCACCACCACACCAAGGCACAAACTTCTCGGCAGCATACGGGCAAACATTTTTTCCACTCCTTCCATCTGATTCTGTCATAACCATATAACGGGCCGCTGGCAAGAAAAACGCCAGAACTCCAGCCCTCTATTCATTCATCCGCACAATCGCCACCCCCGGGTGTCCAAGCTGAACAAGACCTAAAGAAGATCAGCGCCAGGCCAAAAAACGAAACGCAGCATTTTATAGATATTACTTTATGGCGCCCTGGTGCCTTTGCAAATCCCTATCTGTCATCTTAAAGTTTGACTTCCCATTGCCTTTGCATTAAATTTTATTTTTTTTAACCAAACATCACGTTTTCAGAACACCGCCAGCCTAGGGAACGCCCGTCTTGGCGGCTATCGGTCGCACAACGCCGGCCGGAGACGGCGAGGCACAACCTTGAATACCACCCAAAAAACGGCACTTATCATCGGCGGCAGCCGCGGCATCGGCCGGGCGACGGCCCTGCGATTGGCGTGCGACGGCTATGCCATCATCGCCACTTGCCGACAGGAATCCGCAGCCAGCGCTGAGCTGGCTGACGGCGTCGCGGCCTGCGGCGTCCCTTTCACCCTGCTCACCTTCGACGTCGGCGACCGCGACGAGGCCCGCCGCCAGCTCGAAGGCGCGTTCGGCGAAGGCGGAGCACCGGATGTGGCCGTCTTCAACGCTGGCCAGGCTGACGACAACTTATTCGCATTCATGACGCCGGCGCAATGGTCGGAAGTCTTGCGAACCAATCTGGACGGCTTTTACAACACTATCCAGCCCCTTGTCTTCGGCATGCTGGCGCGGAAAAGCGGCCGCATCATCGCGATCAGCTCTGCCTCTGGCCAGACCGGCCAGGCCGGCCAAGTCAACTATTCCGCTGCCAAGGCCGGCCTGATTGGCGCAGTCAAGGCCCTGGCCCGCGAAGTCGGGCGCAAAGGCGTCTTAGTCAACGCCATCGCGCCTGGTCTGATTGAAACCGACATGACCAAGGAACTCCCCAAAGAGCGCATCCTGCCACTGATACCGCTGGCGCGGGCTGGAGTCGCCAATGAAGTCGCCGGCGTAGTCAGCTTCCTCTGCGGTCCGGACAGCACCTATATTCATGGTCAAGTCATCGCAGTCAACGGCGGACTGGTGATGTGACCCATGACAAACAAGGCTTCCAAACCGCATTCCCTGGTTGTCGGCAGCGGCGCTGGCGGCATGACTATGGCCGTGCTGCTGGCCTTGGCTGGCCGCCGGGTGACGCTGTTGGAGGCGACGCCGCGCGTCGGCGGCCTCCTGCGCCGCTTCCAGCGCCAAGGTGTGCCGTTTGACACGGGCTTCCATTTCACCGGCGGCTTTGACAATGCCTTCCCCCAAATGCTCGCCATGCTCGGAATCGCCGACCTGGTCCAGGAAGAACCCTTCCAAAGCACGCTGTACCTGGCGCCCACCGGCACCCGCTATGATTGGCCGCACGGAGTCCGAGCCATCGCCGAATACTTGTCCCAACGCTTCCCAGCTGACCAAGACAAAATCTTCGCCTACTACCAAGCCGAGCAGGACGCCTTTGCCAACACCCCCATGTTCGACGTGCGCTGCGACGCCGAACAACTCAACAGCAGCCCGTCCGAATACGACTACCTGACTTTAGACGAATTCCTGAACCGCCTGGGTATCACCGGCGAACTGCGCACCGCGCTCACTGCCAATGCCACCTGCCATGGCACTCCACCCGGCGAATGCTCGGTCAACCACCACTTCCGGATCAGCCATGGCCTGGACAGCCGCATCGCCAGAGTTCGGCGCAGCGGCCGCGCCCTCCTCACCGGCTTCCTGCGCGAAGCCAAACGGCACGGCGTCACCATCCGCACCGGCGTCGCCCCGCGCCGCGGCCTTGACCTGGTCAACCGAAACTGCCACCAAATCGAATGCACTGACGGAAGCACCATCGTTTTCGACGATGCCTACTTCGCCATTCACCCCAAGGCCATCCTGAAACTGCTTCCCCCGAAAGCCGTCAAAGCGTATTACCGCGAACAAATCGCCGGGCTGCCGGAAACTTGCGGCTTCTTCACCCTGTATGGCGTCCTCGACGCCAGTCTCGACGTGGAACAGCGGCTGACCTCCTGCCTCAATTCGCTTGACTTGAACCGCATCCTGCGCGGCCAAGAAGAGGCTGCCGCCACCGGCATCGTCACTGCGACCGAACAGACCGCTGCTGGCCGCCGCGTCCAGACCATCACGGCCTTTGCCAGCACCGGCCTTGACGCCGCCAAGACCTGGCCGCGAGGACGTGACGCAGCGTACCAGGCTGACAAGGCCGCCGCCGAAAAAAGACTCCTGGCCACCATCTACCAGGCGCACCCGGAATACGAGGGCAAGCTGACCGTCCTGGCCACGTCCTCACCGCTCACGCATCGTGACTTCATTCCGCCGCTCTCCAGCGCGTATGGCGTGAGGCAAAGTGCGGGTGGGCCGCGCCTGTTTGGACGCCTTCCTGTCCGCAACTGGCACGCCATTGGCCAGAGCGCCTTGGTGCCCGGCGTTTTAGGAGTTATGTTAGTCTCTTTTCTACTTTTCCGACAGGTCATTGGCGAGGAAACATATCAACGCCTGCTGTCTTCACGCCTGGGAGCATAGTCATGCCAAAAACGCGCGTCGTCATCACAGGAGCCGGGGTAATCAGCTCGTTGGCCCACAACCGCCAGGACCTCCTGGCCGCCCTGCTGAACCGCGCCTGCGGCGTCCGCGCCATGCCGGAATGGGCTGACACCCTGCCGCCGGACACTGTCGCCGCCCCGGTCACCCTTGATCAGGACGCGGTCATGAAAATCGACCGACGCTTTCGCCGTTCCATGGGACCAGCAGCACTGTTTGCCACCCTGGCGGCTGCCCAGGCGGTGGCAGAAAGCGGTTTGAGCGAAGACATCCTCGGCTCTGGCCGCGCCGGTTGCTCTGTCAGCACAACCATGGGCAGCGCATCCAGCATCATGGAATCCTGCTCGCTCCTGCTCCAAGGCCGCCAGGACTACATCTCCGCCCAGCAATTTTTCAAGAGTGCGGCTCACACCGCCGCCTTCAATGTCGCCAATGCCATGGGCCTGCGCGGCGTCCAGCTTTCGCCGTGTTCGGCCTGCGCCTCGTCGCTGCAAGCCATTGGCGTCGCCTATGAACAGATTCTGCTCGGCCGCCAGGACGTCATGCTGGCCGGCGGCAGCGACGAGGTGACCCCGTCCGTGACCCTGACCTTCCAACAGCTGTTCGCCCAGGCCGAAAACAAGGAAAACCGACCGCCTGACCAGATTTCGCGGCCGTTTGACGTCGCCCGCACTGGGCTGGTCTGCGGCGAAGGCGCCGGCATCGTCGTGCTGGAGTCGCTGGAACACGCCGTCAGCCGCGGCGCCCGCATCCTCGCCGAAGTGACTGGCTACGCCACCATGAGCAGCGGCGAACACATCAGCCAGTCTGACCAACGCGCCATTGGCCGCTGCATGACCGCCGCCTTGGCCGACGCTGACCTGCGGCCGGAAGACGTCGACCTGGTCAGCGCCCATGCGACGGGCACCCGCCAAGGCGACGCCGAAGAAGCAGCGGCGTTGCGAGACTTGTTCGGCGCCAACACGCCCGTGTCCAGCCTGAAGGGCCATCTCGGCCATACCCTCGCAGCCTCTGGCGCCATTGAATTAGTGGCCGTCCTCGAAATGCTCGCCCAAAACATCATCGTCGGGACGAAGAATCTGACTGCGGCAGGGCCGGACTGCGCTGGGCTCGACCATGTCCAGGCCAACCGACCCGCCAGCATCGGCACCTTTGTCAAGAACAGCTTTGCCTTTGGCGGCGTCAGCGCCGTTCTAGTCGGGAAAGCCTTCGCCTGACTGCCCTTCCCTCGATTTTCTTCCCCTATTGCTCGGTAACTAAGGAAAAAATCATGCTGTCTGAAGACATCATCGCCGCGGTCAACGCGGTCTTTGTCGAACAATTTGAAATTGATCCGGCCGACTTATTGCCGGAGAAGGAGATTTTCCGCGATCTTGGGCTGGACAGCCTGGACATCGTCGACATGATGGTCGGTTTGCAGCGCACCTTTGGCATCTCCCTGCGCCAGAACGAGGAATTGCGCCAGATCGTCACTCTCGGCGACCTCCATGCCTTCTTCCTCAAGCTGGTTGAGGAAAATCCCGACCTGGCCGCCAAGTTGCAGAAGAAATAACCCTCGGCCCAGAAAAACTCCTGATGCTGTCGCTTTATCTCTACATGTCCATGACGTTCTGGACCTTCGCCTACCTGCTGGTCTGCGCGCTCCCTGCCGCTGTCTGCCTCTTGCTGCCAGTGCGCTGGTCGAGAACTGCG
>Ga0116182_1004597_pt1 | contig 12129 bp, 9 predicted proteins | sample AD_UKC077_MetaG_FD_89805 | JGI IMG/M metagenome (GOLD analysis project Ga0116182, IMG submission 89805) | Active sludge microbial communities of municipal wastewater-treating anaerobic digesters from USA - AD_UKC077_MetaG | ecosystem: Engineered > Bioreactor > Anaerobic > Digestate | place: USA...
GATGGTACGGGAAACTTTTAGGATTCTATCGTAAGCTCTCGCGGAAAGATTTAGTTTTTCCATCGCAATTTTGATCAGATTTTTTGAAGTTTCGTCGAGTTCACAAAATTTTTCAATTTCTTTCGGACCCATTTGAGCATTATAATGAATGCTGGAATCTTTATATCGTTTTGATTGAATGTCTCGCGCTTGCAAGACACGGTCTCGAATTTCATTGCTTTGCTCCCCTTTCTTTTTATCAGCCAGTTGTTCAAATTCTACTTTTTGAACTTCGATATGAATATCAATCCGATCGAGTAGTGGACCAGAAAGTTTACTCATATAGCGCTGCATTTCAAATTGTGAAGAGGTGTTGTTTGGATCATCGGGGAAATAGCCGCTTGGACTCGGATTCATGCTCGCAACCAACATAAAACTCGCTGGATAATTCACGGTAAATTTTGCTCGGGAAATAGTAACTTCCCGATCCTCTAAAGGTTGTCGCATCACTTCAAGAACAGTTCTTTTAAATTCTGGCATTTCATCTAAAAACAAGACGCCATTGTGCGCCAGAGAAATTTCTCCCGGTTGAGGATAACTTCCGCCACCAACAAGTGCAACATCAGATATGGTGTGATGCGGACTGCGAAATGGTCGAACGGTCATCAAAGAAGTTTCAGTCCCGATTTTTCCAGCGACCGAATGGATTTTGGTTGTTTCCAGGGCTTCTTTCATTGTTAAAGGCGGCAAAATACTGGGAAGTCTTTTCGCAAGCATGGTTTTGCCACTTCCGGGAGGACCAATGAGAATGATGTTATGCCCACCTGCAGCAGCAACTTCCATGGCGCGTTTTGCGGTTTCCTGGCCTTTAACCTCCGAGAAATCGAAGGGAAAGAAATTGATCTTGTCTTGAAATTCTTTTCGGGTATCCAAAGAGGTTCTTTCCAAAGGAATACCTTCATTAAAAAAACCGATGACTTCACTGATGTTTTCTATACCATAAACTTCAAGTTGATCTACGATCGCAGCTTCGCGAATATTTTGTTTGGGTAAAATAATTCCTTTAAAGCCTTCTTCTCTGGCTTTAATGGCGATGGGTAAAACTCCTTTTATGGGCAGTAAACCACCGTCTAAAGACAATTCTCCCATGATGATGTACTCGCCGATGTTTTCGGCTTTTATCTGATCAGAGGCTGCCAAAATTCCCAATGCAATACTGAGGTCATACGCCGATCCTTCTTTGCGTAAATCTGCAGGAGCCATGTTGATGGTGATTTTTTTGCCGGGAATTTTAAATCCCACATTTTTCAGGGCGGCAGAAATTCGATAGCTGCTCTCCTTGATTGCATTATCGGGTAAACCAACCAGGTGATAACCAACACCAGAGGTGTCCACGTTTACTTCGATGGTAATCGTTTGCGCGGAAACCCCAAAGATTGCACTACCATAAACTTTGACTAACATAATTTGTGTTTTGAGATTAAAATTAATCAATTTATATGAATGTTTAAAAAAAAGATTTTTGGGTGTTAACCGAGACAAGGGAGTTCTTTTATTGTTTGCTGGATTTGTGGAGTGAAAAGCGAACGGGAGTTTTTTATTCTTTCGCATAATCCTGATTAAGGTAGGAGATATTTCCGCTTTGTTTGTTAAATCTAAACAGTGTTGCTAAAAGAATCTAAAAATCTACTTTATTCTATGTTAAAAACGACAAAAGGATTAAAAAGGAGCTGGTCTTTTATGAATTCTAAAAGCAAAAAAAAGTGTTCGTAAAAACTTATTTTTTTTGTTCTTTTAATGGCTTCCTTTTGTGAATTTTAAGTTTTAGGAATTTTTAAATTTCTGATTAAAAGATAATGCGTTTTTCTTATTCAGATTATCAAAACTTTTTGCTTAGTCCCCAAGTTTTGATATTGATCCAATTTGAATATTAATCTTGTTTTCAACTTGGCTTAAAATAAAAAAAACTCCTCAATTTCTTGAGAAGTTTTTGTGGGCCCTGAGGGATTCGAACCCCCGACCCTCTGGGTGTAAACCAGATGCTCTGAACCAACTGAGCTAAGAGCCCGATACCGTTTTTGATTTCTCAAATTTTGGTTCGGCAAATGTACAAAAATTTTCTAATTCTCCAAATTTTTTTCCAAAAAATCTCCTACTACAAAGTTGCTTCCACCAATAAAAATCATTTCTTCTTTTTTAACAATCTGTTTTGCAGAAAGATAGGCGTCATTAACCTGATCAAAAATTTTATAATTTATTTTTGATTTTTTTAATAATTGTTCATAATCTTTAGGGTGACGACCGCGATTGTTATTAGGTTTCGCAAAATAGTAAGTAGAATCGGTGGGAAGAATTTGTAAAACTTCATCGATTTTTTTATCATTCACAAAACCCAAGATGATATGTTTGAATTTTGGAATTGAATTAAGTTGCGCAAAAACCTCTTTTAACCCTGCTTGATTATGCGCCGTGTCACAAATTGTTAAGGGGTCCGCTGAAAATTCATACCAACGGCCAATGAAATTCGTGTTTTTTTGAACGTTCAAAAGACCTTGCTCGCTGTTTTTCGTAGAAATCATGACCTCATCATTTTGTAAATGCCTGATAATCGCCAAGACCACTTTAATATTTTTAGTCTGATAATTTCCTTTTAAATCGGAAGCGAACGTAGTTTGAACGGAGGTCGCATCAATAAATTCTGACTGTAGTTCAGCTGTTTTTATTTTAAATATTTGGGTTACAATATCATTCTCTTCGCCTGAGATTAAGGGAACGCCATGTTTGATAATTCCTGCTTTTTCTCGCGCAATTTCTTCGAGGGTGTTTCCTAAAATATCTTGGTGATCCAAAGCAATATTGGTGATTGCAGAAATCATCGGATTGATGATATTGGTTGCATCTAACCTTCCGCCTAAACCAACTTCTATAATTGCAAAATCAACTTCTTTTTGTTTAAAATATTCAAACGCCATGATGGTGGTGAACTCAAAAAAAGAAGGGGTTATTGCTGCAGGTAGGTTTTTTAATTTTTGAATAAAGCCATATATAAATTCCTTTTCGCAATTGACGCCGTTGATTTTTATCCGCTCTGAGAAGTCGATGAGGTGCGGTGAGTTGTACAGGCCAACTTTGTAGCCGGCTTCCTGTAAAACCGAAGCAAGCATATTGCTCGTAGAACCTTTTCCGTTCGTACCACCAATGTGGATGGTTTTTAAATGATTTTGGGGATTACCGAAAAATGCACAGAGTGTGGTGATGTTTTCGAGTCCTGGTTTGTAGGCTTTTTTTCCATCAATTTGGTAATTGGGAGCTTGGTTAAAAAGCCATTCTACCTCTTTTTGATATTCCTGATTGGTCATGGTACAAAATTCTCAAAAGTTTTTGGAATAGAAAAAAAACTGATGGATTAATTTTAGTTTGGTTACGACGCCTGAATTGCGCCCCTGATTGAACGGCATGTTTGAGCTCTTTTTATCATTTTTTTCTTTGAAAAATGATAAAAAAGCGAGTAGTGAAAGCAGGAAATGTGCGCCCCGAAAAAAGGGTGTTTCCTAGAAAGTTATTTTGTAAACACCTGTGGATGAAGAGTTTGCTTTCTCAGCTTTTACATATTTTTTAACCCACGACACTGAATTTGTAGAAACGCACGGATCGGAAATACCTCCCAATCGGCGAGCTGAAATCACATTTCCGGCTTTATCGACCGTGTAGGAAATGCTGATCGTGCCACTTGCAGAACAATTATGAGTGGGTTGTGCGCCGCCGCGACCCATTGTTCCTGGGATAAAGCCAATTAATTTGCGGTCAATACCGATTTTGCTGTCGCCATTGCTGTCGCCTCCAAGAGGATCTCCGGCGTTTCCGGTGGTGCCGTTTGTTCCTTGAGTTCCTTTTTTTGTGCCTCTTCCTTTGATGAGATTTCCGATTGCTGCTGTTCCTTTTCCGTCTCCGGTTCCTGTTTTCGAATTTGGTGTGGTTGCTTTGGAGGTGGAGGTTTTCGACGCAGATTTTGAAGTGGTGGAAGCAGTGGAAGTTTTGGTGTTTTTATCGGATTTTTCGCTTGTTTTCACGAGGTTTTTAGAATCTGTTCCGGTGATGATTTTTTCTTTCGGCGTTTCTTTTTTTATCGGAGAGACATCGGGTGATTTTTCTGTAATTTTTGTTTTAGATTCCGGTTCAGCGGGCGTTTCTACAACGCTGGGATTTGCTTTTGAGGCTAAACTTCCTTCTTGGTTTGCGGGTTCTTCTGCGCCATTTCCGTTTCTGTTATCGCCAAAATTAATGAGCATTTGCGTCACCACTTCTTTTTTATCGGGAATTTTTTCGGTGAATTTGTAAACAAAAACAAACAGCAGAAGTAGAGACCAAATAATCGCGGTCAGAATACCACTTTTCAGTTTGTCCTTATTTTCTTCCCGGCTATTGATGCGGTGGTCGTTCATTTTTAACGATTAATCTACTTTAGTGGTTGCAATTGCAATATTGAATTGGTGTTTTTCGGCAATTTCCATTGCAAAAACGACGTCTTTGTGATAAGAATTTTCATCTGCCCGAATCGTGAAAGAAGGTGTTTTCGAGTTTTGCAATTTAGTAACGATCACCGATTCCAACGTTTCTTTTTTTACCGAAACATCATCTACAAAATACGAGCCGTCTGCTTTGATGGTTACCGTAACTTGGCTGGGAATATTTGGGTTTTCGATTTCTACTTTCGGCAGTTTTACGTCAATTGCACTTTGGTTTGCAGCAGCAGAAGTCACCATAAAAAATATGAGGAGCAACAAAATAACATCAACCATTGCAGCAAGGCTGAACTCTGGATTTGCTTTATTTCTTCGTTTAAGTTTCATAAGGAGATTTCTATGATTTTACGGGTTTTGTGCAATCGCCATCTTCATCAATATTTTATCAAAAAACATATTTTGCTGATGAGGATTATACAGTTCGTTTATGATGGTTTGTTGATGATGTCTAAGAAATCAGTCGAAAGATGCTGAACTTTCAACATAAATTTATCAATTCTCGTTAAGAGTAAATTGTAAAAAAAGTTGGCGGGAATTGCCACAGCCAAACCAGTGGCTGTTTGTCCCAATGCTGTGTAAATACCTTCCGAAAGAATTTTTGGTGAAAACGAACCTTCCGCATTCGACATGCTGAAGAAAGCCATAATCAGTCCGATTACCGTTCCTAAAAGTCCAAGCATCGGTGCTAAACTTGGTACTGCAGCCAAAAGATTTAGGTTTTTTTCGAGTTTGGAAACTTCAATTTGACCTTGGCTTTCCATTGCACTTACAATATCCGAAATAGGTCTTCCGATTCTTGTGATGCCTTTTTCGAGAATGCGTGCTTCCGGCGTATTTTGTCGTACGCAATAATCTACGGCTGCTTCTACTCGGCCTTGGTTTAGCAAATCCTGAATGTTATTCATCAAATTTGCATCATTTATTTTCAACATTCGATTGATGTAAAAAAGCCTTTCTAAAAATATATAAAGGGAGAAAATACCTAGTACAAGTACCGTAATCATTACGATATTGGCAAAAACATTACCATGAAACATAATCTTCCAGAAAGAGAAAACTTGCTCCTGAGTTTCGGGGGTTACGACTTGAGCTGCTGTTTGTAAAAACATTGATTATAAATTTTATTTAAAATTGAACGGCAAAATCACCTTAATAGTATAGATTTTAAGGTATTTTTCGGTTTGGTAATGAAATTTGGCAGGTTAATCTTCCTCTACTTCAATAACGTCGGGTTTGAAATGACATTTCATTTTGAAGGGAATTGGCGTCTCCGAACCGGTGTAGAAATCATCAATTGTTCCTTTCCAAAGGAGCTGAAGCTCACCTTCCGCATTTCTATCAAAAACAAGTTCGCTTTCGTAGAGATACGCATCTTCATTATCGAAAAGATCAACTTCGGTATAGATATCGTCGGAACTGTCGATTATTTCGAAGTTTTTACCATCAAGCTCCTCTTCATCAATCGGGAACTCGATAATATTCATTGACAGTTGAGGGAAATTGTATTGTAAAGAATCATCATCAACATGGTCTAAAGAATCATCGGTGATAATTTCGACGTCTAGAAAATGTTTTTTGTTGCTGTAAACCGCTTTGCAGTAACTGCTTTTGATGTGATATTTAAGGGTTTCTTCAGGGTGGTAGATTTTTAAAATCCCTTTCATCTTTTAAGAAAAATAGTTAAGTAATTTGTTTTGAACTGATTCAACAAAGATAAAAAATTGATTGATTGTGCAAAGTGTTTTACTGCATTTTTAAAAAAGGGAGATTAAAAAATGCACCTTCAATCATGTTTCCCCAAGATCTGCGTTGGAAATATAAATTTCATTTATACTTAACTCAAAATAATTTAAATTAGCTTCCTCAAAATATACGCATGAAAAAACTGTTTTGTAAAAAGCTTTTTGGATTTCTAATCATTGCAAGTATGATTTCCTGCAAAAAGTCTGATTCCCCGATTACCAAAGTAACTCCCGTTGATTTAGATTCAATTACGGCTAATTATTACGAACAGTATTTAAAATTATATCCCCTCGATGCAACCGCTCAAGGTGATGAGAGATACAATGATCAATTGCCGATTAACATTGATAAAGATTTTATTTCGGGCGAAATTACTTTTTATAATTCTGTTCAAAACCAACTTAAAAAAGTTGATTACAAATCATTGAATGATCAGGATAAAACGGTATATGATGTTTTGGACTATACCTTGAAAGATAAAATTGAACGGTACGCTTATCATCCGGAATACATCCCTTTCACTCAATTTAGCGGGCTTCCTCTCGATTTTCCGTTGCTTGGAAGTGGACAAGGAAATCAACCCTTCAAAACGGAAAAAGATTACAGTGATTGGTTAAAAAGAACTGAAAACTTTCCTGCTTGGATGGATGCAGCCATCGAAAATTTCAGAGAAGGAATTACAAACCAATATGTTTTGCCCAAAAAACTGGTTGTAAAAATGGTGACACAGATGAACGCTGAAGAAATTACAACTTCAGATTTTAGTAAAAATATTTTTTACGGACCGATCAATAATTTTCCGAAAAATTTCACCGCTGCTCAAAGAGAAAAATTTACGAACGAATTTAAGACCATGATTACCAAAAGAATCATTCCGTCTTATACCAAAATGGGCAGTTTCTTACAAACAGAGTATTTACCGAAAGCAAGAACTACAGACGGAATCAATGGGTTGCCAAAAGGAAACGACATTTATGCCTACTTTGCAAAAAGCTGGACTACAACCACAAAAACACCGAATGAAATCAATCAAATTGGTTTGGAACAAGTTGCAATGCTTCGAAATGAAATGGAAAAAGTAAAGCAACAAGTGGGTTTCAGTGGTTCATTAGAGGAGTTTTTGATCCATTTAAAATCAGATCCAAAAGCAATGCCTTATAAAACCGATGTGGAAGTTATCAAGGTTTTCAATGCTGTTTTAACCAAGATTACCCCGAAACTGAAAACGATGTTTAAGGTGACGCCAAAAACACCCTTCGAAATTCGGCAAACGGAAAAATTTCGCGAAAATACCGCAAGTGCAGAATATATGCCGGGAACTCCCGATGGAAAAAGACCAGGGATATTTTACATTCCGCTTCCCGATCCTACCAAATTTAATGTGACCTCCGGAATGGAATCTCTCTTTTTGCATGAAGCAATTCCCGGTCACCATTACCAAATTTCCCTGCAACAAGAAAACGTGCAACTTCCGAAATTTATGCGTTTCGGCTGGTTCGGAGCGTATGGCGAAGGTTGGGCGCACTATTGCGAAACACTCGGTCCAGAATTAGGTCTTTACACTGATCCTTATCAGAAAATGGGTTACTTGAGCGATCAGATGTTGCGTGCTGTTCGACTGGTTGTAGATACAGGATTGCATACGGGGAAGATGAACAGAGAAGAAGCAATTGCCTACTTTTTGAAAAACATTTCCTATGATGAACAGGGTGCAACAGCAGAAGTAGAAAGATATATGGCAACTCCAGGACAAGCGCTTTCTTATAAAATTGGTGCCTTGAAAATTAGAGAACTGAGAGATCTTTATCAGAAAAATTTGGGGTCGAAATTCAATTTAGCGAAGTTTCATGATGAAGTTTTAAATCAAGGTTGCCTTCCACTGGATGTTTTGGATCGCAAAATGGAAAACTGGGCAAAACGACAATAAATTATTATTTTAAAGAATACAGCAAGCGAATCCGGTGAGTTACTCAGCGGATTTGCTGTGATTCAAAAGCAAGGATTTTTCAAAAGATCTTCTAATTAGTCTTCTAAAATTATAAATTGAGGAATATTGGTATTTCCGAAAAACGGTAAATGTTATGTTAAAAAACTAAATTAATTAAGTATTTTTACCTTGTTAAAAAAAATTATGCTACGATGAGCGAAAATGGATTACTTTCTCTTTTTCAAAATAAAGAAAATGTTCTAGAAAATGTGTTACAAAAAACACCATTTGGTTTTTCGTTAATCAACGAGGATTACGTTTTCGAATTTGCAAATGAAGCTTGGCTGAAAATTGTTCAAAAGGAAAACCATGAAATTTTGGGGAAAAGAATTTTTGATATTTTCCCAGAAACGGAAACTAATCTGCTTTCTATTTTCGAAATTGTAAAAAACACCAAAGTTCCATTTTATGCACCTGAGCAAAATATAAAATTGGAAAGAAAAGGATTGTTGCAGGACGTTTTTTTTAATTTTGTTTATCAACCGATTTATACCGAAAGTGGTGAATTTCAATATTTTGCATCTGTTGTAATCGAGGTTACAGATTTGATTACGACCAGAAATAAAATTAAAAATGACGAGGAACGGCTGCGTCTTGCCACAGAAAGTTCCCATACCGCAACTTGGGATCTTAATCTGAAAACTTTTGACATCATTCATTCCTCCTATTTATCAAAAATTTTTGGGTACAATGAAGGAGAGCAGATTTCTCATCAGCAAATGCGAGATCATCTTTGCGAAGAAGACCGTATCAATATCGTAGAAAAAGCATTCGAAAAGGCTTTGCAAACAGGAGTTTATCAATATGAAGCGCGACTTATTGATAAGGTTCAGAATGAAAAATGGATCTCAACCAACGGTAAAGTTTTTTTCGACCATGACGGAATACCGAGCAGAATGGTTGGTGTTATGCAAGATATTACGCAGAGAAAAACAAGTGAGATTCTTTTGCAACAAAGCCATCATCAACTCAATACCGCAATGGTTGCTAGTAAATTGGGCAGGTTTGATATGGATTATGAATCCCAGCATAAATATAATTTTTCACCGCGGTTTTTAGAAATTTTGGGTTATGATTCGCAAACAGAAACAATAAGTTCGGAAGTTTTTGAAAAACATATTCACAAAAATTTTGTCCAATTAAGACTCGATGCACTCAAGGCGGCAAAACAGACCGGAGATCTTTTCTATCAAACGAAGATTGTACTTCGCGACGGTACGCAAAAATGGATCGAAATCTACGGGAAACTTCTGGAACCAATAGATGGGCGAAAAGCCTACATTTCTGGAACCATTCGAGATATTACTGAAAACAAAAATTACGAAAAAAACATCAGAGAAAGTGAGAAAAAATACCGCTTTTTGGCCGATGCAATTCCACAAATTGTTTGGATTGGCGAAAAAGATGGGCAACTCACTTATTTTAATAAAGCCACCATGGATTATTCGGGTAAGAATTATAACGATTTTCTAGATGGAGATGGCTGGTTAGAAATTGTACATCCCGATGAACAGCAAGAAAACATACGTCTTTGGGCTAAAAGTATCCGCACCAAAAAACCGTTCTTTTTTGAACATCGCTTTCGCAATAAAGATAATGAGTATCGATGGTTTTTGAGCCGTGCTTTCCCCGACTTAGACGAAGCAGGAAATGTGAAAAAATGGGTCGGAACCAGTACAGATATTGATGACATGAAGCGACAGGAAAAGCAGAAAAATGATTTCATCAAAATGGCAAACCATGAACTGAAAACTCCTGTTACCACGATAAAAGGCTATGTACAATTGCTCAAAAAAATGCGGGGAGATTCTGAGGATAAATTTTTGGTAAATTCTTTAAATACCATTGAAAATCAAGTCAATAAACTCAATGTTTTAATCGGTGATCTTTTGGATATTTCTCGAATGGAAGCCGGAAATCTGCCATTAAATAAAAAAGAATTTTCCCTCCTAGGTTTGGTCACCGAAACCATAGAAGATATAAAAGCTTCGGAACAAAGCCATCATATTAATTTTGAACTGAAACATCCTACAGATATTGAAGTCTACGCAGATAAAGATCGAATTACCCAAGTTTTAAATAATCTTTTGACCAACGCTATTAAATATTCCCCAACTTCAAAAATGGTGAATGTAGAGCTGTTTGTCGAGGAAGAGTATGCGGTTGTATCCGTAGAAGATTTTGGAATTGGAATGGATCATGAGGAATTAAACAAAATTTTCGAGCGTTTCTATCGTGTTTCTGGTGATGATGAAGAAACATTTCCCGGATTTGGAATCGGACTATTTATCGTTAAAGATATTTTGGATAGACATGATGGAAAAATCACCGTAATAAGTAAAAAAGAGCAGGGAAGTAGATTCAGTTTCTTCCTACCTTTGAAAAAAAATAAAAACAGCAAATAATTATGGAAATTTTAATTGTCGATGATAATAAAGATATTTGTCAGCTGATTGAAAGTATTTTATTGTCAGATGGTTACAATGTAGAGTCATGCTTCAATCCGCTGCAGTTTAGCGAAATTATTAAACAAACTCAACCCAAGCTCATCATCACCGATTTACTCATGTCTGGATATGATGGTCGCACTTTAACAAGAGAAATTAAAGAAAATGCAGAGACTCAACACATCAAAATTATAATGATGTCTGCTCATCCCGACGCTAAAAAACTAAGTGAGAAAGCGGGTGTAGACGATTTTTTAACTAAACCATTCGAAATTGATGACTTGGTTACTAAAGTTGAAAATCTTTTAAAGTAAATTCAATCATTTTTTTTAAGTTCAAACGGACCAATTACTCCAGTACCATTTTTGTAAGATAATCATTTTCCTTATTCCCTCTTGCAGGCGAATATTCTCTGCCATAGAAGATGATTTGTAAATGCAGTTTGTTCCACGCGTTTTCCGGGAAAAGTTTTTTCGCGTCCTTTTCAGTTTCCACCACGTTTTTTCCTGACGTTAATTTCCACTGCGTCATCAAGCGGTGAATATGCGTATCTACAGGAAAAGCCGGAAATCCAAAAGCCTGACTCATCACCACAGAAGCCGTTTTATGCCCAATTCCAGGAAGTGCTTCTAGCTCTTCATAAGTTTGAGGAATAATTCCGTCGTGCCTTTCTACAAGGAGTTCTGCCATTCTTTTCAGGTTCTTAGCTTTTGTGTTGGCTAAACCGATTTCTTTGATTAAAAATTTGATTTCCTCCACTTCCAGATCTTTCATTGTAAAGGGATTTCCTGCAACTTCAAATAATTTGGGGGAAATCTGATTCACTTTCTTATCCGTAGTTTGGGCAGAAAGTGCAACCGCAACCAAAAGCGTAAAAGGATCTGAATGATCGAGTGGAACAGGAACTTCTGGATATAATTTCTCCAGTTCATCTATGATAATTTGGGCTTTTTGCTTTTTCGTCATTTTAAAGTTAAATTTGAATTTTTAACACATTCTTCACTTAAGAATTATAAAAGTTCTAAAGCATAAATGTACACAAAGTTGCAAAAAATATTTGCGTTTCAGGACTAATGTGTCCTAAAGTGAACTCAATGAAGGTTTTTTTGACGAACTAATGTGTTAAAAATAGAACGATTTAATTGTAATAATTTTAAAAAAATCAAACATTATGTTGCAAGTTGGCGATCAATTACCAGAATTTCAAAGTCTAAATCAAGACGGCGAAACCGTAAATTCTAAAGATTTCATTGGAAAAAAACTCGTTGTTTTCTTTTATCCAAAGGCAAATACTCCAGGTTGTACCGCAGAAGCGTGTGATATTAACGACAATCTGGAAACCTTAAAAAAACAAGGTTATCAATTGGTCGGAATTTCGGCTGATCCGGTGAAAGCACAAAAAAAGTTTCATGAAAAATTCGGATTTCAGTATCCTTTAATTGCCGATGAA
>Ga0116182_1004610_pt1 | contig 12102 bp, 10 predicted proteins | sample AD_UKC077_MetaG_FD_89805 | JGI IMG/M metagenome (GOLD analysis project Ga0116182, IMG submission 89805) | Active sludge microbial communities of municipal wastewater-treating anaerobic digesters from USA - AD_UKC077_MetaG | ecosystem: Engineered > Bioreactor > Anaerobic > Digestate | place: USA...
AAAAAAGCTTTAAAATCAATCGAAATTTCTCGTCTGAAATCCTGCCTCTAAAAAAATACTTGTTACTCATTGGTCTTCAATTAATTATGCAAAGATAATCTTTACTTAACTAATCTTGAACCAAAGAAAATCATTAAAAATGCATTTTAGAATCTAAAAAGCAGAAGGTTTTAAGCGCAAACCACACTTTTCGTCCAGTCCAAAAAGTAAATTCATATTTTGTACCGCTTGTCCCGATGCGCCTTTTACCAAATTGTCGATGCAAGAAATTACCAACAGTTTACGGTCGTGTTTTTTTACATGAACAAGGCATTTATTGGTATTCACCACCTGTTTTAAGTTGGGATTTTCGGACGTAACCACCACAAACGGATGCGTTTCGTAATAAGCCGTATAGAGTGCTTCAGCCTCTTCTTGCGACAAATCGCAGTCCAGATAGCTTGCTGTAAAAATTCCGCGGGTAAAATCGCCACGAACGGGCAAAAACGAAATTTCCACGGGACTTTCGGGCTGAAGCTGTCGCAACGATTGGCGAATTTCCGCCAAATGCTGATGCACAAACGGTTTATAAACAGAGATGTTATTGTTTCGCCAACTAAAATGCGATGTTGCAGACGGTCTTTGTCCCGCTCCCGTAGAGCCTGTAATGGCGTTTGTGTGCACTTCGCTACGTATCAGTCCGGCTTTTGCCAAAGGCAACAATCCCAACTCTATGGCGGTGGCAAAGCACCCCGGATTGGCTATAAATTGTGCAGATTTTATCGCCTCACGGTTCAGTTCCGGCAGTCCGTAAACAAATGCGTTTCCTTCGGCTTTTGCACGGAAATCTTGCGACAAATCTATGATTTTTAACGTTTTAGGAAGCGTTTGCTCCTCCAAAAACTTTTTAGTGTCACCGTGTCCCAAGCAAGAAAACAGCACGTCGATTGCAGCAAAATCAAACTCGGATGTAAACCGAAGTTTCGTTTCACCAATCAAATCGGTGTGTACGTCCGACAATTTATTGCCGGCATTACTCACGCTATGTACAAAACAAACTTCCGCTTCGGGATGGTTCAGCACTATCCGCAACAATTCACCGGCGGTATAACCGGCTCCTCCAACTATTCCAATTTTTACCATAACTATTTGATATATTGTTTGTTAATCATTTAAAAGATTAGGGCGCAATCGCTTTGTACGCTCCAACGATTGCTCCATTTGCCACTCTTTAATCAATTTTTCATTGCCCGAAAGCAGCACATCGGGCACGCGCCAACCATTAAACTCGGCAGGACGCGTATATACGGGGGGTGCCAACAAATTGTCCTGAAACGAATCGGACAACGCTGACTGCTCATCGCCAATTGCACCCGGAATAAGGCGCACAATAGCATCTGTCATAATTGCGGCAGCCATTTCGCCACCCGTCAATACATAGTCGCCTATCGAAATTTCTTTGGTAATGAGATGTTCGCGCACGCGATGGTCGATACCTTTGTAGTGCCCGCACAAAATCAGCAAATTTTCCTTCAGCGACAAGCTGTTGGCTTCCTTTTGCGAAAACTGTTCGCCATCGGGCGATGTAAAAATAATTTCGTCGTAGTTGCGCTCACTTTTCAGGTGGTTGATGGCTGCAAAAATCGGCTCAATCTGCATCACCATTCCGGCATCTCCGCCAAAAGGATAATCATCGACACGACGGTGTCGCTTATCGGTGGAATAATCGCGTAAATTATGAACGTGAATCTCCACCAAATTTTTGTCTATCGCCCTTTTGATGATAGAATGTGAAAAAGGACTTTCCAACAATTCGGGCAACACCGTAATAATATCTATTCGCATAATAAGTTCGTAGTTTTACCGAAATGGAACAAAAAGACGAAAAAAACAGTTGTAGTTATTGAAGATTAAACGACTTACATCCTGAATTATATTGTACAAGTTTTTTCCAATCTATGTTGCCATCTTCAAAACAGAATTCAGCAATAAATTCTTTTGTGAATTTATTCAGCATTTGAGCATAAGATTGTTGAAATTCTTCATTACGTTCTTTTGCTTTTGTCGCTAACGGTTCAATAATATCCAAGTATAAATTTTTATTACCTGAAATAAGATACCAAAATTCCTGACCGCAATATTTAAAGTAATCGCCTTTATCAGGATTATTATCTATTCCATAACAACAACCATTTATGGCTCTGATATTTAATTTAGAATTGCTTGTTCTCAAGGTTTTAGTTGCCGATTTAAAATCTTCTCGCATTTTTGTAATCTGACTGCTGTTTCCCCAATTGGGGCCTGATTTAATTGAAACGATATAACGAATATTATCCAAATCAAATTCCAAATCAACGCCTTTTGCTGATGATTTCCAGCCTCCATAAACATTATGATTGACAAATATAGCCAAACCTTCGAGCCAATCCCCAAACATTGTTTCTTCAGCGGAAGAAATAAAAGCATCAGTCAAACTTTTTACTATATCTGCCGCCGTCAAGAAATATTTAGCCTTAAACAAATAAGGATTTTTCTTTTTAAGAACTTTTTTCAGTTGAAGTTCGTTTAACTTGTTTATACGACTTTGGTGAAAGTTGCCTATGTTGGCTTCCACATACTTCGTTACTTGTGTGATTAGTTGATTTTCCATATTCTACATCAGGTTCAAATATAATCATATTCCTTTCTACCATTTCATTTTTTACCATTTGGTAATATTCGGGCTGAATTTCAATTCCTATACTATTTCTGCCCATTCGTTGTGCAACAATATTTGTTGTACCACTCCCCATAAAAGGGTCAAGTACGGTGTCGCCTTCACGTGTAAAGAGTTTTATAAACCATTCGGGCAACGATTCGGGGAAAGCTGCGCTGTGATTTTTATTGCTGCATTCGGTTGCCAGATGTAAAACATTTGTCGGATATGCTTTATCCCTGTTTACCCAATTTGATATGTTTTTACCAAAACCACTGCCCACTTTTGAATTGTCGCGAATTTTATCTGTTTCGCTTAGTTTTTTCAACCGCGATTTAGCCCAGTCGCCGATTGGCACCATGACTTCTTCTTGGTACATATTGAATTTCTTTGTTTTGTTGAATTGCAACAAACGTTCCCAAGCATCACGAAATCGATTAGGCCATTTCCCCGGGTAACAATTTTTTTTGTGCCAAATAAATTCTTCCGTCCAAAGCCAGCCTTGTTTTCTCATCTCAAGAATTAACTCCAACACGTAAGTACTGCGTTCACCGTTCTGCACTTTTTCTTTAATATTTAAAATAAAAGTTCCTGTCGGTTTCAAAACGCGTAAAAGTTCTTTTGAAATAGGTAAAAACCAATCGACATATTCGTTAACGGAAACACCACCGTAAGTCTGCTTTCGTTGGTCGGCATAAGGCGGCGAAGTTACAATTAAATCAACCGAATTATTATCTATTTTTTGTAATTTCTGAAGACAATCGCCCAAATATATGTCATTCTTTAAATCCATTTATTGCAACATTTCATTAAAAATTGTATTCATCACAATCGGTAGAGTTGAATTTAATCCTGCATCAAGTCCTTTTTTTACAATTTGCATTTCATCAAAAGTAAGATTTCTGCCAAATCGACATTGTGCTTCGTTTTGAATATCCTCTTCTGAAATAGAATATATTATATTGTCCATAATTTTTTTACGCTTTTTCTACGCTTACTTTTACAATAAAGTCTTCAAAATCGAGTTCGGTCGGGTTGGCAAGGTTATCCGCCAATGTGAGCGACGTAGCCAAAACCTGCGAAGAAATATACTCATTATGCGTTTCCACAGCAGCATTTATGTCGTCTTGTTTTTCTACTTGCACGCAAATTTTATCGGTAATTTCAAGACCTATCGACTTGCGAATATTCTGAATACGATTGACCAATTCACGAGCAATACCTTCTTGGCGCAGTTCTTCATTCACTTCAATATCGAGCGCAATGGTAAGCACACCTTCGTTAGCCACCAACCAGCCGGGCATATCTTCGGTAGCAATTTCCACATCGGTCAATTCCACCACCACTTCGCCACTTGGCAAAGGTAAAATAATTTGTCCGTTTTTCTCTACTTCGCCAATTTGAGCCTGTGTAAACGCATTCACGGCTGCTGCAATTTCTTTCATCTGCTTGCCGTATTTTTTACCCAAAGTTTTAAAGTTGGTTTTAATGCCTTTTACCAATTTTATGGTACTGTCTTCTGTTGTAACTACCTGAATTTCTTTTACATTTACTTCGGTCTTAATCAAATCGGTTACATATTTCAAATTTTCCAACGTAGTAGCATCGGGCGCAGGTATCACCGCTTTTTGCAATGGCTGACGCACTTTTTTGTTCGCTTTTTTGCGCAATGCCAAAATCATGGAAGTTGCTTGTTGTGCCAATCGCATACACTCTTCCAAATGAGAATCAATCAACTTTTCATCATATTTTGCCCACTTCTCCAAATGAACGGAACGATGTTGGTCGGTAAGATTTCTAAACAGTTTATCGGCATAGAAAGGTGCTATCGGTGCCATCAATTTACTTACCGTAATTAAGCAGGTGTAAAGAGTTTGATAAGCCGAAAGTTTGTCTGCGTCCATAGTGCCACCCCAAAACCGTTTGCGATTGAGGCGTACATACCAATTACTCAAATTTTCGCCCACAAAATCCTGAACAGCACGTCCGGCGCGAGTAGGCTCATAATTGTCGTAATGCTCGGTTACTTCTTTTATCAACGTGTTGAGCAACGACAAAATCCAACGGTCAATTTCGGGACGCTCACTTACGGGCACTTCGTTTTCCGTACCTTCAAAACCGTCCACATTGGCATAAAGCGCAAAAAACGAATAGGTATTGTAAAGCGTACCAAAAAATTTACGGCGCACTTCTTCAATGCCTTCGGGGTCAAATTTAAGGTTGTCCCACGGCGAAGCATTGGTCATCATGTACCAACGCAAAGGGTCGGAACCGTATTTTTCAATCGTTTCAAACGGGTCAACAGCATTACCCAAGCGTTTCGACATTTTATTGCCGTTTTTATCCAAAACCAATCCGCTGGAAATCACGTTTTTAAAAGCCACCTGATTATCTATCATAGTGTGAATGGCATGCAAAGTAAAAAACCAACCACGTGTTTGGTCAACACCTTCGGAAATAAAATCAGCCGTTTTAATGGCATCTTGAGCTTCAAACGGATAATGCACTTGTGCATAAGGCATTGCACCCGAATCGAACCACACATCAATCAAATCAAGTTCACGCTTCATGGGTTTGCCACTTGCAGAAACCAACACAATATCATCCACATACGGACGGTGCAAATCAATGTTTTTAGGGTCGTAATTTTCTTTGCTGTAATCGCCTACTTTGAAATTTTTGTAAGGATTTTCTTTCATCACACCGGCTGCAATAGCTTTGTCTATTTCAGCAAAAAGTTCTTCAATGGAACCGATACAAATTTCCTCTTTACCGTCTTCCGTGCGCCAAATAGGCAGTGGCGTTCCCCAATAACGACTGCGACTTAAATTCCAATCGTTCAAATTTTCGAGCCATTTGCCAAAACGTCCCGTACCTGTCGATTCGGGTTTCCAATTGATGGTTTTGTTCAGTTCAATCATCTCCTCACGGCAAGCGGTTGTTTTTATAAACCAACTATCCAACGGATAATACAACACCGGTTTATCGGTGCGCCAGCAGTGCGGATAATTGTGTGTGTGCTTTTCGATTTTAAATACCGTGCCTTCGGCTTTCATTGCCATACAGAGACGAATATCCAAATTTTCGGCTTTCAATGCAGCCTCTTCATCGTATCTACCGTCTATGCTAAACTGCGGGTCGTAAGCATTTTTCACCCATTGACCTGCGTACTGTTTATACAGTTCAACATTCACACATTCTTTTACAAATTCGGGATTCAACTCCTCCAATTTCCAATATTTCCCCGTGAAATCGACCATCGGACGAGTTTCATTTTTGTTGTTAATCATAAACAACGCAGGAATGCCCGATTTTTTAGCGACAAAAGCATCATCGGCACCAAAAGTCGGTGCTATATGCACGATACCGGTTCCGTTTTCGGTGGTTACGTAATCGCCCGAAATCACACGAAACGCATCGGCTTTGCGATTGACGATTTTGCCGTTTACCAATTCACATGGCGCAACCCAAGGAAATAATTGTTCGTATTCAATTCCCAACAAATCAGTGCCTTTACATTCGCCAACAATTTCAAAATTACTCACTTTTTTATCGCCAAAATAGTCGGACACCAAATCTTTGGCAATAATATAAGTAGCGGCAATTCCTGTATATGGATTTTCGGATTTTACAATGTTGTAGATAATTTTTTCACCTACACAAAGTGCTGTGTTCGAGGGCAATGTCCAAGGAGTTGTCGTCCAAGCTAAGAAATAAGCATTGCTGCCAAAACGGTCGCCTTTAATTTTGAATTGTGCGGTGCAAGTAGTATCTTTCACATCGCGGTAGCACCCGGGTTGGTTCAACTCATGACTCGAAAGTCCCGTTCCGGCAGCCGGCGAATAAGGTTGAATGGTATAACCTTTATAAAGTAAACCTTTGTTATACAGCTGTTTAAGTAAATACCACAGCGTTTCGATGTATTTGTTATCGTACGTAATATAGGGATTTTCCATGTCCACCCAATAGCCCATTTTAGTGGTCAAATCTTCCCATTCTTTCGTATATTTCATTACCTCGCGACGACAAGCAGCATTGTAATCATCAACACTGATTTTTTTGCCAATATCTTCTTTGGTAATGCCAAGCATTTTTTCTACGCCAAGCTCTACGGGAAGTCCGTGCGTATCCCAGCCTGCTTTGCGTTTTACCTGAAACCCCTGCATGGTTTTGTAGCGACAAAACGTATCTTTAATTGTGCGAGCCATTACATGATGAATGCCCGGCATACCGTTTGCCGAAGGAGGCCCTTCAAAAAAAACGAACGATGGGGAACCTTCGCGAATGGCTATACTTTGGTGAAATAAATCTTCGTCAGACCACTGTTTCAACATCTTTTTGTTGATTTCCGACAAATCAAAATTGCTATATTCTTTAAATTTTTTCATTGTAAAATGAGATTGTGTTTAAACTTACAAAGATATGAAAAACGCTCGAAAAAGCCAAAAATTCAACGCCTTATTCTGTGCAAAACTGTCAAACAGCCCCAAACACAAAAACGGACGAACTACTATTAGATAGTCCGCCCGCTCACACTTAATTTGTGTTTTCTTTATTTTTCCGGCTTTTTATTGATGCCCAAACTGACATAAGTAGCCAAAAGCGCATCTTGGTCATCGGTGATAATCAGCAATTTGTCATTTTCGCGTAACACGGTTTTGCCAGTCGGCACAAAATATTTGTTATTGCGTTTTACCATTACCACAAGCGTTTTGTCGGGCAACGACAAATCCATCAAATGATTACCGCGCTCCAATGCTTTTTCGGTCAGTGAAATTTCGGAAGTTACAGATTTTATATCGTCTGAAAAATCGACATCAAACTCTTCCAATTCGCTATTTAGAGGAGGGGTGTCGTTCAAATTAAGCAGTCGCGCCATCATTGGAAGCGATGTTCCCTGAACAAGCAGCGACACCAACGTACAGAAAAATACGATATTGAAAATAAAACGCGCATCAGGCACATCGGCTGCCAACGGCAAAATGGCAAAAATAATCGGTACGGCACCACGCAAACCGCACCACGAAACGTAAATTTTGTCGCGTACTCCCATTTTACGGAAAGGCAACAGACACAAAAAGACACTTATCGGTCGTGAAACAAAAATCATTAAGAAACTGATAATAAGACCCGGAACAATAACAGGCATTAATTCATGCGGATTGACCAACAACCCCAATGTCAGGAACATCAACAGTTGAAACAGCCACGTCAGTCCATCGAAGAAATTGATGGTTGAACGTTTGTGTTGGAACGAATGGTTACCGATAATTAATCCGCCAATGTAAACTGCCAAATAACCATTTCCTTTCATAAAATAGGTTGCCGAAAAAATGAAAATGCAAAAAGTAAGTACCAATATCGGATAGAGCGACGCATTGCCTAGTTTCAGGCGATTGATAATATATAAAGCCAATTTTCCGAAAGCAAATCCGGCTACCGCACCAATACAAAGTTGCAGCAGCAACATACCTGCCGCCAGCCAATAGTTGGGCGCACTGCCCATTTTTATTAAATCTATCAGCGTGATAACCAGAACATAAGCCATCGGGTCGTTGCTACCGCTCTCAAGTTCGAGCAACGGACGCAAATTGTTTTTTAAGTGGAGACCTTTGGAGCGTAAAATGGAAAACACCGAAGCCGAGTCGGTGGACGACATAGTAGCAGCCAACAACAACGATGTGAGTAAACCGATACCGGCAAATTTCATGGTCAGACCAAAAATCCACCACCCCAAAAATCCTGTAATGACAAAAGTCAAAAACACACCAACTGTAGCAAGAATGGTACCTTGTTTTACAACAGGTCGAATTTCGTCAAAACGCGTGTTCATGCCGCCATCGAACAAAATAATACACAATGCTACCGTACTAATGGTTTGTGCCAAAGGAATATTATCAAACTTGAGACCCAAGCCGTCCACGCCACACAACATACCCACAGAAAGAAACAACAACAAAGCCGGCACACCGTATTTGGAGCTAATCTTTCCTGCCATAATGCTCAACAAAAACAAAAAAGAGAGACCTAAAAGGATAAGTTCTATTTGAATATTCATAAAATTTTAAAAATGATATCTGTTTAAAAATTGATTATAATCCATAGTTTTTGTAAAATTCCACTACCGCCACAATGCCTTTACGAAACATATCGAGGTCAAAATTTTCATTGGGCGAATGAATGGCATTTGATTCTAAACCAAAGCCCATAAGTATCGTTTTTATACCTAAAATTTGTTCAAATGTGCTGATAATAGGAATACTTCCTCCGCGGCGTACGGCTAACGGTTTTTTCCCGAATGCTTTTTCAAAACCTTTTTCTGCAGCTTTGTAAGCCGGTAAATCAATCGGGCAAACGTAACCTTGTCCGCCATGCATCGGTGTTATTTTCAAACGCACACTTTTGAGAGCAATTTGGTGCATGTAATCGATAAATAACTGCGAAATGGTTTCGTGATTTTGATTTGCCACCAACCGACACGAAACTTTGGCATACGCTTTTGACGGCAATACGGTTTTACTGCCTTCGCCTGTGTAACCGCCCCAAATACCGCATATATCAAACGACGGGCGACAACTGTTGCGTTCCAATGTGCTGTAACCAATTTCGCCTTGTACCGCATCAACGCCAATATTTTGCATATATTTTCCCAAATCGAACGGAATTTTAGCAATCATGTCGCGCTCTGCTTGTGGCACGGGTAAAACATCATCGTAAAAATGAGGAATAGTGATGCGTCCATTGCTGTCTATCACTTTGGCTAACAGCTCACAAAGCGTATTAATCGGATTAGCCACAGCTCCGCCAAAGTGCCCTGAATGTAAATCGCGATTAGGTCCGGTAACTTCAATTTCCCAATAAGCCAAACCGCGTAAACCTGTCGTTAAACTCGGTGTGTCGGTGCCCAACATGCTGGTGTCGGAAACAAGTATTATATCGGCTTTTAGCAGTTCTTTATGTTCTGTGCAAAACGCTTCTAATGAGGGTGAACCAATCTCTTCTTCGCCTTCGAAAAGGAACTTTACATTACAGTTTAATAAATCGTTTTTAACTAAATATTCAAATGCTTTCACCTGAATAAACGATTGTCCTTTGTCGTCGTCAACGCCTCGTCCCTATATACGATTATCTCTGATAACGGGTTCAAACGGATTGGAATTCCACAGTTCGAGCGGTTCGGCAGGCATTACGTCATAGTGTGCGTAAACAAGTACGGTTTTGAAGTTTGGATTTACCAATTTTTCGCCATACACCACCGGATTGCCTTTGGTGGGCATAATGTTTACATTATCGGCACCGGCTTCAAGAAGCAATGCTTGCCAACGTTCAGCGCAACGCATCATATCTGCTTTATGCTCTGCTTTTGCGCTAATACTTGGGATACGAATTAAAGAAAAAAGCTCTTCTAAAAAACGGCTTTCGTTTTCGGAAATATAGGTCAAAACAGCCATCAACTCACCAATTCTAATTTTGCGCACAAAGATACGTTTTTTTTGCCGTATGCGAAAGAGCAACACAAAAAAAAAGTACGGACTTTTGCCCGTACTTTTTTATAAATTCAACTGCACTTGTTTTATTTTACCGTGATGGTTTTTCCCAGCGTATAGGTGTGTTTCATTAACTTTTTATCCTTTTTTTCTTGTTTGTTAATAACCTTTTGGGGTGCCTTTGGACCACCGTCAACAAGTACCGAATAGATGGGTTCATTTTTAGTGTTCACGTACCTATATTCTATTTTTCCGCTAACATCTTCTTTTGTAATCAATGTCAAGCCATTATGAAAAAATTCTGTAACAGGCTCATAGTCGCCCAAGCTGATTTTTACGTTACCCTTTTTATCGATAACGCTCCACGTGCTGCCCGATTTGACAAATGCCAAGCCTTCCCAAAAATCAAAACAGTCGTCATACATCGTCTGAATTTTCATATTGCCTTTAGTATCGATATAACCCCATTTGTCATTTAATTCTACAGCAGCTAAGCCTTCCGAAAAGAAACCAACCCAATCATAAAGCGGTTGAATGGCTACATTTCCTTTTTTATCAATAAAGCCTTCTTTTGTACCCGAAGCAAAAGGAGCTAAATTTTCTGAGAATGACCACACCATATCCCACGTGGGGAAACTGGCATCGATGGCAATTTTGCCTGTTTTGTCAATAAAACCGTATTTATAATCACCCGCTTTACCGGTACGATAACGTGCCAATTCGCAACTAAAATCAGCTAATCTATCCCATTGTGCCTGCACAATTATCTTGCCTGATTTGTCAATAGCGCCATATTTACCATCGGAATTGACAAAGATTGCCGCACCATTGGAGAAATCATTCACATTCTCGTACTCGTAAATAGCCGCAATGGCTAACTTGCCCGACGGGTCTCTAAATCCCCAATTGGAGCCTTCTGTCATCTGCCCTAAAGACATATCTTCGCAGAATGGATTCACCTCGGCGTTCGAAGGTATAGTGATTTTTGTATCACCTTTGGCATTAATAAACGAATAAGTGAAATCGGTAGTACCCTCTTTTAGTTTTAGTACACGACCCAGTCCGCTCGAAAACAACTGTGCTTCGTCATAAATACAAGGTACTACAAATGTACCTTTGATATTGATATAGCCACATTTTCCATCGGAATTAAAAGCGGGCCACACCTTAGTTCCATCGGTCATTTGAGTGTTTGGCTCGCACGACACAAAAGCGGTTGCACACAAAGCTAAAACCGCTACATACAAAAAAGATTTTTTCATAAATAATAAATTTATTGTTAATTTTTCCCTACTCTTTGAAGGATTTTCGGGATACTCCTTTTTATACTAATAAGATGCAAAAACAGACTTCTACGTTGCATCAAAAATTGTTTTTCAATATATTTCTTTGCAAATATACAATAAAAAATTGTTTTTCAATATATTTCTTTGCAAATATACAATAAAAAATTGTTTTTCAATATATTTCTTTGCAAATATACAATAAAAAATGTTATTTCAAAACAAAAAGCATCTTGTTGTTCGTTATTGCATCAATATTGCCGGCATACACGAAAAAAGTATCTGCAACTACGTAAAAAATGGTTCTGAAATTCCACAAAAAAGCCATTCTCAATTTAACATTTAGAAATGGCTTAGCAAAATTTCAGTCGGCTTACACCAAAGAGTTAATTTTGTCCTCCAAAACTTTTTTTTGCGTTGCTCCGACAAATTTATCGGGTAACAATTCGCCGTTTTTAAAAAACAAAATGGTGGGCACACTACGAATGGCATACAGTTCGGTAGCATCGGGACACTCTTCCACATCGGCATTGCCGATAAATGCTTTTCCGGCATAAGCCGTTGCCAATTCGTCAATAATAGGAGCCATCATACGGCAAGGACCGCACCATGTTGCCCCAAATTCGATAACCGCCAGCGCATTTTGAGCGATAACATC
>Ga0116182_1004626_pt1 | contig 12064 bp, 13 predicted proteins | sample AD_UKC077_MetaG_FD_89805 | JGI IMG/M metagenome (GOLD analysis project Ga0116182, IMG submission 89805) | Active sludge microbial communities of municipal wastewater-treating anaerobic digesters from USA - AD_UKC077_MetaG | ecosystem: Engineered > Bioreactor > Anaerobic > Digestate | place: USA...
GGCTGCATTTTTTCATTAAAATAATTGCCCAAAGTTTTTCCCAAACGTTCTTTATTGGTAGAAATATAGGTGAACAAATATTGGTAATCTGCACCGTTAGAAACATGATTATCAATAAAATAAATTGGTTTGAAATGTTGAAAAATACTTTGAAAAGCTTTCGCATTTTCGGTATCATTTTTAATGAAATCTCTATTCAAATCATAATTTCTCGTGTTTCCTCGAAAACCGTATTCTTCGGGACCGTTTTGGTTGGCTCTACTGAATTTTCCGCGGCGCAACATTCCCGAAATGTTGTAGGCTTGAATTGCTACAATTTTTAAATCTTTGACCGAAATTTTTCCAGTTGCACAATCGCGCATCAACATCATGGTTGCATCGATTCCATCGGGTTCTCCGGGATGAATTCCGTTGTTGATGAGGATTACGGGAACTTCTTTATTTTTTGATGGATTAAAAATCACGACTTTTATAGGTTCGCCGTTATCATCAGTTCCGAAAGATTCTACAGTAATGGTTTTGAAATTCTGAGCCAAATCATCATAGAATTTCCCCATTTCTTGATAAGTGGTGGTTTGGTTTCCGTTGCCTTTTTCGAAAGGTGTTTGAAGTTTGGTTTGGGAGAAAAAAGAGGTAGAAATTAAAAGAAGAAAAAGCAGATTGAATTTCATTTGAAAAATTTTAACGAAATTAAATAAAAAAATCCTGAACGAATCCAGGAATTTAAGTTTTATAAAAAGAGTTTCTGTGTCAATCTCTTAAATTCAACACCGCCATAAACGCAGACTCTGGAACTTTTACTTTACCATTTTTTTTCTTTTCATAAAAATGATTGCCTTTCCATATAAACCATCTTCAATACTTTTAATTGTATGACTCACATCGTGATGTTCACCCAATTTGCTTGACCATTTATGTTCATCTATTTGTTTTGCAGCATGCGTAGGAAAACCATGTACATCTAAAAACAAGGCGATTTTTTCAAAATTCGTTTCGTATTTATCTGTTTTACAGGGTACAAAACCAATTGATTTAAATAAGTCCACAAAAGACTCACTACTACATTCACGCTTTAAAGGAATCGGCCAAAATCCAATACCATAATCATCCGGCCAATACCATTTTGAATCATCTCCAAATGCCCACGCTATACAGTTGTAATTTCTCGTAATTGGACTCGTTATGGTAAAGGGTTCGGCAACTGAATTTGGGAAGTCTTTAGGTAGTGACAGATCGTTCATTCAAATAATTATTATCAGCCCATGACAACCAATCTTTTTTCATTTCTTCATAGACTCCTCTACTGGTTTCTCTAATTGGGTTTAATCCCGTTATTTTTGTAAGTGCCACAAACCAATATCCTCCATCTTTTCTTAAATCCTTAATTATCCATGGTAGAACATTTGCACCAAATTTAATAATGTCAACGTAATTGGAGTTTGAAAAAATATTGTTTAAGTTAGACTCAAACATTGTTTCTTCTTTCCATTTGTCTTTTAGATTGATAAAATCTCTATATTCTTTACTGATTTTCTTCTGTTTAACAAAAAGACTATTTCCTTCATACAATCTAATACAATTTGAAAAGGAAATACTTGTTGTTTTTCCAACAGAAGAAAAGGGAATGTTAAATTCAGTTTCTGTTTTCATTGCAGTTGATTAATTTTCTTGTGTTGTCTGTAATAAAATCTTCAAATATGAGATTTTTAAGTCTTCTCATATAATTAAACTCATCTTCAAAGTCTTTCTCTTTTATTTTTCCATTAACCCTTTTCTGTATATTAATATCCAAAACAAATGGTAAAATATATTTTTCTTGTGATTCAATAATAGTTTCTGTTATTTGTGCAATAAAATCATTTTCACAAGGCACCTCTATTTGCATAAAAAAATGTGAGTAATTTTGAGGAAGACATTTTGGTATTGGTGGCATGTTTACAATGTAATCTTTAAAATTTCCTAAGGGTAAGGGGATTTTAATTTCGTTAATATACCTGAGTCCTATTTTTTCACAATAAATATCCGTGAAATTTTCTTGATAAATTCTCCAAAACTCTAATGCCAATTTAAAAAACTCTTCCCATCTTGTATAAGGTGAAAGAAAATTTACAGTAAATCCATCTTTTCTAAATTGAATCTTGAAATTATCTTTTGAAATAATAAATCCCTTGAGGATTTCTTCAGATGATATAAACTCTGATTTTCCTTTGTCAATTTTAATTTTACCTCCAAAATTAACAATATTACTTTCTATTTTAAAACCTTTTGGAAGTTTTCCGCTCAACGACTCTTTTATTTTAATTAAGTCAATGCCGTCTATTTCCTTAATGTGAACATCAAGAATTGCTTCTTTAATGGGAGCTTTGGAATAATTTTTAAACATTTTATTTTTGACAGAAGTCCATAGCAAATATAAAAGAAATTATTACATATATCAAATTTTTAGTCATTCAATTTCAAAACCGCCATAAATGCCGATTGTGGAACCTCTACTCTACCGATTTGCTTCATTTTTTTCTTTCCTTCTTTCTGCTTTTCCAACAATTTACGTTTACGGGAAATATCTCCACCGTAACATTTTGCGGTAACGTCTTTTCGTAAAGCTTTGATGGTTTCTCTTGCAATTACTTTGGCTCCTAAAGCGGCTTGAACTGCAATATCAAACTGTTGTCTTGGGATCAATTCGCGCAATTTTTCGCACATTCTTTTTCCGATGTAATACGCGTTGCTATCGTGAATTAATGAGGAAAGTGCATCGACCATATCGCCATTGATCAAAATATCCATCTTCACCAATTTTGAAGAGCGGAAACCGATCGGATGATAATCGAAAGATGCATATCCTTTGGAAACCGATTTCAAACGGTCATAAAAGTCGAAAACAACTTCTGCTAAAGGCATATTGAAAACAAGTTCTACCCGTTCTGAAGTCAAATAACTTTGGTTCACAATTTCCCCACGTTTTTCGATACATAAAGTCATTACAGGACCCACATAATCGGACTTGGTAATGATAGAAGCTTTGATGAAGGGCTCTTCAACGCGATCCATCGTCATCGGATCTGTCATTTCGGAAGGATTATTGATCAGGATCATTTTCTCCGGATCTTTTTTGGTATAACCGTGGTACGAAACGTTGGGAACGGTCGTGATCACATCCATATTAAATTCGCGGTCGAGTCTTTCCTGAACGATCTCCATGTGCAGCATTCCGAGGAATCCGCAACGGAAACCGAAACCAAGTGCAGCCGAACTTTCTGGCTCGAAAACCAAAGAAGCATCGTTCAAACGCAGTTTTTCTAAAGAGAAACGCAGTTCTTCGAAATCCTCGGATTCGATGGGATAAATTCCGGCGAAAACCATAGGTTTTACTTCCTCAAATCCGTCGATCGGTTCAGTAGCGCCGTTTTCAAAAGTGGTGATCGTATCTCCTACTTTTACTTCGCGTGCATCTTTAATTCCGGAAATGATGTAACCAACATCGCCGGTTTTAATTTCTTTTTTTGCTAATTGTTTTAATTTTAAAGTTCCCACTTCATCGGCTTCGTACATTTTGTTCGTCGCCATGAATTTGATGCGTTGTCCTTTTTTAATGCTTCCGTTTACGACTTTAAAGTACGCTTCAATTCCACGGAAAGGATTGTAAACAGAGTCGAAAATCAAGGCTTGAAGCGGACCATCTTCATTTCCAACTGGTGCAGGAATTCTGTTGACAATGTGTTCTAACAGTTCATGTACCCCTTCTCCGGTTTTTCCGGAAACGCGTAAAACGTCTTCATATTCACAACCGATAAGGTTCATAATTTCATCGGTTACTTCTTCTGGATTCGCAGAAGGTAAATCGATTTTATTCAGAATCGGAATGATGGTTAAATCGTTTTCTAAAGCCAAATATAAATTGCTTATCGTTTGAGCCTGAATACTTTGAGCGGCATCTACAATAAGAAGTGCACCTTCACAAGCTGCGATGGAACGGGAAACTTCATAAGAGAAATCGACGTGTCCTGGAGTATCAATTAAGTTGAGGATATATTTTTCTCCATTCAATTCATAATCCATTTGAATGGCGTGAGATTTTATGGTAATTCCACGTTCTTTCTCGATATCCATATCATCTAAAGTCTGAGACTGCAGTTCTCTGGAAGTAACTGTATTGGTATATTCCAAAAGCCGATCTGCCAAAGTAGATTTACCGTGGTCAATATGTGCAATAATGCAAAAATTTCTTATGTTTTTCATTAATTATATGATAGTTTGCAAATTTAGTGTTTTTTAGTTGACTTTGATGAAAATTTGAGCCGTGACTTGCGATGGATTTCCCAAAAAAGAACGACCTCTACAAAAATTTGTAGAGGTCGCTCAAACATTAAAAAAATAAACTATTATGGTCTTCTGCGCTGCGAACTCGGATCTTGTGGTTCGTCTTGTTTTTTTTCTATTATTTTGTTCCGCATCTTTCCTTCTGTATGATACATTTGAAGTACTTGCTGTGGTTTGATGACTTTCAAAAATTTTTCAGCGTATATTTTTCGGTTGTCTAAAAGTTGCTGCCCAACTTCGAAACTTTCGTTGAGCTGTTTTTTAGCCTCTTCATCGCTCATATTTTCGTAATCACCGCCAGATTTGAATTTGCTTTTAATGGAGTTTTGCTTTTCCTGATATTCAGAATACAAAGTTTTAAAATCGCTTTGTGTATTTTGTGGAACAGCCAATGATGAAACCATCATGTTTTCTCTAAATTCCTGCAAAACCGTCTTTCTTTCGCGTGGACTCATGTTCTGTATAATGACCTTTCTTTGGTCTGGTTTCATCGTTTTCCAATCATATTTCTGTGCTTGAACAAAACTGTTAAATGAGGTAAAAAACAGGATGATCAGCAAATACAAAATCTTTTTCATCTTCGTTTTATTTTTAGTTATACAAATCCAGATAAACATCTTGCTCGGTATTTTTTCCTAAATCGGCTAAATCAGCGGAGGAAAAATTAGCAAGTATTTGATCTACTTGAGAATCACTATTTTGGAAAGTAGAAATTTTCTCTTGATTTCCCAAACTACTTTTCTTCTGCTCAACAATATCACTTGGAGCTGTACTTTCTGTTTGATTCGTAGCGACAACATTGGTTAAGTCTTGTTCTGCATTTGGTGTTGAAACAACCGTTGGTTTTTCAAGGTTATCAACTGGTAATGAATCTGTTGCAACGGCACTAACATTGTTGGCAATTTGTTTTACAGAGCTAACTGAATCTGTATCAGCATCTTGTTGATTCACAAAGAAAGTAATTCCGAAAAGTAACGCAACTGCTGCTGCGGCAGAATAAGCCCAATTCAATTTTACAATTTTCGCTTCTTTTTTGGGCATCGTTTCTGATAAAACATTGAGTTGCATTTCCTCGAAAAAATGATCGGGAACTCTGTAAACGTTTTGACGTTCCAATTTTTCAATATCTAAATTTTTCATCTGCTAATTTTTATTTTCTCCAAGACTTAGCTTTGCTGTTATAAAACTGAAAAAACATTATCCTGTGAAGTTTAATTTTATATAATCCTCTACTTTCTGTTTGGCGTAATGGTAATTGGTTTTCAAAGTTCCAACTGACATATCGACAATTTTTGAAATCTCTTCGTAGGGTAAATCATCGTAATATCTAAGCGTAAATACCAGTTTTTGTTTTTCTGGTAGAGACTGAATTGCTTTTTGCAACAAGATTTGTATTTCATCGGCCTCTGCTGAAACATTTTCTGCAACCAAATTCTGAAGATGATAGTCTGAACCTTCCTCACTTTTTTGCATTTTTTTCAGCTTATTCAATTGCTGTAAAGATTCATTGGTTGCAATTCTGTACAACCACGTATAAAGTTGACTATCTTGCTTAAACTGATGAAAATTCTGATAAGCTTTGATAAAGGTGTCTTGTAAAACATCTTGCGCCAAATCATGATCTACAATTAATCTCCGGATATGCCAATACAACCTACTCTGATAAGCATCCATCATCGAACGAACTCCTTTTTCACGGGTTTTCTCGCTCGACATCAACTCGATAATTTCGGTTTCATTAATCTTCATTCCGATGCTTTCAGTGTTTTGATGATAAATTTAATTAAAAGTTAAATAAGTATTTCAATATTGAGTCCAAAACAAAATAATTATCTTTGTTTATATTTAATTCAATGAAGATCGCGATTCTTGGTTCCGGAAATGTAGCCTATCATTTGGCCAAAATGTTTAAGGAAAAAAACATTCCAATATCTCAAATATTTGGTAGAAATGAAAAGGATCTGCAAGAAATTTCCGACCAATTTGAAATTCCCTTTTCCACCACTGAATTGGCAGATGCAGAACTCTATTTCATCGCAGTGAATGATGATGCAGTTGCAGCAATCTCAAAAAATATTAAGAATCAAAATAGCTTGGTTGCACACACTTCTGGTTCTTTACCAAAAGAAATTTTAGAAGGAAATTATCGAAAGGCCAGTTTTTATCCTTTGCAAACCTTTTCCAAATCGAAAATGCTGCAATATTCTGAGATTCCTTTTTTCGTAGAAGCTGAAAATGAAGAGGATTCGCAAATCCTCGAAAATCTAGCTTTAAAAATTTCTGAAAAAGTAATGAAAAGCGATTATGAAAAAAGAAAATATATTCATCTAACTGCAGTTTTTGCCTGTAATTTTGTGAATCATCTTTTTGCACGGGCCAAAGAAATTTCAGATTCTCAGCAGATTCCATTTCACTATTTTTTGCCTTTAATTAAAGAAACAACTTCAAAAATTGAAAAAATTGAACCAAAATTAGCGCAAACTGGACCCGCAATTCGAAATGATGAAAAGATCCTACAACTTCATGAAGCATTAATTACGGAGGAAGAGCATCTCAAAATTTACCAAGTAATGAATGAATCTATAAAAAAAATGTATGAGTTATAAAACAAAACTAAAAAATATAAAAGCTTTTGTATTCGATGTTGACGGCGTTTTTACGGACGGAAGTGTTTATCTTTTACCCGGCGGAAATATGTGCAGAGTGATGAATGTTCTCGATGGTTATGCTGTTGTAAAAGCCCTAAAAAATAATTATTTGATCGGCGTAATTACCGGTGGAAATGATGAAGAAGTTCGCCACCGAATCAATTATCTCGGAATCAAAGATTACTACGCAAAATCGCCTAATAAAGCGATTGATTTTGAGGATTTTAAGTCGAAATATGATTTAAAAAACGAAGAAATTTTAACAATGGGAGATGATCTTCCAGATATGAATATTATGAAAATTTCGGGAATCTCTGCTTGTCCCAAAAATGCAGTTCCGGAAGTAAAGGAAATCTCAGAATACATTTCCCCGATCGAAGGTGGAAAAGGCGCAGTTCGCGACGTGATTGAACAGGTGATGAAAATTCAGGGAAAATGGATTGATGATCACACACAAAGCATTTAACTTCTTAACAAATATTTTTACAAATTCTAAAAATTATTCATGAACCTATTATTAGCCTCCAATTCGCCCCGAAGAAAAGAACTCCTGCAAAGTTTAGGATTTAATTTTGAGGTTGTTTCCATCGAATGCGACGAAATTTATCCGGAAAATTTACAGGTTGAAGAAATCGCAGAATACCTCTCCGTATTAAAAGCAGATGCATTTAGAACTTTAGAGAAAAATGAAGTATTAATTACTGCAGATACCATTGTGGCTTTAGAAAACCAAATTTTAGGAAAACCTAAAAACGAGTCGGAAGCAAAAGAAATGTTGCAGAAACTTTCAGGAAAAACGCATCAGGTTTTTACCGCTTTTACGATCAGAAGTGTAGAAAAAAACATCTCTAAAACAGATTTTGCAACGGTAACCTTTGACGCAATATCGGAAGCTGAAATCGATTTCTATATCAAAAATTACAAACCTTTCGACAAAGCAGGAAGTTACGGCATACAGGAATGGCTCGGAATGGCTAAAATCACAGAAATGCAAGGAAGTTATTATACGATTATGGGATTCCCGACGCATTTGGTGTACTCCGTTTTAAAAGATTTTCAATAAGTAGCTTCTAAAAACAAAAAATCATTATTTTTACAAGAAATTTATCGATATGCACTATACTAAAGTGCCGATTAAAATGTTATTATGAAATAATGAAAAAAACAATACTCTTTCTAATCACAATCACCCTTCTAAGCTCCTGTTCTTCGCAAAAAAAGAAGAATAGTTCTACCTTCATGAAAGGGTTTTTTGCCTATTATAATACGCTTTTTAACAGCAAAGATGCGCTGGAAACAGAATTAAAAAACCGAGACAAAGCACACAAAGATAATTTTTATGCGCCTTATATTCAATTGCTAACGTACGATGAGCAACCTCTCGGAAGTGATTTGGGTTCGGTAGAAATATTGAATGAAGATCCTGCATCTTCAGGAAACGGTCCTGGAATTCCGGGTGCCGCAAGTGGAGCAGGGAAAGGAAGAACACCTTTTTCTAACCCATCTGAGACAAAAACGGGTGCCACTATTTTAGAAATTTCGGAAGCAAAAGCACTAAAAGCTATCGAGAAATATTCTGTAATGAAAGGCGGTGTAGAAAAAAATAAGAAAATTTTCGACGCAAATATATTATTGGTTCAATCAAGGATTTATCAGAATAAACCACTGGAAGCTTTGGATGGATTGAATTATATATTTTCGAATATGCCGAAAGATAAAAGAATTCGCTTAGCCAAAATATACCAAGGTTTGGCGTATTCAAAAATGGAGGACTACAAAAGAGCCGAAGAGGTTTTTGCAGATTTGAAAAAAGAAAAACTCAAAAAGGATCAGCGCAAATTGCTCAGTGTTTATTATTCCGAAATGCTACTTCATGCCGGAAAAAAAGAAGATGCGGTGGCTGAATTGGAAAATGCTTATACCCTGAATAAAAACCGAAAACTGCGCAGTAGAATAGCGTTCCTGAGAGGACAGATTTTGGCCAATTTAGGAAAGAACGAAGAAGCAAGAGAAAGTTTTGTTTCCGCATACAAAAACGCCAACAACTTTGAGTTCGAAGTAAAATCACAAATTGAAATTGCTAAAACCTTTAATGGAAAAGACGATGATTATGAGGGAGCAAAAGATTATTTAGCAAAAATCAGTAAAAAAGGGACATACGCTTCAAGAAAAAATGAATTCTTTTACGCATTGGGTTTAATGGCCAATAAAGCCGGAAAAAAAGAGGAAGCTAAAGCGTACTTCGCTCAGTCCTTGAAAGAAAAAATTTCTGATCCCCAAATTCGAGGACTGAATTATTTTGAGATCGGAAAAGCCTATTTTGAAGACAGCGATTACCTCGCAGCAGGTGCATACTATGATTCTGCATTGGCTGTCATGAATTACGAACCTTCAAAAATACTATTAACAGAACAGTCAAAAAACATCAAAGAGGTTTCTAAGAATTATTACTTGATCAAAAAAAATGACAGTATTTTGGCATTGACAAGCATGCCTGAAACAGAAAGAATCGCCTTTTTCACGCGATATATTGAGGGAATTAAAGCCAAAGAAGCCAAGGAAGAACTAGAGAAAAAAAGAGCAGAACGCAGCAAAGGATTTGATACCGGAGATTATTCTGCGAATTCACTTTTTGCGGGAAATACCGGTGGATTTCAGGATTTTGGAGACAACAAAGGAGGCTTTTATTTTGCTAATCTGAGCACGGTTTCAAAAGGTGAAGCGAGCTTTAAGCAATTATGGGGAAACCGCTCGTTAAACGATAATTGGCGAACCTCTGCACGAAGCAACACGATCGAAGATCTAAAAAGCCAAGCGATGGGAGTTGCAAATGCACCCGATCCAAGAAGATTAGAGCCAGGTTTTTATATTGAAAAGATTCCGACCGATCAAAAAGATATTTTTGCCCTGAAAAAAGCGAGAGACACCGCAAGTTTAGGTTTAGGCAGAATGTATGAATCGTATTTTTCCGATACGCCGCTTGCGACCAAAACTCTTTATAGTTTAGTAGATTCTAAACCAGAAGATGATTTAAAACTTCAAGCCCTTTATCAAATTTTTGCCTTTAATTATGAAAAAAATCCAAGCGCTGCAGATCGAGCAAAACAAATGATTCTGACTGAATTTCCGTACACTTCTTACGCGGAATTTGTGAAAAATCCGAAAAATAACACCTTCGCGAAATCCTCTGAAGAAGTTGAAAAAATATATGCAGAAGCTTTTGATTTGTACGCCAAAGAAAAATATGCGGAAAGCAAAACTTTAATTGAATCTTCTCTAGAAAAATTTCCGAAAGATGCGCTCATTCCGAAGTTTGCATTGCTCAATGCTTTTAACTCGGGGAAAATTGCGGGAAAAGAAATTATGATTTTACAGCTCGAGCAAATTGCCTTGAACTACGCACGAACAGTTGAGGGTGAAAAAGCAAAAGAAATGTTGAAATATTTAAAAAGCGACATTACCATTGAAAACACAGACGAGCATGGAAATAAACTGAATAACGGAGGTCCAGGAATTCCAGACAAGAAAGAGGAAGAAACCGGCGCTCCTGTTCCGAAAGAACCCAATGCAGAACCTGTTTTGCGACGTCCTCCGAATCGTGTTGAAAAAAATGAAATACCATCTCCAAAAGCAAGTCAGATGGAACCTACAAAATCCGTTGAAAGGAACCTCTAAAACTTAAAAAGCGAAGAATGATCTTCGCTTTTTTTATATTTTAGAACCGTCGAAATTGACCGCCACACGATCCTCAACTTAAATGAATTACTGAGATTTCTTTTTCTTCACTCCCTGAAAATCTTTTAAATAAAAAGGTTCAAAGTAAGCAACGTCTTCAAATTCTTTTTTTTCAAATTTGGCAACAGCTTTCTCAATTAAATATTTCGCGGAAGGGAATATTGTACCATCAAAATCCGCATTAGAAAACTGGAGAATTTCTTTTGCTTTTATTGCACCATCACCAACAAAGATTACTTTTTTCCCTTCAAATTGATGAAAAGAAGTCTCCTCCAAAATTTTTGCTTCAGTTTCAGCTAAGATTTCACCCGATTTACCGTCAAAAACGGCGCAATAAACCTCCATTCTTCTTGCATCAATCATGGGAATGATGAAGTCGTATTCTTTGTTTAAAAAAGGCTGAATCATGGTTTCTAAAGAATTTACAGCGACGAGTGGAATTTGTAACCCGAAGCAAAAACCTTTCGCAGAAGATGCGCCAATTCGCAATCCCGTATAAGAACCTGGTCCTTTTCCTAAACTGATGGCATCTAAATCATCTAAAGTGATTTTTGCACCTTCTAAAGCCCACTGAACAAAGGTGTGTAAGCTTTCTGATTGTTTATAATTTTCTGAAATTTCTTCGCAAACACATAAAATTTCATTGCCATCAGAAATAGCTACAGAACAGTTTTTGGAGGAAGTTTCGAGGTGAAGTATTTTCATTTTTTTTAATGTAACAATTTAGCAATCTGAAAATGTAACAATTTGTTATAGATGTTTTATTTACAATGGATTCTATTTTAGGCTTTACTCTCTTTCGTAGTTTACTTTAAGAACATCTTCATTTTTCAAAGTATAAGTTGCTAAATGTTCAGTCTTGTATTCGTTGGAATAAATATCAATTAAATACCCATCTACAAAGTTTCTTGCCCAAATTAATTCATCAAGAGATATAAAATAGTTGTACCTTTTTCTTTCTCCTAATTTGGTGGGATTGAGTTTGTTGGTTTTTACCGCGGTGAGGATTTTGGCTTGAAGATTCATAATTTTCAGTTTACATAATTTAACAATAAATGAAAAATCTCTTTCCCTTGATGTATAGAAAAATGTTTTTCTCCTATTATTTCATTTTCTCTTCTATCTTTTTTCAGCAATTTATTAATTCCCTCAACACATTGATTTATTGTGCCTTCTAGAATATATCCCACGAGAAACCCTTCGCAATAAAAGTATTTCCCTCCATCTAAAAAATTATCTATACCTGTAGTAATATATCTTCTTTTTAAACCCGAATCATTTACTTTAAGATTTTTTGCTTCAACATAATATTTACATTCTTCACTTTTCCAAAAAGTAGAATATCTCATATCTATTCTTGA
>Ga0116182_1004630_pt1 | contig 12061 bp, 10 predicted proteins | sample AD_UKC077_MetaG_FD_89805 | JGI IMG/M metagenome (GOLD analysis project Ga0116182, IMG submission 89805) | Active sludge microbial communities of municipal wastewater-treating anaerobic digesters from USA - AD_UKC077_MetaG | ecosystem: Engineered > Bioreactor > Anaerobic > Digestate | place: USA...
ATTGCTTTAGTCTTAAATGGTACAAAAGTGAAAAGTAGATCATATTATGGATATGGTTATGGTTACGGATATGGATATTATAGTTATCAATATGACTATGACAATAGAAACAAAGATAAAAAATCATTTAATATTTATAATAAGTTTAAAAAAAATAATAAATAAATATATTAAAAAGTTTAAATATAAAAAAATATATTAAATTTGTAAAAAAATGGAGGTAAATATGAAAAAAATCACATTATTTTTATTAATAGCTTTAACTAGTTTTAGTGTTTTTTCACAAAATTCAGGAGAAAAGCTAAACCCATGGTCTATAGGGTTAAGTGTAGGAAATCATTTTTTTATGGGACCCATAGATTATACACCATTAGCTCCTTGGTACGCACCTGGAGCTACTCAACTCTATGGTAATTATATGTTTAACAAGAATTGGGGTATAATGCTCAAAGGTGAGTATAATATTATTCTACATCAGGGAAGTAAAGATACGCATATTGCTGGCGGCACAGTTGAAGCAATAGCAGATTTAGGTAATGCAACTAATTTTTCTAATTGGACAAGAATTTTTGGGTTGTATGCCCATGGCGGTATAGGTGGAGATGTAATGTGGCGTCCAGGCATTACTATGGCAAACTATTTGTTTAAAAATGCTGATGAAATGATTACTGTCACAATAGGGGTAACTCCATATTTTAAAGTTAATAACCATTGGACAGTAAATATAGACTATAGCTACAGATTACACTTCAAACAAAACAGATATTACAATATGGATATAAGCAACGACTATCCATTAGGTGTTGGCTATATGAGAACTCTTACCGTTGGTATTAGCTATCATTTTGGGAATAACTCATCTATGATTTCTTATTAAAGCAGAAATATTACCAAATTACTTTCATAATAAAAGTAATTTATAAACTACAATCTATAAATTCTAAAAAGATTCTAAATCTCACTAATCGTATTTACTAACGATTAGTGAGATTTATTAATTTATAGGATTGTAGGGTATAAATAAATCTTTCATCAAGTAATCAAGTCATCTCCTCTCCTCGTCACCCAGTCTCCAAATCTCCTAGTCATCAAGTAATCTCATAGTCTTACCCTCTCCTGATCACTCTTTCACCTACCTCCTTAAATTTCTCTAAATGCTTGTTGTATTGTTTTTAGGATATTTTCTTTATCATATTTAAGCATATGCTTTAGCTCATCTACACTACCATGCTCTACAAATTGATCTGGTACTCCTAAGCTAATTTGTTTACTATAAATTTTATTTTGCATCAAAAAATGTGATATAGTCGCAGACAATCCATAGAGTGTACCATCTTCTATAGTTATAATTATATCGTGTTTACTACATAACTCTGCTAAAATCTCAGTATCTAGTGGCTTTAGAAAGCGAAGATTTACATGAGTGGGATTTATACCTAGTTTTTCAAAATCTGGGTATAGTTCTACTACGTCATGACCAGGTTTACCAATAGATATAACAAGAACTTTTTCACCTTCTTTTAGAATATTAGCTTTACCAATTGGTAAAAGCTCCATAGGCAGATTACAATCTAAATATTCAGCATTAGCTTTAGGATATCTGATAGCGAATGGACCTTTTTGATAATTATATGCAGTAAACATCAGATTTCGCAGCTCTATACAATCTATAGGAGCACTTATTACCATATTAGGTATTAAATTTAAATAAGCTAAATCGAAAATTCCTTGATGGGTTTTGCCATCCTCACCAACTAAACCACCTCTATCTATGCCAAAAATTACAGGTAAATTTTGTAAAGCTACGTCATGAATTATTTGGTCATAAGCTCTTTGCAAAAAAGTCGAGTAAATAGTCGTGAATGGTATCAATCCTTGTGCTGCTAATCCTGCAGAAAAGGTAACTGCATGCTCTTCAGCTATTCCCACATCAAAAACTCTATCTGGATACTTCGCATACATGATATCTAAAGAAGAGCTAGATACCATTGCTGGTGTAACGGCAACAATTCTTTTATCATTATCAGCTAATTCTAAAAGTGTTTTTCCATAAACATCTTGGTATCTAATAGGGCAATTCCCCTTATTTGCATTATTGAATATTTCTCCAGTTTCTGGGTCAAATTTACCTGGACTATGGAATACCACAGTGTTTTTCTCAGCTGGTGGATAACCTTTGCCTTTTTGAGTTAAAACATGTAATATTTTAGGACCAGGTATGTTTTTTAAGTTATTCAATATATCAATCAATTGTTCTAAATCATGGCCATTTACTGGACCGAAATATCTAAGATTAAAAGATTCGAAAAAATTAGAATGTTTAAATAGGCTATTTTTAATTATTGAAGTAGTTTTATTAATAATATTTCGCAAAAAAGTCTCTTTAAATTGTTCATAAGCAGTATTTTTTAACTGATTATATGATTTAGAAGCTATTAGATGAGTGAAATAATTTTTTAATGCTCCAGTAGCTTTATCTATTGATATATTATTATCATTGTAGATTATCAAAATGTTTGCATTAGTATCACCAGCGTGATTCATAGCCTCATAAGCCATACCACCAGTCATACTACCATCACCGATAACTGCAATAAAATTATTTTTGCTATTTGGATTTAAAGTTTTATCAGCAATAGCCATGCCTAGAGCTGCTGATATACTAGTACTAGCATGCCCCGTACCGAAAGCATCGTGAATACTTTCATCTCTACTGGGGAAACCACTTATACCTTTAAATTTTCGTATAGTTCTAAATGCTTCTCTTCGTCCAGTTAATATTTTATGAGGATAAGATTGATGTCCTACATCCCAAATGATTTTATCTGATGGACTATTAAATACATAATGTAAGGCTATAGCCAGCTCTACTACACCTAGATTAGCTCCTACATGACCAGGAGTATTACACATCACTTCTATTATATATTCTCTGATTTCTTGTGCTACTACTTTTAGCTCCTCTAGAGAATATTTTTTCAAATCCTCGGGTCCATTAATTTTATCCAAATGTGGATACTCTATCATCATTTTTAATTTATACAAAATTATTTATAATTTTTAAAATAAAATCGAATATGATAAATATTTTAGTATTATAATCTAAAACCAAATTGTTTATAATTACGTAGGGATCTTGTTTTTAGTATGTAATTATTTCAATTATTCTATTTGCTGATTTTAATGTGTATCATTTTAATATTTTTAAATCAATTTTTATGTATTTTTGCTAAAAATTATATTTTATGATTAGACAGGAATTAATAAACCCTAAAAGTATTGTTGTAGTAGGAGCATCTAATAATGTGCAAAAGCCAGGTGGTAAAATTCTAAAAAATATAATAGATCACAAATATAAAGGACAATTATTTGTGGTTAACCCTGGTGCAGACATAGTGCAAGGAATTAAATCTTATTCATCTGTTGATGAAATACCAGAAAATATTGATTTAGCTATTTTAGCTATTGCTTCGCATTTATGTCCTGATGCTGTAGATATTTTAGCTAATAAAAAAGGAGTAAAAGCTTTTATAATTATTTCAGCTGGTTTCGCAGAAGAAAGTAAAGAAGGAGCAATGCTAGAAAAGCGGATTGTAGATACTATAAACTCTGTAAATGGTAGTTTAATAGGACCTAATTGTACTGGAGTTTTCAATACTAATTATGCAGGTATTTTTACTACACCTATTCCAGAGCCTAATCCTCAGGGCTGTGATTTTATTACTGCTAGTGGTGCTACGGGTGTATTTATAGTAGATTTATGTATAGTTAGAGGCTTGCCTTTTTCTAGTATTTATTCAGTAGGTAATAGTGCACAATTAGGTGTAGAAGATATTTTAGAATATATGGATGAGACTTTTGATCCGCTAACAAGTTCAAAAGTAAAATTATTGTACATGGAGAATGTGAAGAAGCCACAAAAACTCCTTAAACATGCCCAATCATTAATATCAAAAGGATGTAAAATAGCTGCTATTAAAGCTGGTTATTCTGAGGCTGGCTCGAGGGCTGCTGCTTCTCATACTGGTGCAATGATAACTGCTGATATAGGTGTGGATGCATTATTTAAAAAAGCAGGTATCGTACGTTGCTATGGTAGAGATGATTTAGTAACAGTGGCTTCCATATTTATGCATAAAGAATTAACAGGTAAACGTCTAGCTATCATCACTCATGCTGGTGGTCCTGCTGTCATGCTGACAGATGCTCTATCTCATAGTAATTTAGAAATACCTCCTCTCAAAGGCGAAAAAGCTCAAGAGCTCCTTTCATATCTTTTCCCAGGTTCTTCGGTGAATAATCCTATAGATTTTTTGGCTACCGGTACAGCTGAACAATTAGGTATTATTTTAGATTATTGTGAAAATGAATTTGATGATATCGATGGTATGGTTGTAATATTTGGTAGTCCAGGACTATTCCCTATTTTCGATGTCTATAATGTTTTACACGAAAAAATGTTAACTTGCAAAAAACCTATTTATCCTATTCTACCATGCGAAATAGAAGTTGGTGAAGAAGTAAAAGATTTTATTTCTAAAGGGCATGTTCGTTTTCCTGATGAAGTACTTTTTGCTAGGGGTTTGATTTCTGTTTTTAATACACCTAAACCACAGTTAAACATTGCTTTACCTGAAATTGATAAAAATACTATTCGTAATGTTATTGATAATAGCGATGATGGATTTTTGCCTCCAGTTATGGTATCTCAACTATTAGATGCAGCAGGTATCCCTAGAGCTAAAGAAATCGTTGTTAGTAATATTCAAGAAATAGATAGTGCGTTGAGAGAAATTTCTTATCCTTTAGTAATGAAAGTGGTAGGCCCTATACATAAGACAGATGTAGGTGGTGTAGTATTAAATGTAGAAACTAAAGAGCAGTTATTGAGTGAATTTGAAAGATTAATGAAAATCCAAGATGCTAAAGGTGTCCTTTTACAACCTATGCTTAGTGGATTAGAATTATTTATTGGGGGCAAAAAGGAAGGTGATTTCGGACATTTAGTTACTGCGGGGTTAGGTGGTATATTTGTAGAAGTTCTTAAGGATATCCAAACTGCTCTATCACCTATTACATTTGATGAAGCTTTGACGATGATACATAATCTCAAAGGCTATAAACTTGTAAAGGGTGTTAGAGGTAGTAAAGGGGTAGATGAGAATGTTTTTGCAAATATTATACAACGTGTAAGTGCTCTAATGACTATTGCTCCTGAAATTGCAGAAATGGATATAAATCCTTTATTGGGCGATGGCTCTAATGTAATAGCAGTAGATGCCAGAATAAATATTATAAAACATTGATATTTTGTGTATTTAAAAATTTTTTATTTAATTTTGCATAATTAATTCAGTCTTATGAAGAAAGTTTTAGTATATCTTTTTTTATTCAATGTGATTAGTTTTGCATTTGCCCAGAATTATTCTGTTGTAAATGTAAAAGTAGAAGATTCACAAAATCACAATAACATTGTTACTGCCGAAGTATCAATTGGTGAATTAAAATCAACAACTAATGAAGATGGTATTGCTTCATTTAAAATTGTACCCGGTATATATGGTATTTCAGTGAATGCTACAGCTTATCAGCCTTACAATGACATTATAGATCTAACGTCTTCTAAGGATACAACTATTGTGATTCCATTAACAAAGGGATTATCTCAACCTGTTCAGCAAGAGCTAGCGAGAGAGCAGGAGTTAGAAATTGTAAATGATGATCTTGATAGAGGTATATCATTAAATCCATTACTCCTTACTTCTCGAGATCCCTATCTTAACCTGGCTTCTTACAATTTAAGTGCAGGTTCATTTTCTCCTCGTGGTATCGAGCGTGGTGGCTATGAGTCATACATTAATCAAGTTTTGCTTTACAATCCAGAGTTAGATAGAGTTAATTATTCTGATATTAGTGGATTAAATGATGCAACTAGATATTCTGATGATTCCTATGGATTAGAGCCACTATATATGAGTTTTGGTGATATTATGGGCGTATCTAATATTTTAGCTACACCTTCTCACATTAGAATGGGACATCAGATTAGCTATGGTATTAGTAATAAATCTTGGGAACAGAGATTAATGTATACTTATAATAGTGGAATTATGCAAAATGGATGGGGCTTCGCTGCTGCTTATTCTCATCGATATGCTTATGATACATATGTGCCAGGCACTTGGCTGCAAGCAGATGCTTTGTTCTTCTCTGCTGAAAAGCGTTTTTCAGAGCGTCATAGTTTGTCTGCTACTATCTTTGCTAGTCCACAAAAAAGAGCTTTAGCTTCTCCTACTGTCAAAGAAGCTCAAGAATTAGTTGATGATCCTTATTATAATCCTAACTGGGGTGTACAAAATGGTGAAAAACGTAATGCTAGAGTAAGGACTACTTTTAAACCATATTTAATATTAAATGATGAGTATAAATTTAATGATAAGCTAACTTGGACAAATGCTTTTGGTTTTACCACTGGCATTTATGGTACTACTAGACTAAATTGGTATAATGCTCCTGATCCCAGACCAGACTATTACAGATATTTACCTAGCTATCAAACGGATCCAGCTATTGCAGAAATAGTTGCACAAAGATGGCAAAATGACATTACAGTTAGTCAAATTAATTGGGATAAACTTTATCAAATTAATTATTTAGCTAATTTAGATGGTAAATTTGCTAGATATATTATAGAGGATGTACATAATGATCCTACTTATTTCTACTATGCTAGCAATATTAAATATACTTTTAATCCATCGAGCATTATATATGGTGGTTTGCAAGCATATCATTATGAAACTCATAATTATAAAAAAATTAGTGATTTATTAGGAGCTAATTATTATTTAGATATAGATCAATATGCAGAAAGAGATTTCCCAGATAATCCTGAGATGCTTTATAATAATTTAGATGATCCTAATAGACAACTACATGTAGGAGATGTTTTTGGTTATAATTATAAACTAAATACTAATGAAGTAAACTTATGGACACAATATAAGCAAACTTTACCAAGAGTAGATTATTTCGTAGCTGGCAAAATAGGTTTTAGCAATAAATATAGGAATGGTTTATACAGAAGTGGTAGATTTCCTGACAATAGTAAAGGAAAATCTGAGCAAGTTAATGACCTTGTAGGTGGTTTAAAAACTGGAGCTACCTTAAAAATTTCAGGGAAACATTATATAAAAGCTAATATTGCTGGATTTACAAAACCACAATCTAATTTAGATATATTCCTTTCTCCTTATAATAGTAATAGAATCAATAATGATATTACAGCACAAAAAGTATTATCTGGTGATATTGGATATCATTTTAATTTCAAATTTTTACGTGGTCGCATCACTGCTTATCAAACTTATATATTAGATCATATGGATATGCGTGGTTTTTATCATGATGAATACCAAACATATGTTTATATGTCTTTATCTAACATGGATGAATTATATCAAGGATTAGAATTAGGGTTAGAAGCTAATATCATACCTGATTTATCTATCTCTGCTGCTGGCAATTTAGGTAATTATAGATACATTAGTAGATTCAAAGCAAACGTTAGCTTCGATAATCTCTCTCGTCCAGATACTAGCTATACAGTATATAGTAAAAATTTCTATATTCCTAATGTACCTCAGAGAGCTGCTAGTGTTGCAATAAATTATAAACCTAATTACTGGTGGTTTACTCTTGTATTTAACTATTTCGATGAAATGTATATGGATTTCAATCCTGAACGACGAACACAATTTGCTCTTAACAATTTAGGTCCTGATGATCCACTAATTAATGATATAATTGCACAGCAAGAGCTATCAAGTGGATTCACTTTAGATTTTTCTGTTAGTAAATCTTGGATGATAAAACATAAATATCGTTTAGGTGTTAATTTCTTTTTAAATAATATCCTTGATAATCAAAAATTGGCACTCTTTGCTTTTGAGCAATCACGCTTCGATTTTGATACCAAAAATATTGATAAATTTCCACCGAAATATATGTATGCTTATGGCAGAACATACATGTTATTAATAAAACTTAGTTTTTAATCATTAAAAAAATAAAAATATATGAAAATTATAAAAAATTTTATTTTAATTGCGAGTATGATGTTTTTATTCGCAGGATGTGTGGACGATGAGTTTGATGTACCACCAATAGATATACCACACGTAGATTTCGAGGCTAATACCACCATTGCAGAGCTGAAAGCTATGTATAGCGGTGGGTTAGACAGTATAGATAGTAATATCATCATTACTGGTATAGTAGTGGCAAATGATGAATCAGGTAATTTCTATAAACAATTAGAAATACAAGATAATACTGGTGGAATAGAAGTGAGAGTAGATAGATATGATTTATATACTCAATATAAGGTCGGACAAAGAATTTATATTAAGTGCCAAGGTCTATTTTTAGGCAATTATGGTGGATTAGTTCAAATAGGATATAAATATGAAGGAGCTATAGGTAGAATACCTGATGCTATAGTAGATCAACATATTTTCAGAGATAGCCTTCCTGGTACACCTCCAGCACCTATTAATACTACAATTCCAGGATTAAATTCTAACTATTTGAGTATGTTAATTCAGATAGATTCTGTACACTTTGCAGAAGTAGGTTCTAAATTTGCTGAATCAGATGCTATTACTAATAGAACAATCATAGACAGAGATGGACACACATTAATATTGAGAACATCTAATTATGCAAATTTCGCTTCAGAATTATTGCCTGCTGGTGAGGGAAGCATAAGAGGTATATTGTCTATCTATAACGGCACTTATCAATTGTATATTCGCGATTTAAATGATTTAGTAAATTGGAATGAAAATACTAGTTTACCTTTTTTAGAAACATTCTCTTCTAATCCTTTAACTAGCAATACTTGGTTGACATTTAGTGCTGCTAGTAGTAAGAATTGGACTTATAATAGCTCTAATGGCAACCCAGGTGGATGTATGGAAATTAATGGATATGGTGCAGATGGAGCTTCAGACGATTGGCTTATTTCTCCTGAAATTAATCTAACAAATGCTACAGCAGCTTCAATAAAATTCGAATTATGGACACAATATAGTGACGCTGGTTTTCCTCAACCTATGGAAATATATATTTTAGAGAATTATACTAGCGGTGATCCCTCATCATCTGCTACAAATATAACAAGTCGATGTGCTATACCAGCAGCTAATAGCAAAGTATGGACATCAAGTGGCACAGTAGATGTATCTGATTTTATAGGTAAAAAAGTACGTTTAGCACTCCACTATAAGTCAAGTGGCGCAGCATCTTCTACATCTACTCTATGGAGGGTAGATAATGTAGCAATAGATTTTTAATAAAAAGGAATTATATTAAATAAAAAAGCTCACCTTTTGGCGAGCTTTTTTATTTTTGTTAATTTGGGATATTCTACTTTTGAACAGCACCGCTGAGAGTAGAACCAGCTTTAAATTTCACTACTTTTTTTGCAGGAATTTTAATTGGTTTTCCTGTTCTAGGATCTCTTCCTTCACGTGCTTTTCTTTGTACAACTTCAAAGCTACCAAAACCTACTAAGGTAACTTTGTCTTTTTTAGCTACTGCTTTTTTAACAGAACTCATAAAAGCATCTAATGCTTTTCTAGCATCAGCTTTTGTTAAGCCGCTTTCTTTTGCCATTGCTGAAATTAATTCTTCCTTATTCATATTTTTTTGTTTTAGGGGTTGAATTTTACTAATGCAAAATTATATATTTTTTTTAATATGCAAATATATAGACATTTTTTATTAAAATACTTTATAAATATTGTAAAAATTAGTATTAATTAAAATAAAAAAAAGCTAAACACATATATTATCTTCATAAATTATTTTTTTATATTTTAGCAAAAATGATTTACTTTGTGATAAATATTAAAAAAATGAAAGATATAATTTCTAAAGCATTTGAAAATAGAGAACTTCTAGAGGATGAAAAAATTCAAAAGTCGATATTTAGTGTTATCGATCAATTAAACAATGGTACAATACGTGTAGCAGAGCCCAAAGGAGATAATTGGATTGTAAATGAATGGGTGAAAAAAGCTATTTTATTGTACTTTGCAATAACTAAAACTAAAAAAATTGAAATGGGTCCCTTGGAATTTAATGATAAAATACCACTGAAAAGTGGTTATGACAAATTAAATGTAAGAGTAGTCCCTACAGGTATAGCTAGATATGGGAGTTATTTAGCCCCTGGAGTTGTTCTAATGCCAGGTTATGTAAATATTGGTGCATATGTAGATAGCGGAACTATGATAGATACATGGGTTACAGTTGGTTCGTGTGCTCAAATAGGTAAAAATGTACATTTAAGTGGTGGGGTAGGTATTGGAGGTGTCTTAGAACCTATTCAAGCTAATCCAGTAATAATAGAAAATAATTGCTTTATAGGATCTCGATCTATAATAGTAGAAGGTGCTAGAATATGTGAAGGAGCAGTAATAGCTGCAGGAACTATTATCACAGCTTCTACACATATTATCGATGTTACAAAATCTGAGCCAATAGAATATAAAGGTTATGTACCACCTCGTAGTATAGTTATTTCTGGCACTTATTCCAAGCAATTTCCCGCAGGTATTTATAATTTACCTTGTGCATTAATAATAGGTGAAAGAAAAGAGTCTACAGATATTAAAACACAATTAAATGATATTTTACGAGATAAAATGTGAGATTAATACTAAAATGTAGAATTTCAACAAATCATTAATGATTTTATAAAAAATATTAATTTTATAAAAAATTAAATTTATGGAAGAATTTTTAAATTCTAATTCTTTTAAATGGATATTATCTATTGTAATAGTAATTGCAGGATGGTTGATAGGCATACTAATTAATAGATTTATATATAAAAAGATAAAAAATATTTCACAAAAAACACATAGAAGATATTATTATTTAATAGTAAAGAAAATTAAAAATTTGATTACATTATTATTAGTTTTGATTGCTACATATATAGCTGTAAATATAGCTCCCATATCTACTGATGTTCTAAAATATGTAAATAATATTTTAAAAATTTTACTAATAATTACAATTACATTATTAATATCTAGATTATTATCTAATTATGTTCAATATTTATTGAAAAAATCAAATAAGTTAACTTCTAAAACATCTATTTTTAGTGTTATAATTGATATTTTAATATATACTATAGGAATTATTGTTATTTTACATACATTAGGTATTTCAGTTAAAGCTATTGTAGCTTCATTGGGAATAGGAGGTTTGGCTGTAGCTTTAGCACTGCAAGAGACATTAACGAATCTTTTTGCTGGTATTCAACTAATGTTATCGAAGAAAATACAAATAGGAGATTATATAAGATTAGATAGTGGTGAAGAAGGCAAAATAACTGATATTACTTGGCGAGAGACTACTATTCAGCAAATTCTAAATAACGTAATCATTGTGCCTAATTCTAAAATGACCACAGGGAAATGGTTAACTATTATCTCCCTGACGGTACATATCCAGTAATAATTCCTATAGGTGTGAGTTATAATAGTGATTTAGAGAAAGTAGAAAATATCACATTAGATGTTGCAAATGAAATTATAAGAGATTTCCCTAATCTAGTAAGTGATGTTGAACCATCTATTAGATTTCAAAATTTTGGTGAGTATAGCATAAATTTTAACGTTGTATTCAGAGCATCAATTTTTGAGAATCAATTTATATTAAAACATGAATTTATTAAACGATTATATAAACGATATGAAATAGAAGGTATAGAAATACCATTCCCTATAACCACAGTAAATTTGAATAAACAAGAGTAAAAAGTTATCAAATGAAAAAAGGTATGTATAACATTTTTATGTTATAGTTTAAATATTTTATTATTTAAATAAGATTTATTATTTTTGCTTAAATTTTTTAATTATGCAAGAATTATTAGAAAACATTGATAAATATTTGGCTCTGCCTAAGGATCACAAGCGAGATTTCTTGGATCAGCTATATCAGTATCTCGTCAATAATAATGCAACAGCAGTAGATTACC
>Ga0116182_1004632_pt1 | contig 12055 bp, 11 predicted proteins | sample AD_UKC077_MetaG_FD_89805 | JGI IMG/M metagenome (GOLD analysis project Ga0116182, IMG submission 89805) | Active sludge microbial communities of municipal wastewater-treating anaerobic digesters from USA - AD_UKC077_MetaG | ecosystem: Engineered > Bioreactor > Anaerobic > Digestate | place: USA...
ATATTTGCAATAAATTTATTTATTCAATCGGGAGCTGAAGCTTTTATTGTGGGAATACTTGAGCCTATAACCTCATTTGCGGGCTTCCCCGCAGAATTGTTATCCCTGTCTATAGTCAAGCCTTTGTCAGGAGGAGGTTCACTGGGGGTATTTCAGACAATTTTAGATAATTACGGGGCTGATTCTTATATAGGCCGGTGTGCATCGGTTATTATGGGGTCATCGGAAACAATCTTCTATACAACGGCAGTTTATTTCGGCTCCGTGGGTATTTCCGATTACAGATATACAATAAAGACGGGACTTTTGTCTCATGCAGCCACAATTTTTGCCGCATTGGCTGTGTGCAGATTAATGTTTTGAGCCCTTTGGCCTTATTGAACTCTCATAAAACAAGTCCTGCCAAAATGCAAAAATTCCTGCCAGTAAAAACACATCGCCAACACTTATGGTTTTAGGGAAAGGATAGGGAGGATGCAGGGTGAATATATCACACAGAAACTTTAGTCTGGTTTCTTCCGTAAGAAGGGAATGAACCAGGTCTTTTCCTGAAAGCAGAAAAATTTTTTTTGCTTCAACATCAGTAAGAAGTTCAGATACATACACAGGCATCTTAAAATCATTTGCCAAAATAGCCGCAAAGTTAAATAAAGTACCGAAAAAAACAAGCATCATAAAAGACTTTTTTATATTGAGCAATGAAACATAAAGGAGTCCAAAATAAATGACCCAGTTAAGTGATAAAATCCTCAGCAGACTTACATTTGTAAATATTCTAAATAAAAATTCAGCAGCAATTTTAATGAATGCTGCTAATATCAAAACTTTATAGCCTCTTATTCTTACTTTGTACCGGTTAAAGTTAAATTTTCTTTTTTTGATTTTTAGAAATATTATTGCAGTTACAATTGACAGGAGGGAAAAAAATACAATTTCAAAATACATCTTATACCCTCTCTTCAGCTAATTTAAAGAATGCTTTTTTAAGTGCAATTATTGAGTCATCCACAATATCCGGGTTAAACTGGGTACCTCCGTTATCTTTAATTTCCTGAAGTGCTGATTCAAGACTTAAGGCTCCTCTGTAAGGCCTGTCAGTTGTCATTGCATCAAAGGAATCGGCAACAGTAAGTATGGATGTTTCCAAAGGTATGTCTTCGTGGCTCAAGCCGTCAGGATAGCCCTTGCCATCATTTCTTTCATGATGATGCCTTATAATATCTGAAATATTTGTTAAATAACTTAAATCTGCTATTATTGTTGCTCCTATTTCCGGATGGGATTTAATTTTGTCAAACTCTTCCTTTTCCAATTTTCCGTTTTTATTGAGAATACTTTTGTCTATACCGATTTTACCTATATCATGAAGAAGGGCTGCACTTTTTATTAAATCAATTTTACCTTGGGGAAGTCCTACTTGATTTGCAATAGCTACAGCATATGCACTTACACGCATGGAATGGCCGCTTGTGTAGGGGTCGCTGGCTTCAATTGCCCTTACAAGAACATTCAATGTGTCAAAATAATTTTTCCGCATGTCCAGATAAAGCTTAAATGTGTATCTGGCAAACATAAGAGGAATGAAGAACAGCAGAATTCCTGTTGTTCCAAAATTATCGTAGGAAAATGCAACTACAATTCCCAGCAAACCAACCAGGCTGATATTAATAAATCCTAAAAGATAGTTTTTCCAAATGTAAGAAATTTTTTCGTTTAAGAGAATTGACATTAAACTCGCCATAAAAACTGAATTAAGAGTTAAATAAACAAACAGGCATACAACAGCAGCAATAGGATTAAAAAAATAAAATCCGAAATTTAAAATTCTATTCAAATATAAATATGTTAATCCCGCTGCACCAGCATTGATAATGTACTGACTTACATTAAAAACAGTTTTATATAGAGGATTGTTAAACATATGAACTCTGCCCTTCCCATCTACATAGGGGCATCTGAATATCATTCCGAAGGCTGCAATCAAGGACGCTGTTAATGGGTTTGTAAGCAGTATTGCAGAAAAGGTGAGTGCAAAACTCACAGATACAGCACCTACCTTAGGCAATGGAATCAGAAATGTTTCTGCTAAAGCAGATAAAACTGAAAAAACAATAAGCAAGGTATAATCGCTTATTGTATAGTTTTTAAATAAATAAATCAAAAGCATTAATGAAGTTAATGCAAGAAAAATAATATATGCATAAAGTTTAATATTCCGTTTTTTACTTTGCTTAATATTATTCATTTTTTATCCTTTAATATGAAGGGCTGACTTCATTTACTATTTTTTGATTATAACCAACTATAGCCTGCGCCTGCTGCTAATACCATTGCTACTAATGTAGCTATTATAGGAAATAACTTTTTCATTTGAAACCTCCGCTGAGAATCTCTGCTCAGTTCGCTAATAGAACAGGAAGGTTCCGCTACGCTATTTGATATTTAAGTCAGCCCTATCATTCTTTTATCAATAAACAGATTTTTCTGTTAATTGCATTTAATGTTGCCTTTATTACAGAATCAATTTTATTGTTATCAACAACGGAAGCCCCTACCAGAATGTTTTCCTTGCCGTTATTAATTTGATTAATAGCTACAACAAGTGCTTCGCCTCCGATGATTCTTACGTTTTGAATATCTTCAACAATGAAACAATCAAAACCGATGGCTTGCTTGATTGCGTCTAAAGCTGATCTTGCAGCCACTATCAAGGATTGTTTCTCTGATTTTATTCCTTCAGAAACTCCTAAAAATTCCTTGTTGTCCCAGGACAGTTTTGTTTTAATTGAGATTCTGTCGCAAGTTGTTTCGATTGTATTTCCTTCATACAGGAGTCTGAAGTCTGAATTGAAGGATATATCCTTGTCAATTTGCGCTACGCTGATTATTTTATAATCAACGTCTGTGTTAAACTTAGAAAGCAGAGCAGTTCGTATATCTCTCGCTATTTGTTTGGATTGCCTGCTGCTGTCGGATAATACATGTATTTCGCTTATTTCGTTGTTAGAATTCATTATAACCTTAGATGATATTACAGACTTGATGCTATTTAAAAAATACTCCATTTCTCCGAAATTCATATTTATCCTCCAAGTATTATTAAATTGATTATAATACAATAATATTAAAATTTCAACATTTAATTAGCAAATTATATAAAATTTTCTCATTTTCTTCATAATTCTTACAAAAAAAATACACTATTCCATATTTGACGGGAAAGTGTATTAATTACTGTAAATGTTTAATTAGCCAACATGACGAACGGAAATTTCTTTGCGCCTGCTGAACCGGCACAAGAAAAATACATATATATATTTATAGTTCATTGAAGTATGTAATTATACCTGTATAAACAGCCCACGCTGTTTTTTCCTGATAATCGCCGGAAATCAATTTTCTTTCTTCATTATTGTTTGATAGGAATCCGCATTCTATTAAAATTACCGGAAGACTTGTGTCATCCATTATTTTTATGCCCTTTTTTATTTGTGGTACACGGCTGTTATTTTTGTCCAGAATATTCTTCATGCTTTCCTGTATTGCATCGGCAGCTAATTTTGTTGAAATTTCATTGCTTTTTTGATAAAAAACATGAGCTCCGCTGTATTGTTTCTGAGGAAAGGAATTCAAATGTATTGATATTACCAAATCCGCATTGGAACTGTTTATCAGTTCAACTCTGTTTTTTAAATCTTCATTTTTTTTGGCTCTGATAGTGCCGGAAAGCTCTGTATACAAGCCGCTGTCATCATATCTTGTCATTTCAACTTCAAATCCGCTGCCTTCCAAAAAACTCATAAGCTTTTTGGATATGGCTAAATTTATAGGGGCTTCTGCTACTTTCATATCACCGCTGGCTCCCTGGTCTACTCCTCCATGTCCAGGGTCTATTAGAATTTTAATTTTTTCTATCTTTTCTTCGCCTGCAGCATCAATAGTTTCTGCAGTCCTTGTTAGGTTTAAGAAAATACTCACCAGCATTATAATTATTATTGCAGCAGCAAATACCATATTAATCTTTTTTAAAATATTTTCCATAATATTACCTCTCATAATTTATCTCATATTTAAATTTATGAGGGGCAATAATTAATATTACAAAAAAAGGGGACACATCTCATAATGCCACCCTTTGCTTATTAAAATACTTTTGACAAACGGTATCATAAGCAGGGACAAAGCTTACGCCGGCTGCCCCTTTAGGATAAAAAACAGGAAGGCAAGCAGTGTCCCGGTTAGTTTCTTTTCCAAATTACCGGTGAAAACAGAATAATAACCGGCAATATTTCCAGCCTCCCAATTATCATATCTGCAATAAATGTAATCTTGCTTAAAACAGAAAAGTCTGCAAAATTTCCCATAGGACCAACAATCCCAAAACCGGGTCCTATATTGCTTATGGTAGCTATAACTGCTGAAAATGATGTAATAAAATCAAAATTATCCAAGGATACAATAATAACTGAAAGTATTATAATTGCCACATATGCAAAAAAGAATATCATAATGCTTTTTAAAGTGTCATCATCTAAAGACTTGCCGTCAACTTTAATAGTTTGTACAGACTTAGGATGAATTGTGTGCTTGATTTCATAATAAAAAGCTTTAAAAAGTACTAAAATTCTTACGGATTTAACACCGCCGGCTGTTGATCCGGCACAGGCGCCAAAAAACATTAAGGCTAAGAGCACCGATTTTGAAAACATCGGCCACAAATTGAAATCCGTCGTTGCATAGCCTGTAGTTGTAACCAGGGTGGAAACCGAGAAAGCAGAATATCTTAATGCTTCAAAAAAGTCATAGTTGAACCTGGGCATTACATTAATTACAACAAGCGCTATTCCTAAACCTGTGTAAAAGCAGTAGAGCCTGAATTCTTCGTTCTTGAAAATCTGTTTGAATTCTTTTTTGATAAGAAGATAGTAAAGAGTGAAATTTACCCCGAATAAAAACATACCTATTGTGATTATCCAGTCAATCCAAGGGTTATTATAGGCTCCAACACTTAAAGCATCCATGGAGAAGCCTCCGGTTCCTGCAGTTCCAAAAGCATAAATGAATGAATTGAACACAGGCATTCCGGCAGCTATTAAGAGTATAATAACAATTACAGTCATAACTGCATAAATTATATATAAAATTTTAGATGATTCTCCTATTTTTGGAACCAATTTTCCCGGTGAGGGACCTGGGCTTTCAGCACGCATTAAAAATACCGGACGTCCGCCGATTGATGGAAACAAAGCCATTGTAAATACCAATACACCCATACCGCCTATCCAGTGGGTAAAACTTCTCCAAAACAAAAGTCCCCTTGGAATGATTTCAACATCCCTTATAATGCTTGAACCTGTTGTAGTAAATCCGGAAACAGTTTCAAACAGGGCATCAATATAGGATGGTATGGAGCCGCTTAAATAAAAAGGCAGCGCACCAAAAATGGACATTACAAGCCAACTGAGTGCAACTGCTGCATAACCCTCTCTTTTTCGCATTTCTGCACTGTCGATTTCAAATCTTGAAAGGATAAATCCTGTTACAGCCGTGGCTGCAATGGTTATAACAAAAGCCTTGATTTCATAAGAGTTGTCAATTATTGATATCAACAATGAAGGAACCATTAATACAGCTTCCCAAAATAATACTATTCCAAGTACTTTAAGTACTGACTTTACTTTCACAAAATGCCTCCGGTTCATTGAGATTAATAAATGTTATGCCAATATTTCCTTAAGGTCGGCTATAAACCCGGTCTTGGTAACCACTATAACCTTGTCGTGCTCTTTAATTACATCATTTCCATTAGGAATGATAATTTTTTTATTACGTAAAATTGCAGCTATTAACACATCATTTTTCAGGTTTAAATCCTGCAATTTAACATCTGTTAAATCAGAAGAATTTTTTACAGTAAATTCAGCGACTTCAGCCTTATTATCAAGTACTCTGTACAGTTTTTCAACAGCTGTTCCCTTTGTATTATTGAGTGCTCTTATATATCTCAATATATTGGTGGCAGTAATAAACTTTGGGCTTATTATGCTGTCAAGTCCTAGTTTTTTCACTATTGGAAAATAATTTTGTCTGTTTATTTTTAAAATTACCTTAGGCACACCGCATTGGTGAGCATACAAGGAACTTATTAAATTTTCTTCGTCCCTGTCGGTTAATGCAACAATAACATCAGCTGCTTCAATATTTTCATTATCCAATACTTCCTGGTCAGTACCATCCCCGTGGATTATCAAAGCATCTGTAAGAATGTCATTTAATACTAAGCACCTATCCTTGTTTAGCTCAATTATTTTTACATTTAAACCCATTTCCTCCAGAATCCATGTTAAGTATATAGCTGTCCTGCTTCCTCCAATAATAGTTACATTTTTAGCCTTGTGTGAGCTTCTACCCAAGTACTTGAAAAATCTCGAGATGCTTATTCTTTCGCCGATTACCTGTATTATATCATTTGGTAAGAATGAAAAGCTGCCGTTAGGTATAAAAACTTCTTCATCTCTCATTACCGTACAAAACAATACTCTTGAAGGCAAATGCCTGTTAAGATCCATAAGCTTTTGATTTATTATGGGATCTGTTCCCAAAACTCTGAACTCAACCAGTTCAATCTGGTTATTGGCAAATGTTTCAACATCTGCAGCAGAGGGGAACTGAACCATTTGAGCAATTTCAGCTGCTGCTTCCATTTCCGGATTAATAACCATATCTAATTCAAGTTCTTCCCTTAACATTTTAAATTCATCAGAATAATCAGTGTTCCTTACCCGGGCAACAGTATGCTTTGCTCCTAATTTCTTCCCGATAACGCAGCAAATCATATTTAGTTCATCGCTGTCAGTCACAGCTAGTATAATATCAGTTTCACCTACACCTGCACTTCTTAATATCTCTGCACTTGCACCATTGCCTTTGATACACATAATATCAAGAGTTTCATCTGCATGAGTCAGCACGTTGGCATCATTGTCCACCAAAGTTATATCGTGATCTTCAGTTGATAATTGCTGAGCCAATGTGTAGCCGACTTTTCCTCCGCCCACAATTATAATTTTCATTTTCTCCTCCAAAATTTAATAAGTTTATCAATATATAAATTAAAAAAGACAACCAAATTATTGGCTATCCACCCTGATAGTTTACTCTCACATAAGGACATCATATCCAAAAGGACTTAGATGGCTTACTCCGCAAATACCGTTTTCACTAATATCGCTATGACCGCAAGAAAAATTTTATTTTCTTTAAAACATTATATGGTTTTATTTATAGGATGTCAAATAATTTTGTATTAAATTATAGTAAAAATATAAGAGCCGTTAATATTATACCAACATTCCAGAGAGATACAACATTATATTTGCAATCAACATAATATCGTAAAATTGACACAGTTAAATTTTTATTATATAATAAAAACGCTTAAATTTAATAATTATTCGGATGCATAGTATTTCGAATACCCAAACATACTTGACAGGAGGCATCATGAGAATTAAGGAACACCCGATACTAAAGTTCAATAAAAACAAGAAAATAAAGTTTGTTTTTAACGGTCAGGAAATGGAAGGCTATGAGGGAGAAACAATCGCTGCCGCCTTGCATGCTGCCGGTGTGAAGGTTCTCGGGAAAAGTTTATTTTTGCACAGACCGAGAGGCTTTTACTGTGCAATAGGGAATTGCTCTTCCTGCTTAATGACAGTAAACGGGGTTGCAAACGTAAAAACCTGTGTTACTGATCTGGAAGAAGGAATGATGGTTGAAACCCAGGAAGGCAAGGGAGTGATTGTATGAAACATGCAGAAATTGTTATTGCAGGCGGTGGTCCCGCAGGTCTTTGTGCCGGCATAAGCGCAGCCAAAAGCGGCGCCAGGGTTATGATTATTGATAAAAATAAAAATTTAGGAGGCCAGCTTGTAAAACAAACACATATGTTTTTTGGCTCAGAAAAACAATATGCATCTACAAGGGGAATTGACATCCCCGAAATATTGATAAAGGAGCTTGACAAATATAAAGAAAAAGTCGAAATAAAAACTAACTCAACAGTAACAGGGATGTATGAAGATGGAATGATAACAGTTTTAGAGAAGGAAGTTAATTATTATAAAATAAAACCTAAAGCTGTAATTGTTGCTACAGGAGCCTATGAAAAACACTTAAGCTTTCCCAATAATGATTTGCCGGGAATTTACGGAGCCGGAGCTGTTCAGACCCTGATGAATGTTTACGGTGTAAAGCCTGGAGACAGGGTGTTGATGGCAGGAGCCGGCAATATAGGGCTAATTGTAAGCTACCAGCTGATGCAGGCAGGAGTTGAAGTAAAAGCAATACTTGATGCAGCCCCAAAAATAGGAGGCTACCTGGTACATGCCTCCAAAATTAGAAGAATGGGTGTACCAATACTTACTTCTCATACCGTAAAAGAAGCAATAGGAAAAGAATTTTTGGAAAAAGCAGTGGTGTGCAAGGTTGATGAAAAATTCAACCCTATAGAAGGTACTGAAATAACCTTTGATGTTGATGTAATCTGCATATCTGTAGGTCTTGCACCGCTGAATGAGCTTCTTGCAATGAGGGGCTGTGAAATGAAGTATATACCTCAATTAAGCGGCCTTGTTCCCGTGAGAAATGAAAACTATGAAACAACAGTTGAAAATATATTTACTGCAGGAGATGCTTCAGGAGTTGAAGAAGCAAGTGCTGCCATGGTTGAAGGGTTTTTGGCAGGACTATGCGCTGCAGCAAAAATTGGATATAAACCTGATGATTTTACAGACAGAAAAAATGATTATTTGAAACAACTTGAAAATTTGCGCTCAGGACCTGCCGGGAAGCATATTTTAGCAGGCATTAAAGAGATAGGAGGCAAATAATGTTTGAAAAAACCGGAATACCAAGCATGGAAATGATAATGGAAAAGTTTCCTTCAATAGAAAGAATCAATAAGGGTGCAGTTGCAGTAATTGAGTGCTACAAAGAAATCCCCTGCAATCCCTGCGAGACCGCCTGCAAATTTGACGCAATAAAAGTAGGTGAAGATATAAACAACATACCCAGGCTAAACTCTGGAAACTGCACGGGCTGTGGAATTTGCCTGAGCAAATGCCCGGGGTTGGCAATCATGATAGTGGACGGTTCTAAATCAGAAACTACAGTCGAAGTTAAAATACCATATGAGTTCTTGCCTCTTCCAAAGGAAGGTCAAATAGTAAAAGGTCTTGACAGGGAAGGGAAATATATAACAGATGTAAAGGTATTAAAAGTATTAAACCCCAAATCCTTTGACAGAACACCGGTTATTACGATTGAAGCGGACAGGAAGTTTTTGTATGAAATCAGAAATATCATGTTGGAGGTCTAACATGGATGAAAATACTATAATCTGCAGATGCTCAGATGTTACATTAAAGGAAATAAGAGAGCTGATAAATGATGGCTATGTTACATTTGATGAAATAAAGAGAATAACCCGTGCAGGCATGGGACCATGCCAGGGTAAGACCTGCGGCTATCTGATAATGAGAGAAATCGCAAATGCTACAGGTCAAAATTTAAAGGATATTAAATTTCAAACCAACAGGCCTCCTGTGGTCGGAGTAAAACTGGGTCTTATCGCCAAGGAGGGAAAAAATGAAAAGTAAAGCGGAAGTTGTAATAATCGGAGGCGGAATATCCGGCTGTGCCATTGCATATAACTTAGCCCAAAAAGGAGTTAAGGATGTTGTAGTACTGGAAAAGGAATATATTTGCAGCGGGTCCACGGGCAGGTGCGGTGCCGGTGTTAGAATGCAGTGGGGAACAGAAATGAACTGCAGAATTGCCAAGAAAAGCATCGAATTTTACGAACATGCAAATGAAATTCTGGAGTATGAAAGAGATGTGGAATTTAAACAAAAAGGCTATCTTTTAGTTGCAGATACAGACCATGAAGTGGACCAGTTCAGGAAGAATATTGAGGTTCAGCATTCATGCTGCATCCCATCCACAATGCTTTCATTGGAAGAAGCAAGGGAAATAGTCCCTTACCTGAATACGGATATATTGAAGGGAGCGGCCTATTGCAGCAAGGATGGCTTTTTAAATCCATTTCATACGACCGATGCTTTTTACAGGGCTGCAAAAAGACTGGGAGCAGAATTTAATACTTTTACTGAAGCAATAGGAATCAAGGTTGAAAAAGGAGAGGTAAAAGGTGTTCAAACCAACAAAGGTTTTATTTCAACAAACATTGTTGTGAATGCCGCCAACGGCTACGGCAAAGGCATCTGCGACATGGTGGGTCTTGATATACCCACATATTCAGAAAGGCACCAGATTCTTGTGACAGAGCCTGTTGAACCTATGCAGGACCCCATGGTTATGTCTTTCGGAATGAATTTTTACATCCAGCAGTCACCGGAAGGCACTTTTATAATGGGCAGGGGCGATGAAAATGAGCCCAGGGATTTAAGAGTTACATCCAGCTGGCAGTTTATTGAGGAAATGGCGAAGACAATAGACCTGGTCCTGCCCCCAATATCAAAATTGAGGGTAATCAGACAATGGGCAGGTCTTTACAATATGACGCCTGACAAGCAGCCGATTTATGATGAAGCGGAAAATGTAAAAGGATTTTACATTGCTTTGGGATACAGCGGACATGGTTTTATGTTTGGGCCTATTACAGGTGTTGCAATATCTGAAATGATATTGAAGGAAAAACCTACAATAGATGTAAGCATGCTTAATTTAAACCGCTTTAAAACAGGCAAGCTTCTTTTGGAGCCATCGGTGGTTTAAAGGTATGGGGACACACCTCCATGCGGGGTAAGCCTCTGGAGTGAGACCATGAAGGAATGTCCCCAAATCGGTTGCATTTTGTGTTAGATAGAGTATAATGCAAATAGGAATGTCATTCTGAAGGCAGTCCTTATGCGCAGATGACAAAAAAACAGTTAATTTTACGGGAGGCTGAAATGAGAGAAAAATATTTAAACAAGCTGGTTGACATATTGAAGAAGGAAAAAATTGATGCCATATTAATTGCTCCCTCTGAAGAAATGGAATTCATAATGGGACACAATACTCATCTTTGCGAAAGGTTTCAAGCATTGATTATTAAAAATGACGGCAGCTACTTTTATATTTGCAATCTTCTGACACAGGATGAAATCCAAAGTGTGTTAGGTCCGGATATCAAGGTTTACGGCTGGTTTGACGGAGATAAATTTACTGACACGGTTAATAAGGCATTCCAGGAGCAGGGACTGATAGGAAAGACTGTTGCCGTGAATTCTACTGAAAGAGCATTCATAATTCTTCAGATAATGGAAGCAATGGATGTTAAATTTATAAACGGCAAGCCTTTTTTGGAAGACATGAGGATTATAAAGGATGAAGAAGAGCTTGAAAACCTAAGAATGGCTGCCCGTATTACGGATGAGTCCTATGATGAGCTGCTTAAGTTTATAAGGCCGGGAATTAAGGAAGCTGATATTGCAGAAAAGATGAAGGAAATATTCAAGGAAAAAGGTGCCGATGAAGGTTTTACCATGGTTTGCTCAGGACCTAATTCATCTTACCCCCACTACAATGATGATCAAAGGGTAATTCAGGAAAAGGACATCATAATACTTGACTGGGGATGCAAATACAAAAATATGTGCGCCGATATGTCAAGAACCATATTTGTAGGCGGGATAACAGAGGAAGAAAGAAAGGTTTATGAAATAGTGAGAGCCAGCCAGGAAGCCGGAGAAAAAGCAGCCGTGAAAGGAGCATACATACCGGATGTGGATAAGGCTTCAAGAGATATAATCCAAAAGTCAGGATACGGCAGATACTTTTTTACAAGACTAGGGCACGGAATAGGATATTCAGTACATGAGGCACCGGACATTAAGGCAGGCAATGAAAGGAACCTGGAAAAAGGCATGGTGTTCAGCATTGAACCCGGCATTTATATTGCAGGAAAATTTGGAATGCGCATCGAAAATATTGTTGCTGTTACCGAAGATGGAAATGAAGTGTTAAATAAGGCAACAAAAGAAATAATGAT
>Ga0116182_1004634_pt1 | contig 12048 bp, 10 predicted proteins | sample AD_UKC077_MetaG_FD_89805 | JGI IMG/M metagenome (GOLD analysis project Ga0116182, IMG submission 89805) | Active sludge microbial communities of municipal wastewater-treating anaerobic digesters from USA - AD_UKC077_MetaG | ecosystem: Engineered > Bioreactor > Anaerobic > Digestate | place: USA...
ATAAACATTAACTCACCTTTAAACTAAATGTATAAATAATCATTAATATATTTTTCTCTTTAGATAGATTTTATTTAATTAATCTAACTCAAATAAAAAATATATAATTTTAGTAAATATCTTCCCATATTGCCTGTGCGATAAATTTTTAAAGGTTAGAAAACTATACCCACTAAAGTCTTTTTAGAGGAAATATTGATGACAAAGAAAAAATCTTCTAATCAAATTACGCCAGAAAAAAAAACTAAGATTCTAAATGAACAGCTAGTAGATATTACTGAAGAAGTAAAAAAAGTTAGAGAGCAGATTAAATCCTTTTATGATGTTTCAACAACCGAAGAAATAGAAGTGCCCGAAAATCTAATTGATCAAGTAATTGGCCAAGATCATGCTGTTGAAATTGTAAAGACTGCAGCAAAACAAAGGAGAAATGTATTGTTAATAGGTGAACCTGGAACTGGAAAATCTATGTTAGGTCTTGCAATGGCAGAGCTTCTTCCAAAGGAAGATTTAGAGGATATATTAGCGTACCCAAATCCTGATGATCCGAACACGCCAAGAATTAGAACGGTTCCAAGAGGCAAAGCTAGGCTTATTATAGATGAGCACAAAGCAATGGCAAAAAAACAAGAAGAAAGTAAAAGAATGATACTTTTCTTTGTCATTGGAGCGATTGTCGTGATTGCGTTAACACAGGGTCAGTTAATTTGGGGAATGTTCCTTGCAGTTATTATTTTCTTTGGAATGCAGACCTTTAGAATTAAAAATCAGGTTATGATTCCAAAGATACTAGTTGATAATTCTAAATGGGAGCATGCTCCATTTTTAGATGGAACAGGAGCTCATGCAGGAGCATTGCTTGGAGATGTGAGACATGACCCTTTCCAATCAGGCGGTCTTGGCACACCTGCACATGAAAGAGTTGAAGCAGGAATGATTCACAAGACTCACAAAGGATTACTTTTTATAGATGAAATTTCAACATTAAAGATTCAAATGCAGCAAGCTATCTTAACAGGTATGCAAGAAAAGGCATATCCAATTACGGGGCAAAGCGAAATGAGTTCAGGGGCAATGGTTAGAACTGAAAAAGTTCCTTGTAACTTTGTGCTAGTTGCTGCAGGAAATCTTGAAACTTTGAGAGATATGCATCCTGCCCTTCGTTCTAGGGTTAGAGGGTATGGGTACGAAGTTTATATGGAAAATTCTATGCCTGCAAATGAAGAAAATATAAAGAAAATTGTTAGATTTGTCGCACAAGAAGTCAAAAAAGATGCAAAAATTCCACATTTTTCTCTTGACGCAGTAGCTGAGATTGTTCAAGAAGCAAGAAGAAGAAGTAATAGAAAAAATCATCTAACTCTTAGATTAAGAGAGCTTGGAGGAATGGTAAGGGCTGCAGGCGATGTTGCATTGGCGAGGGGAGATACTATTGTTACAGTTGAACATATTATAGAAGCAAGAAAACTTTCAAGATCACTTGAACACCAAATTGCAGATGATTATATCGATAGGAAAAAAGCATACCAAATATTTGGTTCCACCGGCGCTCAAATAGGAAAAGTCAATGGGCTTGCTGTATTGGGTGAAGGAAGTGGGATTATTACCCCTATTGAAGTTGGAGTTACTCCCTCATCCTCAAAATCCCATGGCAACGTAATTGCAACAGGTAAACTTGGGGAAATAGCTAAAGAATCAATATCAATTGTTTCTTCTTTAATTAAAAGATATTCAAATAAGGATCTTTCAAATTACGATATTACTATCCAGTTCCTTCAAGCATATGAAGGTGTTGAAGGTGATAGTGCCAGTGTATCTGTTGCAACAGCAGTTATCTCTGCACTAGAAGATCTTCCAATAAGACAAGATGTTGCAATGACGGGTTCACTCTCAGTTAGAGGAGATGTCCTGCCTATAGGAGGAGTAACAGCAAAAATAGAAGCTGCGCTTGAAAGCGGAATGAAAGAAGTAATTATACCTGAGTCAAATAAAGACGATGTGTACCTAGAAAAATCAAAGAGAAAAGAAATAAAAATTGTTCCAGTTAATAGATTGGAAGATATTTTAAGTTACGTATTGGTAACAAAAAAAAATTCTGACTTTATTAAAAATTTGGCAAAATTAAAAAAATCATTAAGCTAATAGAAATGCATGTGATTAAATGTTTCATTTTATTGAGTCTTTAGGTATTGATTCTAATTGCTATATTCTTGAGAGTAACGTAACTGTACTAATTGACACCGGCACTTATAAAAATTATAGATTATATGATTATGTCGATGATAATGGATTACAAATTGACTTTATAATTAATACACATTGTCACTATGATCACATTGGGGGAAATAAATTTTTTCAAGTGCCAATTTATGCACATGAAAAAGACTATCTTGATATTCAAAATGCAACTGATAAAACTTATTTTCATGTATTTTCTAAGACTTTTGAAGGCTTTAAGAATGTGAATCCCTTAAAAGAAGGAGACGAAATTGATTTAGGAGATTATTTATTAAAAGTAATTCATACTCCTGGGCACACATCCGGATCCATATGCCTATTGGAAGAAGATAAAAGTTATTTATTCTCCGGAGATACGGTCTTTAAAGATTCGATTGGGCGATATGATTTACCTTCTGGAAACTTTGAAGACTTAAAACAATCATTAAAAAAACTGTGTAATCTAAAAGTAAAAGAAGTTTTTCCAGGTCACGGTGAAAATTTTTCTGGCAAAGATCTTTTATTCAATAGATATATGATTTCATTAATTGAAGAGATTTAGGCCATATTACATGGATTTATAATCTACTTTATTCCATGTAGATTTGTGTTACCTATAACATATTTATTTTTCATTAGTATGTATGATGTTTATTTTAATTATTAAATACAAATAAGTGATATTTTCTGCCAAAAAACATAACTAAGATTTAAATACTTATAATATTAACAACATGAAGGAGTGTATCCCATGGATAACATAGATCCTTTTGAAAATGTATTAAAGCAACTTGATAAAGTAAACAAAGTCCTTAAGCTCGATGAAGGATTATATGAAGCATTGAAAAAACCAAAGAGATTTCTTGAGGTAAATGTACCAGTTATAATGGATAATGGTAATGTGAAAGTTTTTACTGGTTACAGGTGTCAATATAATGATGCTAGAGGCCCAACAAAAGGGGGCATAAGATATCATTGGAATGTATCTCCCTCCGAAGTAAGAGCACTTGCTGCATGGATGACGTGGAAATGTGCAGTTGTTGATATCCCTTTTGGGGGAGCAAAAGGAGGGATAATGTGTAATCCTAAGGAGATGAGCGATCGGGAAATTGAGAGACTTTCCAGAGGATTTATTGGGGCAATTTATAAATTCATTGGTCCTGAATTAGATATCCCAGCACCAGATGTTTATACAAATCCAAAGATAATGGGTTGGATGATGGACGAATTCTCTAAGATAAGACAACATTATTCCCCCGGCGTTATTACTGGAAAACCTTTATCGATAGGAGGTTCATTAGGTAGAGGAGATGCAACTGCAAAAGGCGCATGGTTTGCAATTAGAGAATATATTAAATACCTAAACTGGGATATAAAGAAAACAACATCCGTAGTACAAGGTTACGGGAATGCAGGATCGTACATAGCTCAGTTTTTATACGACCAAGGATCAAAAATAATTGCAGTTTCTGATTCACAAGGTGGAATTTACAACGAAGCAGGGCTTGATCCTTACAAAGTATGTGCACACAAAGAAAAAACAGGCTCAGTTTCTAACTTCCCTGAGTCAAAAAACATATCTAACGAAGAACTTCTAACTCTTAAATGCGATATATTATGCCCATCTGCACTTGAAAATCAAATTACAGCAAAGAATGCAGATAAAATTAAAGCTAAAATGGTAGCCGAACTTGCAAATGGTCCGGTAACACCTGAAGCTGATGAAATATTAATTAAAAAAGGTGTGTATTCATTGCCTGACTTTTTATGTAACGCAGGCGGAGTAACAGTTTCTTACTTTGAATGGGTTCAGAATTTGATGAATTACTATTGGCCTTCAGAGGAAGTTTACGAAAAGCTTGATAAGAAAATGACAAAAGCATTTTGGGATGTAATTAATGCCAAAGAAAAATACAAGATAGACATGAGGACCGCTTCTTATGTAGTTGCAATTGGGAGAGTAGTTGATGCAATGAAAGCAAGAGGCTTTGGCTACTAGCTTAATCTATTCTTTTTCTATTTATTCCATTTAAGTTTTAAACAAAGTTGCTTTCTTGCATAGTTTCAATCAAACTACAATTTTTTCTACTTGTTCCTTTTTACGCTAACTGTTGTTGATTCCATACAATTTTGACCTTATCTCTGTCCATAGTAGGGAATTCTTTATCCAAGATACCATTTTAAGAAACTAATAGATATGCATAATTCTCATATATAGACTTACTTTTTATTTATTGTGTCATTTTCTTAGGACTATAGGATTTATAAAAATTTAATTTTGCGATTAAATTATTCGGTAAGTTAAAACAAAGTAAAACACTTATATAGTATATTTCTTATCCTTGAATATGCAACCTGAAGTTGGAGACATCATTAAATTTAAGAAAGGTAAAATAAAATATGAAGGTATAGTAATTCCATCGCCAAAAAAAGATTCAATTATCATTAAATTGTCTAACGGGTACAATATTGGCTTTAAGAAAGACTCAATTGAAATCATTAGTGTGGAAAAAAAAGAAAAACCAAAAATTTTTTCTGAAGTAAAATTTGAAAAAAATAAAGGCCTCCCGGAAATTTCTTTAATCTCAACAGGCGGAACGATTGCTTCAAGAGTAGATTATGAAGCGGGCGGAGTTAGATGGCTTATGAAACCAGAAGAAATATTCTTTATGACGCCAGAATTATCTAATGTTGTTACTTTTAAAAATATATCCTCCCCATTTCAGATAGCTTCAGAATCAATGACTTTTGAATGTTACAAAATTTTAGCAAAGGAAGTAGCAAATGAGTTGAACTCAGGTTCAAAAGGAGTTATAATCACTCATGGCACTGATACACTTCACTACACCTCTGCTGCGTTATCTTTTATGCTTCAAAATCTTTCCAAGCCAGTATGTTTAGTAGGTGCTCAAAGAAGTCCTGATAGAGGAAGTTTTGACGGATCTATGAACTTAATATGTGCTTCATATATAGCGGGACAATCTGACATAGGTGAAGCTGTAATTGTAATGCATGGAGAAATGAGCGATACGTATTGTAATGTATTAAGAGGAACAAAAGTAAGAAAGATGCATTCTACAAGAAGAGATACTTTTCGGCCAATCAATTCGTCTTCTCTGGCAAAAATTTATATGAATGGAAAATTTGAAAAACTGTCGGATTATAAAATGCGAAATGATGATAATGAAGTATACCCAGATATAGAGTTAGAAGAAAAAACTGCTATTATTAAAGCTTATCCAAATTTTAATCCGGATATTTTGGATTATTATATTGATAAGGGGTATAAAGGATTAGTTATATAAGCATTTGCGCTAGGTCATGTTCCAACAAATACAATAAATGATAAATTTTCATGGATAGATCCAGTAAAAAGAGCTAGGGATGAAGGAATAATAATAGTCTTTGCTACACAGTGCCTATTTGGTAGAGTTAATCCTTTTGTTTATTCAAACGGTAGAATAATGGAAGAGATGGGCGTCATTTATGCAGAAGATATGTTGCCAGAAGTAGCATATCTAAAATTATCTTGGATTTTAGGCCATACAAATGACTATTTTGAGATCAAGAGAAACATGCTTAGTAACATGGCGAATGAAATAAACTATCGTATAAAAGGCGGTAAAGATGGATTATAACACACTTGGCCTTAAAATTGGATTAGAAATTCATCAACAACTAAATACTGATAGAAAGTTATTTTGTCATTGCCCGACGATTCTTAGAATTGATGAACCTATTGGTATTATTGAGAGAAAACTTAGGCCAACACCTTCTGAAATAGGTGAAATTGACATAGCTGCATTGAAAGAATATATGAGAGGTAAGACTTTTATTTATCAATATTTTGATTCTAATTGTCTTGTGGAGCTTGACGAGGAACCTCCACATTTAGTTTCTGAAGAAGCAAAAAAAATTGGAGTTGAAGTTTCTTTACTTTTAAACTCAAATATTGTTGAAGAAATTCAAGTAATGAGAAAAACTGTTCTTGATGGTTCAAATACTTCTGCATTTCAGAGAACTATGCTAATATCAACTGATGGTTATATTAACACAAAGGAAGGGCTTGTTTCTATTTTAACTGTATGCTTGGAAGAAGATGCGGCAAGATTAGTTAGTCAAGACGATACAACAAAAACATTTAGATTGGATAGGTTAGGGATTCCTCTAATTGAAATTGCGACAGGCCCAGATATATCAAATCCAATGCAAGCAAAAGAAGCCGCGTACATATTAGGGCAAATATTGAGGGCAACTGGAAAAGTAAAAAGAGGTCTTGGAACTATAAGACAAGATCTAAATATTTCTATTATAGAAGGGGGGAGGGTTGAACTTAAAGGCGTTCAAAAGTTAGAGATGATACCCCTATGGATTGAAAGAGAAATAGAGAGGCAAATTAACCTAGTCAAAATCAGAAATGAATTGAACAAAAGAGGATCTGCTGAGGATCTCGAATTTAACTCTATTGAGATAACAGATATATTTAAAGATACGACCTCCAAAATTATTGGCAATTCTATAAAAAATTACTGTAAAGTCTACTCAATTAAGTTAAAAAATTTTAAAGGTATACTTGGAACAGAAATCCAAAAAAATAGAAGATTTGGTACCGAATTGGCAGATCATGCCAAAACATACGGGATTTCTGGATTGTTCCACTTAGATGAACTTCCAAACTACGGTATAACTACTGAAGAGATTCAAAAAGTAAAAAATAAATTGGAAATAAATGAACTTGATTCTTTTGTAATTGTTACTGGAAAAGAAGATATTTGCTACAAGGCTATAGAAGAAATCTTTGAACGATGCAAAAAAGCCTTTTTAGGAGTTCCTAATGAAACAAGAGATGCACTAGAAGATGGAAATTCCAAATATTCTAGGCCACTTCCCGGAAGGGCGAGGATGTACCCTGAAACAGATATACCTCCATTTACAATTGAACAAAATTTAATAGATAATATTAAAGAAAATCTTCCAGAAACTTTTGATGAAATTGTATCTAAATTTGTAAAAAAATATGGTCTTAAAAAAGAAGAAGCTGAAAAAATTGCATATGAAGCTCCCGACTTGTTTGAAAAGGTGACTTCCTCTCTTGAAATTAAACCCTCTATTTTCATTAAAGCCTTAGATATCTCAAAAAATCTGGAAAAAGAGGAAGGATATGTAACAGATGATGGAACCTTATATCTCCTTTTTGAAAAAGTATCAAAGGGCATAATCGCAAAAGAAGGTATCGAAGAAGTTTTAAAAAGAGTATCAAGAGGGGAGAATCCAGAAAAAGTTATTTCTGAGTTTTCATCTGAAAACTCTTTTCTAGATATTGAAACTTTTATTGAAAAAATAATACTTGAAAAAAAAGATTTTATTTTAGAGAAAAAAGAACGCGCTATATCTCCTTTGATGGGACTATGTATGAAAGAGTTTAGAGGTAAAGTAGATGGCAGTTTGATTAACAAAATTCTAGATAAAAAAATTAGGGAAGTTATAGAGTACTCTTAATTTTTTTTCCATTATGTTTACATAATACATATAAATTGCTGTGCATTATTCTAACATGTGAAACTATGAAAGATTTGAATTTCTTTTTTAATCCTTCATCCATTGCAGTGATAGGGGCCTCTGACATAGTGGGAAGTGTGGGCTACGAAATAATGAAAAATCTAATTGAAGATTTTCCCGGAAAATTATATCCCATCAATATTAAACAAAAATTAATTTTTGGTCAACCTAGCTTTAAGAGTATACTTGATGTGCCCCATAAAGTTGAGATGGCAGTTATAGCTATATCCGCACCATATGTAGCTGATACTTTAGAAGAATGTGGAAAGAAGGGCGTTAAGGGAGTTGTAATTGTATCTGGTGGATTTTCTGAAATTGGAGAAAAAGAAAGGGAAACAAGATTATTAGAAGTATCTAATAAATATGGGATAAGAATAATAGGCCCTAATTGCATTGGAATTTATGATAATTTTTCCGGGGTTAATACGATATTTCTATCAAAAGATAAAATTTCTTACCCGCAAAAAGGAAATATCTCTTTTCTGTCTCAAAGTGGGGCATTTGCAGGACTTATTTTAGATTGGACTAGTAAAGAACGGATTGGAATATCAAAAGTTGTAAGTTATGGAAATAAAATAGATGTAAATGAAGCAGATCTCATAGAATATATCTATGGAGACAAAAATACAAAAGTCATTTGTTTATATATCGAAGGAATAAGACGAGGACGAAAATTTATGGAGTCAGCAAAAAAAGTTTCAAAAAAAATTCCAATACTTGCACTAAAATCAGGCAAAACTAAGTCAGGTGCTAAAGCTGCTTCAAGTCATACTGGAAGTCTTGCAGGTGAAGATATAATATATGATTCGGCGTTCAAACAATCACATATAATAAGGGCAAATAACTTTGAAGAACTTTTTGATATGGCAAAGGCCTTAGAAAAACAAGTTTACCCAAAGAGCGATGGAATCGCTATTTTGACAAATGCCGGTGGATTGGGCGTCATGACTGCAGATGCATTAGAAATGAATGGGCTTCGACTTGCAAATTTAAATGAATCCACGGTAAAAAAGCTAAAGGAACAATTTCCAGAGAGAGTAATTGTTTCTAATCCTATTGATTTAGTCGGAGATGCAGATAAATATCGTTATGAAGTTGGATTAAGGGCACTTTTAGAAGATGAAGATGTGGGATTAATAATTGTTATTTTGTTACTTCAGGTTCCAACTCTGTCTTTGGATTCTGCAGATACAATCCTAAACATTAAAAAGAATTGCGAAAAACCGATTCTTATTTTAGGTACAGGTGGGGAAAAAATCACCCCATGTTTAAGGAAATTAGAAGAAGGGGGCCTAGCGGTATATCCCTCCCCAGAAAGAGCAGCAAGAGCGGCATATGCTTTAGTTACTCATGCAGTAGTTAGAGGTGATATTCATAGAGAAAGTAAAGAAAATATTGAACTCTGTAAGATCTGAAGGAAGAGTTTCCTTAATGGAGCACGAAGCTAAAAAAATTATGAAGGCATATGGGATCAATGTACCTAAAGAAGGAATTGCAACTTCTGAAGAAGAAGTGTTAAAAGTTGCGAGATGGGTTGAGTATCCTGTTGTATTAAAAATCGCATCACCAGACATTCAACATAAAACTGATGCGGGAGCAGTTATTCTAAATTTATCCAAAGCAGAAGATATTTTAGAAGGTTACAGGAGAGTTATAGAAAATTCTAAGAAATATAATCCCAATGCAGATATACGTGGTGTGATAGTCCAGCATATGATGCCAAAACAAAGAGAAGTTATTATTGGCGTTTTCAAAGATAATCAATTTGGCCATATACTCATGTTTGGACTTGGAGGAATTTTTGTTGAAGTGTTAAAAGATGTCTCGTTTAGAATAGTTCCAATTGAACGTGAAGACGCATATGAAATGATTTCTGAAATTAGGTCACATCAAATGCTATGTGGGGTTAGAGGAGAAAAACCTTCGGATATAGACGCACTTGTTGACATTATGCTCAAAGTATCTAAATTTGTATCTGATTTTCCAGAAGTAAAAGAGCTTGATTTGAATCCGGTATTCGTATGTGAAAAAGGGGCAGTAGCTGTCGATGCATTAATTTTTATAGATTGATTACTCAATTAATTCAGAATAAATATCATTAAAAGAACCCTTATATTTAGCATTGATTAAAGAGTAGTACTTTGTCTTTTCAATATATGTATTTGTATCGCTAGTTGGGTCAAAAACAATCCAATCGTCTTGATATAGTAATTCCACCCATGCATGTCCCGCATTGGATGAAGTCAATCCAAATACAACTTTTACGTCCTCTGGGCTATATCCGTTTGCCCTTAACAGAGTACACAATAATATGGCTTGATCTTCACAATCGCCTGTTTTTAGCTTTAGAGTTTCCTCAGGGAACTGCCAGTACTCAAATCTAAAATCATGAGTCACATAATCCTCTAAATATTTTATTTCATCCTTAACAAATCTATATATAACTAGTGGATCATTTGTATTTATTTTATTGACTAAAGACTTAACTGTTTCGTTATTGGGGGTAACAAAAACTGTTACATCATTTTTTTTTAATTTTTCGTAAATTGTTATTTGCTCCTCTAATCGATTGATATTCTGGGTCCTTAGGAAAATTTTTGCTTCTATATCGAGAATATTCTGATCTTCTTCCGCTATCAAACTGTCAATACTTCTTAGTTCATTTTCAAGATTGGCTTGTTCCTTTGTATGTTGAAATAGTGCATCTTTTAGTTTTTTTTCTTGAAGTAAGGTAGAATTATATTGATAACGCTTAATCACGTATCCTGAAAATAATGAGGATGTTATAACCATCAATGCAATTATTAGGATCTTAAATGACTTTGTTCTCAATTTAATACCTCAAAATGATTTTATCATTGAATCTAAATAACTCTTGGATTCTGTATAATTTGTAAATGTCATTTTTATTGAATGAATCAAAGTTATTATTTTCCCTTGGCAAAAGCAAATAAGTGCTCCCGCCCAATTTTAGCTCCACCCACATATCGGAAAAAGTTGACTCACTCATATTGACTTTTGCACCTACTATTTCTACATCGTTCTCATTGAATCCAACAGATCTCAAAAGAGATGCTAGTAAAACTATTTTATCTTCGTAGCTCCCTTTTTTATTATCTATAGTATTTTTAGAGTAATTCCAGTAATCAATTCTGCCATTTCTTGTAAGCTTATCTTCTTTGACAATTTCATCTCGTGCATAGTTGAATATAGTTTTGGCTTTTTCATTGCTTCCCATATTGGATTTAGTTATTTGCTCCAATACTTTTAAAACACTTGAGTTATTGACGTCAACAAATTCACGGGGATCTTTAGATTCATATATAGAATAAGAATAAACATCCTGATTTAGCTTGTTCTGTAAATTTAAAAGATTATTTTCTGCTTCATTTAGTTCATTTTTATGTTGTATTTTTCCTAATAATATTAATTTTTTTTCTATAAATGTTGCATTAGTTTCTTTAAGATTAGAATATGATTGTTTTATTGTATCTTCTAAATCTTTATTTAACTTTAATTGTAAATTTAATTTTTGGGTTTGTTCCACTATCATTAAGGTTGAAAACAATATGCCAAATAGTAAAAATAAAATTACAAAATATCTTTTAATCATATTTTTTTGATACTATATCTCTATATAAAAATTACTTAAATTAAATGTGTGCCTAATATAATTATTGTTTTTAAAATATCGACTCACTAGTCCGATCCTATTAGTTTCCTTGCTGCCATCGTAAGTGGATCTAAAGCACTAGATATTGGTGGGGCATAAGATGTTTCTGATGTTGCGAGTTGATGGACAGTTGTTTTTCTTCCTATGAGAAGTGCCATTGCATCGATTCTTCCCTTTACCTCTTCCTTAGATATGACTTGGGCACCAATTACCCTATAGTCGCTGTCTGATAGAATTTTAACATATATATCTTCTCCCCGAGGGTAGTACTTAGCACGTGTTAGCCCTTTTGCATTGCCTTCAATGGGGCTAATTCCATATTCAAGTGCCCTTTCTTTTGTGATCCCAACTGTACCAACTTCTAATTCACCAATTACTGCAATACTTGGGCTTGATATAGAACCAAAAACAGAATTTTTGCCCAATATGTTATCTGCAACTAGAACACCTTGCCTAATTGCTGTCGAGCCCAAAGCACTAATTGTAGATTTATGAGTTATTATATCTGTGACCTCGATACAATTACCGCATGCGTAAACATTTTTAAGGTATTTCCCGTGCCTTCTTACTCTCAATGAGGCATCCGTTACAATTGCACC
>Ga0116182_1004663_pt1 | contig 11989 bp, 11 predicted proteins | sample AD_UKC077_MetaG_FD_89805 | JGI IMG/M metagenome (GOLD analysis project Ga0116182, IMG submission 89805) | Active sludge microbial communities of municipal wastewater-treating anaerobic digesters from USA - AD_UKC077_MetaG | ecosystem: Engineered > Bioreactor > Anaerobic > Digestate | place: USA...
AAGAGTTTTCTTTATGGAAAGAATATTATGATGCAGGCATGAGACACCTGTTTGTCGAGCTTCCCTGCTACACTGCAGAGTTTCTAAATATCTGGATGAAGGAAACAGATGATAATATTCTTATATCAGTATATGAAGATTGGAAGGGAACTGCTTCATATAATCAATTTACTTTCGACTTTTTCAAAAACATCAAAAGAGAATGCCCGGAAACTAAATTTCACGGAACAGATATTGGGCATCAATACGATACCACAGGTGAAAGATACATAAAATATCTTGAAAACAATAACTTACTCAACACAGAACAGCATGAAAGAGCTCTAATAGTCATTGAACAGGGAAAAAAATGTTATGCCCTGAAGAACAACGCAAAAAGGTTTTATATTGAACGCGAATATTTGATGGTAGAAAACTTTATTTACGCTTTAGGCACAATCGAAAATGAAGACATCATGGGCATTTACGGTTCTGCTCATATCGGTCTGAGTAATCTTGACCACACCGGTACCATTCCCTGTATGGCTAATCAGCTTAATGCTCTCTACCCGGGTATGATTTATTCAGAAGATCTCCGCACTCTTTTACGCGAGATTGAACCGCTGAGCACAGAAACAATTACCATCGAAGGGAAAGACTACAAGGCCTATTACTATGGCCAGCAGGATATCAGCTGGCTCAAAGGGTATGTGTACAGAGAATTCCGGCATCTTGAAAACGCTTATGAAGATCTTAAGGACAACATAAAAACAGGCGATGTCCTCCCCTTCGATAATTACCCTATGAATGTAAAAACCGGAGAAGTGTATGTTATAGACTACATGAAAACTGATAACACAAAACAAAGACTAATCTATATTGCAGACGGCAAAATCTGGAAAAACAGGGAAATAACAGAAAGTATTATAGTTAAATAATCGTGTTGGAAATTGCTTAGGATCCGGCTGCCGTGTTGTTAGATTATCAGTCTTCAATATCCAAGGCAATTTTTAATGCTTCATTTAGTTCAAATAGCTGATGTCCTGTTAGTGTTCCAATATAATCTGTTAACATAGATTTTGGAATACTAATCAATTCATCACAGTGTATTGCACTATCATGCTTTAGTCCTGCATCAATACTAACCGGAACTTGAGTTGAGATTTCATCCCACCGTGAATAAACCGGAGCACACGTAACAGTACTAAAACTTGAGTCAATTAAAACCTGCCGGCTTACTATAACAAAAACACGGAATTCACGGGGATCATACTTGCTGCCTTTATATACCCGATAAAGATCTCCCCGTTTCAAAGCAGTACCTGATACTCTAAAGAATCCATTGCTTCTTTATTAAGATAAGCAGCTGTTTCATTGATTTTTTCTAAATCTAAAAGATTTCTCTCCTGTCTTCGAAGAAATTCCAAATAGTTCCAAATGGCTTTTTCTATAAATTCTGATCGTTCTCCGTCAGAGGTATGAAGACTTACCTGATCGAGGACATCAGAAGATAATGAAACAGAAGTTTTTATTCTCATAACATAATCATACTACCAAGGTGGTATACTGTCAAGAAAGATTTATCAAAATAACTTTTTTACTTGACAGCACTCCATCAAGGTGCTATATTTTTAGCAGGTGCTAGTTTTTTAACACCTCTAAAGGAGATAATATGGCCCTTGAAGTTCTGCCCAAAAGAGAACGCGCAATTCTTGAACTTCTGTATAAATTAGGAGAGGCTTCTGCACGCGACATACAAAAGGAATTTGCAGATGATCTTAGTTATTCGACAGTCCGCACTTTTTTAAACAATCTTGAGCAGCGCGGAAAAATTTCCCACCGCCAGTCGGGTTTATCCTTTGTGTACTTTCCGCTTGCTCAGGCTGAACAGGAAGGTCTTTCTGTACTGCAGCAGGCGCAGACAACTTTTTTCAGCGGTTCTAAAACTAAAGCTATTGCAGCTCTCCTGGGGACAGATTCAAAAATCTCCGAAGAGGAATACCGTGAGTTAAAAAAGCTTCTTGATTCTGCCCGCGATAATTCCACAGGAAAAAATCATGAGTGATCTAATCCTTATAGGCGCACTCCTTATAACCATTTTTCTTCGTGTGCAGATTTGCAGACTTGCCGCCTTTATTATCCTGCTTCCTTTTAAGAACTTCCTAAGTCCTTCTTTCAAAGTGCCCATGCTGCGCTTTCTCCTTCTCGCACTCCCTCTCATCATCACAGGAATAACACTTTTTTCATACAACTCAAGCAGTTCAGCATCAATCTTTTCTCACACTGATACTATCAGTATGGAAAAAGAGGAGCCGTTATCCAATACAATAACTGATAACGGCATTACAGAAGATTCTTTATTAAAGTCGGCACAGGCTTCTTCCAGCACTCATACAAACTCAGCAGAAAAAAACTCAGCTGATAATGACTCAGCTCAAAAGTATTCAGCTGATGAAACATCAGATAAACTATCAGCTCATACACTTGCGGCTCGAAATGTAAGTCCTGTTTTCACAGTCGATATTTCAAACACTTCAGCTGCATCTATTATTTCGATCTGGATATCAGTTTCAATAATTCTCTTAACCATCGTTCTCGTAAACCGCATTAGAACAAACTTATTATTAAAGCGCGCTTATATCAACAAGAAAAAAGAATGGAAAAAGGCAATATCTGCATTAAAGAGGAAAGGTTATGACTGCAGAAAAACCCGTCTTTACTCCGTACCTTTTTGGAACGAGAGCCCCTTTTCATTCGGATGCCTCCGTTCATCAATCATTGTCCCGGAGACTTCGGTGTCATGGAACAGTGAACAAAAACAGGCTGTACTGCTGCACGAGATGCAGCACATACAGGGGCATGATCTTTTAACCGGTCTTGCCCTAGATATTATGAATGCTTTGTTCTGGCCATGCGCTCTTGGAAAATTTCTGGAGCGTCAGCTGGAGCAGGCTCAGGAGGAGCGCTGCGACATGTATGCCGTACGTTCCGTCTGTCACCCCTTAGAGTATGCAGATCTATTATTGAATTTTGCATATTCACCAAACTCTTATGTATTGCCCGGTGCACAGGGTTATGCAGGAAAGAGTTCTATCACAAGGAGAATTAACATGATAGTAACAAACCTTTCCGCATCGGGCGGAAAAAAGAAACGAGTACATCAGGTATTACTGAGTACCGCCATGCTCGGCTGTATTGTACTTGCACTCGTATTTGCATCACCGCTTATCTATGCAAAGCCTGCAGCAACCGAAGCTGCTCAAGCTCCGCTCAGTATACCTGCAGAGACTGGAGTAGAAACTGATATTACTGTTATGGGAGTTAGAACTCCAGGATCTAAAGTTGAAAATTTTACCTTGCAAAAGGACATCCTGCCCGGTTTATGGCCTGTCGCAGAAAATCCAGGCCACTTAAGTATGAGCTTCGGATTTAATGTTCATCCAATTACCGGACAGGTTTACTTGCACAAAGGAGTGGATATTTCTAACTGGAGAGCAGGAGACCCTCTTATTGCTACAATGGATTCAGTTGTATACCGAGTAGATTATGATCAAGACTATGGAAATCATGTGGTATTAAAGAAAGGAAATGTTCTCGTAATTTATGCTCACTTAAAAGATTTTTCTGTAAAAGCTGGAGATACAGTTAAAGCCGGTACAACTATAGGACATATCGGTAATACAGGAATATCAACAGCACCGCATCTGCATTATGGAGTTTTCATATACGATGATACTGAGGCTGCAGAAATTTTTTCTGTTTCTGAAACGGAGAGCGCCGGGAGTCTCTTCCATGGAGGTTACTGGATAGATGCATTACCTTTGATGATAACACCAAAAGCGTAAGTTATACCATAACAAAATTTAAAGGTACATGACGGTAAAAAGTTGTGTACCTTTTTTTTAATTGTCTGCTTTATAAACTTGCCGTTTCCCATATTTATTTATACCTTAAATTGTATGGTGAGAATAATACCAGCTTTAAAGTATAAGATTAAAAATCTATTTTCAGAAAAAACCGATTTTACTCTGACAAGTCTTCATGAACAGCTTAATGATTATGAATATGAAATTGATGCTGATACCTATGATGACCTCCTGCTCCCGCAATTTGAAAAGAAATACAACAAAACTTTTACAAGCTGCGGAGATGAAGTATTTAATCACTGGCTTAGAAGTATAAAATCTAAAGAACAGATTACTGCATTGCAAAGTGATATTTCATCTCTTTCAGCTTCGCCTCATACAGCAAAGATTGAAAAATACCTTAAGAAAATTGGAAAGCAGTTTAGAGGAAATCTTACCTGTGATCTTTGGAACGGTTTCAATATAAAATTCTGGGTGATCGATAATTTTTATCAATTGTACGCTCTGAATATTCTCTTATCTTTCTGTATTTTTCTCCTGAATACAAAAATACTCTTTTTGCCCGCTGCATTCTTCTGCATTTTCAATTTAATACTCTTTGTTTTAACGAACGGAAAAATTTCAAGAATATCTGGCTCAATACACTACTTTCTTACTGTCTGTGTAAGGCTGAATAAAATACTTAAAAAGACCAATATAAAACTCAGCATCCCTGTTCCTAATTTGCGTGAAATAATAAAAGTGGGCGGACACTCTTTTTTATTCAGAGACGGATTCGGAAATACAGCCGGCGATATTATTTCACTTCTTCTTGATTACCTCAGGACATTTTTCTGCCTGGAATTATTCGCCTACAAGAAAGTTTCTAAAATAGTGTACAAAAACCGCGATGAACTGAGAAGAGTGATTTACTTTACCGGCTATCTTGACTGTCTTTTAAATACTGTCCGGATTATGGAAAACAGCGAAACAGTGTTATCGGCTGTTGCAGAAAATAGTTCCATTGAATTTCTTGAGATAAAGCATCCGCTAATAGAAGGATCTGTCGGACAAAGTAAAAATCTCGAACGGGGAGTAATCATCACCGGCCTAAACATGGCGGGTAAAACTACCTTCATGAAATCGCTCGGCCTCAACCAGCTGCTCGCCACGAGTTTCGGATTCGCATTTGCTCAAAGTTACAGCACCCGGGTTCTTTCTATTCTTACCTCCCTCAAAATAAATGATGACATACTAAAAAGTCAGAGCAGATACTATGCAGAAGCAAAACGCCTTTCTTCTATAAGGGAACGCATAAACGCACAGCCTTGTCTTTGCTTAATAGATGAAATTTTATCCGGCACAAATTCCGATGACAGAATTTATGGAGCAACTCTTATCTTAAAAGAATTTGCTTCCAGCTCCAAATCGATAATTCTCGCTGCAACTCATGACCTGAGTATTGCAGAGAATTTAAAAGAGCTTTATGACCTTGCCTATTTTGACGGGGAAATCCAGGATGACAAACTGATATTTGATTACATGTTAAAAAACGGTATTGTTTCCAAAAAGAACGGGCTGCTCATTTTAAAACTCATGGGCATCGCAATAGACTAAGGTACACATTTTCTTAAAAAAAAGCCCTTCTAACAGCTACGCTGCCAGAAGGACTTCCCGTCCAGCAAGCCGGACGTCGGAGAGAGTTTATCAGCTTATTTACAAGCTTTATTTAATCATACAACTTATAATGCTTTTTTGTCAAGTTTTTTTTATTAGGTTCGGACTTTTTTACACATTCTTAAAATCTATATTAAAAGGCAATATCAGTCTTTCCGGTAATGACACCCGATCGATTGCTCGTTGTGTATAGCTTGAGAAACAACAATACGAGCAGTTTCTACCGCATTTCTAAGCTCAATAATATCTCTTGTGGGTACTGCTTCCCGGTAAAAACTCGTAATACGGTGTGCGTGGTAGTTCAAATCTGATTGAGCCCGCTCCAGTCCTTTTTTGGTCCGTACAATGCCCGCATGGTTCCACATGGTTAACTTAATATACTTCCAATCCTGATAAATGAGCGATGGTTCAAAGGTTTCGGCACCTTTTGGTATTTTCCAATCGGGAATACACCCGCAGCGATTTTCATAACCTTGTTCCCGTAGAACGTTTTTTGCAAGATGCGATGCAGTCTGAAGCCCGCTGTATAATCCTTCGAGCAGGCTGGTTGACGCTAGTCGATTTGCTCCATGAAGGCCGGTGCAGGCAGTTTCTCCTACAGCATAGAGCCTCTTAATCGATGTTTGTCCTAGAGCATTTACTCTGATTCCGCCGCAAAAATAGTGAGCTGCAGGAACTATGGGAATAGGTTCTTTTGTTATATCGATGCCGCCTTTTTTGCAGGTTTCATAAATTCTCGAAAACCTTTTTTCTATAGGTTCACTTCCGCGGTAGTAATGAGCAATATCTAACAGAAGATACTCACAGCCGAGGGTACTCATTTCTTCATACAAAGCACGGGCAACAACATCGCGGGGGGCAAGTTCCGCCTGAGGTGTGTAGCGTTCCATAAAAGGCTTGCCTGCAGGATCTAAAAGCCTGGCACCCTCCCCCCTCAATGATTCTGAAATAAGAAAACGTTTTATATCTTTATGAAACAGGGCCGTCGGATGAAACTGCATAAACTCTGCATTAATGATTGCCGCACCAGCTCGAGAAGCCATGGCAATTCCGTCTCCAGTTGCGCAGGATGGATTTGTTGTAAACTGATAGATATTGCCGATTCCGCCTGTTGCCAGCACCACAGCATGAGCGAAGATTTTTTCTACCTGTCCGCTCATGTTGTCGAGCGCGTAGACACCGAGTACTTCTCTTTCACGGTACCTTTCCTGAGAGTCTGTTGAGTGGTGATCCGTGGTGATCAAGTCAACCGCAGTGCAGTCTTTACGAATGGCGACACCAATTTTTTGTGCATAGTAAACAAGATTGGTTTCAATCGCATCCCCTGTGTGATCCTCAAAATGAAGAATACGCCTTCTTGAATGAGCAGCTTCTTCGGTATAGTCAAATTCTCCCTTGTCATTCCGGCTGAAATTAACACCTACGTGCTTTGCCAAAAAATCCTGTACTGTCTGAGGAGCCTCGCGCGAAAAACGCTCAACAGTCTCGCGGCAATTTATGCTGCATCCTGCATCCAGAATATCTTTTTCAAGAAGTTCAGGATCGTCATCCGGAGCAGAGGCAATAATGCCTCCCTGTGCATAATTTGTATTAGACTCTTCTATTTTTGAGTTTTTCGTAATAACAAGAACAGATAGGCCTGCTTCCCGGCACGAAATTGCAGCAGAAAGTCCGGCAATGCCTGTTCCTATAATGAGAACATCGTTAATCATACACCTTCCGTAATCTCTATCATTGTTGATAACGCCCTGCGGGCATCGTCAGCATCCCGTTCGCTTATTGATATTCTGAATTCCTCTTCACTGCCTTCTTTAAGTGCTTTAAGAACTTTAAGAAGTTTATCCGGCGTAATAAGATCCATATTCCGGCAGCATTTTTTTTCCAAAGGAATTATTTTTTTATCAGGATTCTCGTGAATCATTCTTTCTATGAATCGGTATTCTGTTCCCACGCCTAGCACAGAACCTGCCGGTGATGAAGCAATAGCTTTAGCCATCCCCTCAGTCGAAGCAGAAAGATCAGACAGGGAAACAACTTCTTTAGTACATTCAGGGTGAACCATCAGCTTAATGCCGGGATATGAAGAGCGAAGCGATTCAACCTGAGCAGCAGTAAATACCTTGTGAGTCGGGCAAAAACCGTCCCACAAAAAAAGCCTGGCTTGAGGATTATTTGAAAGAAGTCTTCCATCCTGAGAAACAAGTGCTATTTCACGTTCATCTATTCCGAGCTGCTTTGCTGTGTTATAGCCCAGGTTTTTATCCGGCAGAAAAAGAACCGCACAATCCTGCTTAAAATAATGTGTAAGTATTTTTTTAGCATTTCCTGAAGTACAAATACTCCCGCCTTTCTCTCCGGTTAAGGCCTTTAAATCGACCCAGCTGTTCATGTAGGTTAAAGGAACGACTTCTTTCCCAGTGAGCCTTTTAATTGATTTCAAAGCCTTTTCCGCAGTTTCTTTGCTGGTCATATCTGCCATGGGACAGCCTGCAAAATACTCGGGAAGCAGAACCTGCTGATCGGGGCGAGCAAGGATTGCTGCACTTTCGGCCATAAATCGTACCCCGCATAAAATTATGGTTTGTGCATCTGATTGTGAAGCTATAACTGCAAGGCGGTAGGAATCACCCACCGCATCTGCAAAGCGAACAATATCGCCCTGCTGGTAGTGATGAGCGGCTATTAAGACTTTTCCACCGAAAAATTCTTTTAATCTTTGTATTTCATTGAGAACCGTACTTGTTGCTCTTCCGTTTATTTTATTTTCCATATTTACAGTACCGCTTCCTGTTTAAGAGAAAAATCGAAAATGCTCACTGAATGAGTCAGCTCTCCGAACGAAACAAAGTCTACACCGCATTCAGCAAGTGAAGGAAGTCTTTCCAATGTCATATTACCCGAAGCCTCAGTTTCCGCCTTCCCTGCAATAAGCTTTACTGCCTCTTTCATGAGATCATTGTTCATATTGTCGAGCATTATACGGTCAACCTTACAGCCGAGGGCTTCACGAACTTCATCAAGATTTCTTGTTTCAACTTCAATCTTAAAGCGGTTTCCCCATTTACCTCTGGCTTTTGCAACTGCGGCAGTAATACCGCCTGCTGCATCAACATGATTATCCTTAATAAGAATCATGTCATATAAACCGATGCGGTGATTCTGACCGCCGCCTGAGGCAACTGCATATTTTTGAAGTTTTCTCATGCCGGGAACTGTTTTTCGTGTATCTAAAATAACAGGTTTCCCGTTTACGGCAGAAACAAAGCGGGCTGTTTTTGTAGCAACCCCGGAAAGATGCGATATCAGATTAAGAGAAGTTCTTTCTCCCGTTAATATAGAAATAAGGGGGCCGGTTACTTTTGCAACAACATCACCCTTTGTAAGACGGTCCCCATCTTTAAATGATGTTTCTACAACAACTTTTTTGTCCAGGCATGCAAAAACAGCACGAAACACGTCTATACCGCACAAAACACCATCATCTTTTGCTAAAAGCTTAAAGACCGCCTGCGTTTTACGGGAGAATATAGAATTGCTTGTAATATCGCCGTTTTTATCAAGATCCTCTTTGAGCGCTCTTTTAATAAGAGGAATATAATCTCTCTTCTGCAAAAAAGACTGTTTTTGTTGTGAAAAAGCCATAGTCCATAATCTCCTGAAGTTTTATATGAAAATGAATTATGACAACAGAGTAAAAAAGTGTCAATAAGACCAAGCCGGCGAATAAAAACACCGGCCTAAATGTGATAGAATATAGAAAGAGGTTTATATGAATACATTAGATTTTACAAAAAACACAAGACTCCAGACACAGCTCAATTTTATTATTGAGATAGATAAAGTAAAAAATATCTATAGAAAATCTCTTTTGTTCGACAAGAGCAGATTTGCAAACGACGCGGAGCATTCCTGGACTATCGCAATAATGGCTATACTTTTACGGGAATATGCCAATTTCCAAGTTGATATTGAAAAAGTCGTACTCATGCTGCTCATTCACGACATAGTAGAAATTGATGCAGGCGACACTTTTTTATATGCAGCAGACCGGAAAGATGCGCATATAAAGGAAGAAAAAGCTGCCGAACGCATATTCGGCATCCTGGAACAGGATCAAAAACAGAAGTATATCAGTTTGTGGAAGGAATTTGAGGAGAAACAAACAAAGGAAGCTAAATTTGCCGTGGTTTTTGACCGGCTTGAACCACTTCTTCAAAACTATATAACAGAGGGCTTTACGTGGAAAAAAAACGGGGTTACTTATAATATGGTCTACGAAGTAAACAAGCATATTGCAGAAGGATCAAAAGAAATTTGGGATTTTATTTCGGCAATGCTCGACAGCGCTGTTGAAAAAGGATATTTACCCCGAAAATAGCAAAAAAAGTCGAGAGGGAAATATCAGTATAAAGTAAACTCATTTTGTCAGGTGAAAAATGGATAATACAGTACAGGCAGAAGCAGTTCTAAAAATGCAGGAATATATCGAAGCGCACGTATTCGATACCGTCACACCGGGAAAGCTCTCACGGATATCCGGATATTCTCCGTGGTATGCATCCCGTCTTTTCCTAAATTTTTTAAACTTGACGCCCGCAGACTACATGAGGAGGCTGCGCCTGTCAAAATCTGCATTGCGTTTACGTGATGAAAAAGTAAAAGTCATAGATATTGCGTATGATGCAGGATTTGAAAGCGTGGAAGGATTTCAAAGAGCATTTCATAAGGAGTTCGGCTGTAACCCTCATGAATATGCTCGTAGTCCCGTTCCCATTTACTTGTTCACTCCATTTAAACTGAGTATTAAGAATCCTGACAAGGAGAATACCATGGAAAAAACAAAAACAGTATTTGTACAGGCTGTCGAAAAACCTGAGCGTAAGGTTATTATTAAACGCGGTGTAAAAGCAAAAGATTATTTTGTCTATTGCGAAGAAGTAGGATGCGAAGTCTGGGGACTATTACAGAGTATTAAATCTTTATCTGGAGAGCCCGTATGTATGCGGCTTCCGAAAAAGTACATAAAAGATGGAACCTCCGAATATGTGCAGGGGGCAGAAGTTCCGCTCGATTATGACGGCGTAGTGCCCGCGGGTTTCGATGTAATAACCTTACCAAAGGCCGAATACCTCATGTTCAAGGGAGAACCTTTTGAAGAGGAAAACTATGAAAGTGCAATAGGGGAAATTTGGGAAGCAGAAAAGAAATATGATCCTTCGATCGCAGGTTTTTCGTGGGACGATACAAATCCCTGGATTCAGCTCGAGCCAAGAGGAGAACGCGGATACCTGGAACTGCTCCCGGTAAGGAGAATTAGATGAAAGTAGCATTTGATGAAGATGGAGAAAATATTCATTTCCGGCTTTATGATTATGATCAAAAATATGAAAAACTTTTTCAACTTTGTTTTTATCAGCATGTTGATAACGGTTATATAAAAACATATCCTAAAAACACAAAATATCTTCATAAAATGATGCTTCGCTATGAAAAATACGCAAAAATAATGTTTGATCAGCTGGGATACTTTTCGAAGGTTCCCTGGGAAGAAGCCCTGACCAGTTTTTGCAGTATTATGGAAAATACATCGATTGAATGGAGTCTCGTCGGAAGCTGTGCTGCCTGTACAAGAGGAATTGTTTTACACCCTCACGATATTGACATCATGATTAATTCAAAGGATATTCCCCAAATAACTGACGTTCTTCAGGATATTCTTATTGAACCAATCATTGATACAAAGGGATGGCTTACCAAAGATTTTGGAGTTGTTTTTAATCACTGTAGAATTGATATTGCCTCAGATCCCAGTCCAATACTGGACAACCCGGAACCCGTAGATTGCGGTCCTTATGCAATGAATCATCTTGAAGAAATTGAATGGAAAAATCATACAATAAAAATCCCTCCTCTTCATCTACAGATTGCTGTAAACAAAAAAAGAGGGAGATTTGACCGTGTTGAATTGATGAATAACTATATAAATAATATCGTCAAAAATAATACTGGCCGTGCTTTTACTTAATTCCTAAAATTTTTTCGGCAACCTTATCTGCTGCATTTTCGCCGTCCATCGCAGACGAAACGATACCGCCTGAATATCCTGAGCCTTCACCGGCAGGGAAAAGCCCCGAAAGAGCAGTGCTTTCCATGGTTGCCTTGTCGCGCAGTATTCTAACAGGGGAAGAAGAGCGGGTTTCTATTGCAACAAGGACAGCCTCCCGGCAGATAAAGCCGTGCATAAAGCGGTCAAAGGAAAGAAATCCTTCGCGGAGGCGGTCAGATATTGACGGGGGAATCCAGCTGTCGAGGCGGGAAGGAACAATGCCGGGCGTGTAGGAACACTCCGGCAAAGTTCTTGACGATTTGCGGTCAATAAAATCTATGAGAAGCTGGGCAGGGGCTGATTGTCCCTTACCGTTTTTCTTTGCTGCCTGTTCGAGCAATTTCTGGGAGCGCACCCCTGCGAGGGCCGGGTATTTTTCTGC
>Ga0116182_1004667_pt1 | contig 11984 bp, 13 predicted proteins | sample AD_UKC077_MetaG_FD_89805 | JGI IMG/M metagenome (GOLD analysis project Ga0116182, IMG submission 89805) | Active sludge microbial communities of municipal wastewater-treating anaerobic digesters from USA - AD_UKC077_MetaG | ecosystem: Engineered > Bioreactor > Anaerobic > Digestate | place: USA...
CTGATTTACGAATACGTCAAATGTAAAATATAAGTTGTGGTTTTTTATTTTCCATGTATACTATAAAAAGATAGATTAATTTGTTAATATTTGGATATACTATAAAAAATTGACTCTTTGATCGAGGGTAATATGAAAAAGTTTTTAATGCTTTTTATTTGCTTTAGATAATTGGCAAAAAGGAGGGTGAAAAATGAACAAGACAAAAATGAAAGAAATTGCGGAATTTTCAACACGAATAAGTGCAGAGGCCTGGGTTGGGCCTTTGAAAGAGCAAGGGATTCCTGTCCTCATTCAGGGAAGCGATTGCGGAGGTGTCATACCGGAACTAGGTATGATTAGCGGAATAAAAATCCTGATTAGTGAAGAGGATATCGCTCGCGTCAGGGAAATTTATCCGGAAACAGTATGACCTTTCGGCCGCAGCTTGACATGACAGGCTGATGAAAGAAATTGCGCAATTTTCAACACGAATAAGTGCAGAGGCTTGGGTTGGACCTTTGAAAGAGCAAATATTATATTTATTTGGTTTTCTTCGACTTAATTCTTTGTTGAAGCTTTTTATATAAAAAATTTAGAAGCAATAGAAACTCAGCTCCAATAGTAACCGATATGGACAAAACCCATATGTTCTCGCAAGAATAGTTCGTGATTTTAAACATAATGTACAAAACAAGAACACTACATAAATACATTGAAGCTACTTGCAATAAACCTAAAATAAGTTTTTTAATGATAGTCATAAGTACCTCTTCTATTTTTATAATACCACATTTTGATATGAAAAAGTATCCGCTCCAAAGGCTCCCACTTAAATACATTTGCGCTATTTTACAACTGAACTTATGTTGACTATTGCAATTTAGTATTTTAGAATAAATCGATTCTTAGCCATACGGGAATCATCTTATATTCGTTAAAGTATAAAATTGAAATAAATTACAAAGGGGATGTATTAATAGAACAAAACAGGTTGGAATAGATGATTATTTTAATAACTGGAGCATCGCATACGGGAAAAACAGCTCTAGCCCAAACGTTACTTGAAAAATATAAATACCCATATCTATCAATCGATCATTTGAAAATGGGATTAATTCGAAGTGGAAATACTTCGCTTACGCCCGTGAGTAAGGATAAGGATCTAACGGAATACTTATGGCCGATTGTTTGCGAAATGATAAAAACAGCCGTTGAGAACAAGCAAAATCTTATAGTTGAAGGTTGCTATATTCCGTTTGATTGGGCAAAATATTTTAAAAGCGAATATCTTGATAGTATAAAATATTATTGTCTTGTGATGAGTGAAAATTATATCAGGAATCATTTTGACGATATAATAAAATACGCCAATGTTATAGAACGCCGTCTAGATGACGAGCAGTGCACAATGGAAAATGTATTAGAAGAAAATGCGCTTGTGCTAGACTTGTGCAAAAAACATAATGTAGATTATCTACTGATAGATGATGAGTATCAGGTTGGTCGGGTCAATTTTCTGTAGATTTACAACAGGATAATATGAATTTATTGGATTATCTTGTAAAAAAATGTCGACTAAAAAAAGTGTCATATCAAGAATGGAAAATCATTCTGAAGATATTAGACTTTCTACTCTTGAAAAGGTAGCACAAGTATTTGGAAAGAAACTTCAAGTTGCTATTGAATAGTATCTCAAAAACTTCTGTCGGCTTCTCTCTCCCCTAAATCCCTACTGAACTGGGCGCAGAACACGGAAACCGTTGTAGTAGCTCTGAATAAACGAATAGCCGTTGAACCTGTTGGCAATAGGGGACGAATGAGCAGTGTTGTCCCAAGTGCCCCCGCATCGAACGCGGTAAGTGCCAGAGCCTGCACCCCTGTAGTCAGTTTTTGTACCTGTTGGGTAAGGCTTATACCAATCCCAGCACCACTCATTCACATTCCCAGACATGTCATGTAGCCCTAGTTCGTTCGGCAGTTTTTCTCCCACGGGATGGGTTTTTCCATCGCTGTTTCCATCATACCATGCATAATCGTCTATACTGTTAGTTCCTGTGCTTCCTGAAAAAGGCTTGCGGGAACCTGTTCTATTTATTCCATCAGCATCAATTGCTCCGTCCCGAGCATCTTTATCCGCTCCCATTGCTGCCCACATCCATTCCATTTCGGTGGGTAAACGATAGCCGCTAGATTCCCAATCACAAGTAGCAGCATTCCAATCCATATCTCCATAATAAAGTTCACTTTCGTTAACGTCATATCCTGGCGGGATATCAGGAATATCATCAATAACGAGATTTTTCCAGTCTAGTTCCTGACCATATTTTTTGACACTATACGCAGGACTAAGACCTTCAGATATACTCACCTTATTGCAAAAAGCAATGGCATGATACCAGTTTACCATTTGCACTGGCTCGTTCATACTGCCACTAGAAAATCTTGTATCACTTGGATCCTCTCCCATTACATCAAAGAATTGTTGACGCGTTATTGGGTACTTGCTCAAACTATAGGGTTTCGTGATAACAGAAATGTTTTCCTTTCCCTCATCGCGCTGGAAGGAACCTGCAGGCACAGGGAGCATTTCAATATTCAAATCTTTTATTGTTTGTTGTCGCATCTTTCAACCTCCATCACAATTAAAAACAGCAAGTCAGCATTAGTATTTTTTATATGCACAGTATCCCTCTCCTTTGTTTTGATATTGGATTTTATCTTGCATCAAATACAGCTCCATCTTGAAGAAGAATTATATTAAATTGTTCGTGAAATAATTCTTGAAATTTTTCGGGTGCTTCTGTGTGAATTGGTATAATGCCACCTTTGGGTTTGACTGCTTCAAAAACCTTCTTTAGTGTTTCCAAATCAGCATGACCGCTTGTGTGCATATACTCAATCTCATACGGTTCCAGAAAATTGAATAAGGATTCCTTAAAAGCATCTTTATTGCGATCCAAATAACCCTTCCACATGGAATAATAAATTTTTGTCTCATTTGATTTAGCATATTTATCTAAAATGGGTGTGAGGTTTGGGTTCTCGCGAATGATCATACAAAAGCCGTATTTATCTAAATAGTTTTTTAATTTTTCAGGAATAGAATTAAATTGTTTTAGTTCAAAGAAACGGCCAGCAGGATATTTTTTTTGGACGTAATCTATATTGTAAAAATCAGTGTATTGCTTATGATTTTCGGAAACTTTTTTTAAGATATTTGCTTGATATTCATCACAAACAAAACAGCGTTTTGCATTTTTTGCAGCGTGATATAATGCAAATATTCTGTCAATATTAGTAGAAGCAAGCAGTACAAAGTTGTATTTATGTTTTTTGAATTGCGTTTCAAAATCTGTTTGCAATTCTTTTTCCGTTTGGATTGCGCCCTGTGGACGTTCAACATTTGTGCCTTCAGAAATTATATAATCAATGTTTTTGGCAAAGCTTTTTAACGTTGGGATAAGTCCTTTGCTTCTAAAACCATGTCCGCGAAAATCCCCCGTGTGAAGTATTCGTTTGTTATCAGCCTCGACAATAAACATGTAGGCATCAAAAGCAGAATGGTCGACAACCAATGGCGTAACGGTAATTCCCCCGATAGTAATTCTATGTAATGCCTCAAAAGTATTAACTGTCTGAATTCGTTCAAGAATTTTTTTATGTTTTTCTGCCTTGTTTGGATCTGGAATATAAGATAACTTCTCTTCGAGACATTTAAAAATTTCAAGTGCAGTTTTCCCAACATAGATTGGTAAATCAGGAAGTGCATCAGCAATTTTTCCAATATGGTCGCCGTGATAATGTGTAAAAAAGAGTGCGCTTTTAGAAACATCACCGCATGTCAAACCATCTATTGGTCTCAATTCTACAAGCTTTGTTCCTGACAACTGCTCACCAAAATCAATAAAAATCTTATAACCATCACTTTCAATTTCGGTAACGCAACCGCCTATTTGATTTGTTCCTCTATGAATTATTAGTTTCATTCAGGTAATTCTGCTCCTGTCAAAGCGGCACGGATGCCACTTGAATTAAAATTGACAGTTTTGCAAGTAAAACTGTCATAGTTGTTTTAAACGTGCATATTTGAAACAACGTCTACTTCGCTAACTATACCCCCCAAATCTCTACTGAATTGGACGCAGAACACGGAAGCCGAAAAAGACCGACTGGAAATACGGAAAGTGAAAGTGCCGGAATGCGACGGTGCAATTAGAGTCATAGCCACTCCAATTACCTCCGCGTAGAACGCGCGAAGGGGGTACTACATCGTTAGAGGAAAGTTCAAAGTCTATTCCTTTATAGTCAGCTTGTGTACCTGTTGGATAGCTATCCCACCAATCCCAGCACCACTCATACACATTCCCAGACATGTCGTAGAGTCCTAGTTCGTTCGGCAGTTTTTCCCCTACAGCTTCAGTTCCTTCATAGAAGAAATCGGGACATATTATGTTTTGAATATTGCTACAAGAATAGCATGCATAGTCGTCCACACTAGTACCAAGGCCATAACCTTGCCCTGCATAGTCTTTAGTATAGCCTGTTTCGTTTATCTCCCCTTGCCTTACTCCTTCCCTGGCATCTTGGTCCGCTCCCATGGCTGCCCACATCCATTCCATTTCTGTGGGTAAACGATAGCCAGTGACATCCCAATTGCAGGTGGCTGCATCCCAATCTCTATTTAAATTTATAGGAATAGAACTATAGTCTAAATTTTCCCAATCACTGACTCCACTTACCGTATATGCCGGACTAAGATCTTCTAACAAACTCAGCTTATTGCAAAAAGCAATGGCATGGTACCAGTTTACCATTTGTACGGGATCATAATAGCCAGTAGCACTGCCTATATCACTTGGGTTCTCTCCCATTACATCAAGGAATTGTTGATGCGTTATTTGATACTTACTCAGACTATAGGGTTTCGTGATAACAGAAATATTTTCCTCTCCCTCATCACGCTGAAAGGAGCCTGCAGGTATAAACATAAGTTCACCAATATTTTCAGAGATGTAACTTATTTTGTACTGTCGCAAAGCTCTCACTTTGTATGTTTTTGTTATGGTTTTGTACTCTGAAGTTACTATTATAGTTTTCTTTTCCGAAATGCCCGCAGCAAGGTTCATAAATAAAAGATTGCCATCGGGAGGATCCATCGTCGCATTGCCATCGGACGTCCTCCCCGTAACTATTAGATTTGTAACGTTATAAGGAACAGAAACCATGTATCTCATCGTAGATGGATTAAAAGCAGGACTCAAAGTGCCCGCACTGATGGTTAAATCAGAAAGCGTGGTAACATTCGACTCCCGAACTATCTTTATCTTGTATTCGTTTATTGTTGCTCCGTCCTCGGAAATTACTTTGATACTTTGCTCAGAAGATGTAGCCACGGCGAGGTCCGTAAACGAAAGATTTCCATCTACAGGATCCATCGTAGCCTTGGCATCAAGCACCCTACCTGAAACAATTAAGCTTGTAACGCTATAGGGGACAACAACCATATAGTCAGTTATGTCAGGATTAAAATCAGGCTTCAAAGAACCTGTACTTGGAACCAAAAGAGAAAGTGTGGCGTCATTCATCTTTCAACCTCCATCGTGGTTAAAGAAAGCAAGCCGGCATTATTATTTTTGATATGCACGATGTCTCTCTCCTTTGTTTTGAAGTATACGTTTAGTATAACACGGAGCTCAGAAAAAACAAGAATTTTTTGAGATTTATGAGTAAGTATGAAAAATAATAAAAAAAAAAGTTGCGCTTTTGTGTTTCTGTGATATACTATTGAGACTTCTATGGTTTCATTCATGTTATAGAAGGAATAAGGGGAAATATGTTAGATTGACCTGTCTAAAGACAGGCAGACGCCGCATTGCGGCGAAAAAAACAAAAGTCTCCGCAAAGAGAAAAAACTACGGAAGGAGTCGATATGGCAATTTCAGATGTTCAGTTAAAAAACAATTACTATCAAGTTTATGATGGTAGTGGAAAGAAAATCAAGGAATCTCATTCATCATCTGTTGGAGAACTTTGCGGAATCGGAATGGATTTTATGGTTTTTTTGAAAAACAATTATTTTGCGACTTATGATGAAAGTTTCAAAAAAATTAAAGAAGTTCATAGTTCATCAGTAGGTAATTTTAAAAGCGCAGCAGGTACAACTGTTAACTTCATTAAGAATAATTACCTCGGTACTTATGATAAAAACTTTAAGAAAATTAGTGAAAGACACATTTAGGAAAATACAAGGGGGCTTCGCCCCCTAATTTTCGGTAAGAAATTTTAGAGAAAATTAAAAATATGGAAGCATCAAGTACAATAAAACAAATGTTGGCAGGAAATAAAATATCGATAAAGGTTTTAGTGGAGAAGATATCATACCGATAGATGTGCTTTTTTTCTATGTCATCCACAACTTTTGATTATATTTCTCGCTTATTTAAACTATCAGGGCAAAACAAGAAAAAATAATGGAAATGTTATCTAAAGAAGAAGATCAGGATAAAGAGGATATATATGAGTTATTTAGCTGAAAAGACAATAAGTGAACTTTTAGATTTTAATTTTTTAATTCCATCTTATCAAAGAGGTTTCCGTTGGTCTGAAAGGCAGGTTGAGGACTTACTGGAGGATATAAATGCGTTTATACCAACACAAATTGGAAATTCCGATAAAAAAACATGGTATTGTTTACAACCTGTCGTAGTCAAAAAATGTGATGAAAGGACTAAAATTGACAATAATTTAGAAGGAACATGGTATGAATTAATTGATGGTCAACAAAGACTAACATCAATTTTTCTTATTATTCATTATGCCAATGAAATGTGGATTGGGAAACAAAAAACACCCGAATTTCAGATAAAGTACGAAACAAGAGAAAGTAGTTTTCAATTTCTTAAACAACAAAAAATTAATGAGCTAAAAGATGAGGCTGAAATAAATTATGATAATATTGACTATTATCATATCAGCAAAGCATATAATAAAATCCATGATTGGGTAAAAAACTTTAAAAAGAAATATGAAAAAGATTTTGACAACAATGATTTTCAATCTAAGCTGAAATCATATTCCAAGGTTATTTGGTATGAAGTTGATTCTAAAAAAGATGCTATTGAAATATTTACACGTATCAATATGGGTAAAATCCCTTTGACAAATGCTGAATTAATAAAAGCACTATTTTTAAACAGTTCGAATTTTCCAGGCTCCCAATCAGAAGAAATAAAGCTTAGACAATTGGAAATAGCTTCTGAATGGGATAGAATAGAATATTCATTGCAAAATGAAGAGCTCTGGTATTTTATAAACAAGTCAGATAATGAATTGTCTACACGTATCGAGCATATTTTCAATATTATGAAGGATATTGAAGGCGTTCAAAATGGCAATGACCAATATTCAACATTCCGTTTCTTTTCCGATAAATTCAAATCAAAAAGTAAAGATGAAATTGATACCAACTGGAAAGAAATTAAAAGAATATTTCAAACCATAGAAGAATGGTTTACCGATAGGGAATTATATCATAAAATAGGCTTTTTAATTTCAGCAGATGTAGAAATAAAAGAATTACTAAAAGAAGTTAAGAACAAGCAAAAACTTGAATTTAGAAAGTTTCTTGATGTCAAAATTGCAGAAAAAGTAAAATGCGACAATTTGGAAGACATAGAATATGGAAAGCATTCAGATTTGATTAAAAAGATTTTATTACTGCATAATATTCAAACAATGCTGAATAACAAAAATGAAACAAGCAGATTTCCCTTCGATAAGTTTAAAAAAGAAAACTGGGATATTGAACATATTCACGCAATCGCCACGGAAATGCCTAAAAACAAACAACATAGAATTGATTGGTTGAATAATTCAAAAGAATATATCAATGATGATGAAAAGCTAACTTCTTCAATATCTGATTTCGTAAAATCCTATGATGAAAAAATAAAGGAAAATCCTGAAAGTTTTGATGAGTTATCGAATCGTGTTTTAAAGTATTATTCGAAGAAAAGTAAGATTGAAACTGATATTAACGATTTATCAAATTTAGTGTTGTTAGATTCAGGTACCAATAGAAGTTACAAGAATGCTGTTTTCCCTGCCAAAAGGAAAACTATTATTAACAAGGAAAAAGAAGGAACTTTTATTCCTGTTTGCACAAAGAATGTGTTTTTAAAATATTACACGCCTACCCCTGAGCAAATGACTTTTTGGGGCAAAGGTGATGGAGAATATTACATTAAAGATATAAAAAAAATATTATATAAACAGGAGGCATTATGAATGAAATCCGCGACAATAAAAAGATGGGATTTTGGCAATTAATATCTAATATCTCAAAAATAGAAATCCCAATTATTCAGCGTGATTATGCTCAAGGAAGGGATAGTGAAAAAACCAAAAAAATTAGAAATGCATTTTTGGACAACCTAATAAAAGCAGCTGAATCAGAGAATGAATCTCTCGAACTTGATTTTGTATATGGAGATATAAAAAACGAAGTGTTTCAACCTTTGGATGGTCAACAGCGTTTAACAACTTTGTTTTTGCTTTATTGGTTTTTTGCATATAAAACAAGAAACATATCAAAAAATAAAAAAAATTTCAAAAAACTCACCTACGAAACAAGGATTTCGTCAAGAGAATTTTGCAATGAACTTGTCGAAAACGCAGAAAAATTAGGGGACGGTGAAACCTTAAGTGAAAGAATTACTGATGCTCCATGGTTTTTCATGTCATGGAAAAAAGACCCTACAATAAAAGCAATGTTAGTTATGCTCGATAGCATTGAATCCAAGTTAAATGGGAAGAGCGAAGAAGAACTTACTAAAGAATGGAATAAACTAATATCAGAAAATCCACCCATCACTTTCCATTTTAAACAGCTTAATGATATTGGGCTTACTGATGACCTTTATATTAAAATGAATGCCAGAGGCAAAGCTCTTACTGATTTTGAAAATTTCAAAGCACGTTTTGAGAAACATATAAAGGAAAATGAATTTGAGAAAGAACTCTCATTAAAAGAAGCAAATAAAGAGCAGTGGAAAGAGTTAACAGAAAAAACATTTTCTCATAGAATTGATACTATTTGGACTGATTTGTTTTGGAAACACAGGGGCGACGATAATATGGTCGATAATGAATTTGTAAAATTTATTGCCGGGATTGCTATAAATTCTTATGCAGAAAATCAAGAAATATTCAAAAGCAAAGATGAAGATAAAATTACACGAAAGATTCTTGAAGAAAAGAAAGAAAAAAATATCACGGAAGAAGCTGTAAAAAGGGAACGGATTGAACGTAGAATCACTTTACTTTATAACAATCCAAGTGAAGTTACACCAGCAGATTTCCCAGAAAAAAAATCCTTTGAATATTTGAAAAGATGCTTTGATATATATTCTCATAAAGAGTTAAAATACGATGAACTTAAACCTAAAGAGTTAGAATTGTGGGATTTCCTTGGACTAAAAAAGATTAAAATAAACAGCGGTAAAGAACTAGATAATAATTTCTTTCTCGATTTGGTAAAAGATGCAAAGACTGAATACAAACAAAGAGTTTTGTTTTATGCACAGACGCAATTTTTATTAAAAGTAGAAAACTTCAATTCAAAACTCTTTACTGAATGGATGCGCGTAGTTAGAAATATTGTTCAAAATGCTACAATTGATAGTGCTGGTGCATACATCGGTGCAATTGGTTTAATAAATGAATTATCATCTGGTTGTCTTGATATTTATAGTTTTCTGAATAAAAATTCAATTAAATCGGGCTTTGCTTCAAATCAAGTGAGCGAAGAGATTTTAAAAGCTCAAATAATTATCAAAACACCTCGTTCAAAATCTGTAATTCAAAAAACTGAAGACACCAACTTCTGTAAAGGTAAAATAAAGTTCCCATTTTATTGTATTGGTTATGACATAGAAAATGGCAACTCAAAAGAATTTGATATTTCCAAATTAGAAAAGGTTCTCTCTGTCATTAATAATAATTTTAAAGAACTAAACATAAAACTTTCAGATGAATTTAAAAGAGCTTTTTTAACAATTAAAGGAAATGATTATTATGAAGCATGGTACTCTTGGTCGTATAGTTTTAATAGCCACAAGGGATGGTTGTTAGATACAGTTAATGATTTAAAAAATATATTTTCTGAAAACAGTGATTGGAAAAGAGATTATCTGAAAGAATTGTTTATTAAACTTGAAGATAATCCTTTTAGTAAAATTATCTCTGAATATACTTGTCCACAAGATATGCCAAGCTGGAAAAAAAGATTAATAAAAGAAAATAAATTATTAAATGGAGCAACTTTTATACTTATTCCTAACACAAATTCATACTGTAAACTAGCATGGCAGCAAAAACCGAGCAGAGAAGACCAAGTAACAAAAATTGTATAGAAGTTTGGCATCTTTATCCATCCATGGCTACAGATAAAAAGGCGTGCTGTTTTTATACCCTCCCCTAAATCCCTACTGAACTGAGCGCAAAATACGAAAACCGTTGTAGTAGTTCTGAATAAACGAGTAGCAGTTGAACCTGTTGACAATGGAGGACGAATGGGCAGTGTTGTACCAACAGCCCCCGCGTAGAACACGATGAAAGCTAGAGCCTGCCCCCTTATGGTCAGTTTTTGTACCTGATGGGTAACTCTTATACCAATCCCAGCACCACTCATACACATTCCCAGACATGTCGTAGAGTCCTAGTTCGTTCGGTAGCTTTTCTCCCACAGGATGGGTTTTTCCATCGCTGTTTCCATCATACCATGCATAATCGTCTATACTGGTAGTTCCCGTGCTTCCTGAAGAGGGCTTGCGATAACCTGTTCTATTTATTCCGTTTTGCATTGCTCCGTCCCGAGCATCTTGGTCTGCTCCCATGGCTGCCCACATCCATTCCATTTCTGTGGGTATATGTCATCATCGGTGTCGTTCCTAAAATCATCGGTCGATCGTTTCCGCTTTTTATGTTTTAAACCCTAGGTCAGTAGATTATTTCAATGCCCTACTCAATATTGCATGCTTTTTTCTTAGAGATAAGTTCAATCTTTAATTTCATATTCATTCTATCTGCTAATTTTTCCAATTTTTTTATCTTTCCTAAAATCATCGCTCGGGCATTTCCGTTTGTGCAATCTTTTTCAATTGTACGATTTAATATTTTACTACCCTAGCTCTCGATTTTTGTATCAATCACCACACTTTCTCGAACGACTTTTGTGCTAATCACCACACTTTCTCGAACGACTTTTGTGCTAATCAGCACACTTTATCGAAGGACTTTTGTGCTAATCAGCACACTTTATCGAAGGACTTTTGTTGTTGTGTCAAGTTTTTTATCCTAAACAAAATAGCAAGGTTGAAATAGGCAAAATAACAAGGTTGAAACAGACAAAAATCCAAGGTTGCCGTATAATTGACTTAGAGGTAAGACGGTGATGATAACAGATGTTTTGGCACCGGACACAGGAGAACTTAAAACACCTGCATCCAGTCGCTAAGGTCATACCATTAGACCCTAGCGAATCCTGAAGTTCTTCTTACATTTCCATATCCAGATTATTCAAAACTGCCATAAAATGCTTGTAGTCCTGCTTCCACTTTTCTCTTTGGCAAATCGCTACACAATACATTCCTGCTTGGTTTGCTGTTATTTTTTTCAAAAAAGGAAAACTATCAACAGGAAGAGGAATCGTCGTTTGATACAACCCGTCAAACAGAGTTTCTGTATTTAATTCTACTGTGTCGCTATCTAGAATTTCGTCCCATTTTGGAACAAGTCCTTCTTTTGAATTCAAATACATTTGCTGTACGACTTCTTCTGTGCTCAGCGGCTTTGTGGTTTCCACTTTTACAAACCGATATCTTCCATCAAGATTGAATCCTAAATTATTTTCACTCATACGTCCTCCTTATTTGCCTTTTCGCATGCTGTTTTTGTTAACTCTCTTCCTATATGACTGTTGCTTCTTTAAGAAGTTCTGTCAA
>Ga0116182_1004683_pt1 | contig 11965 bp, 6 predicted proteins | sample AD_UKC077_MetaG_FD_89805 | JGI IMG/M metagenome (GOLD analysis project Ga0116182, IMG submission 89805) | Active sludge microbial communities of municipal wastewater-treating anaerobic digesters from USA - AD_UKC077_MetaG | ecosystem: Engineered > Bioreactor > Anaerobic > Digestate | place: USA...
ACACACAATTAAATGAATATGGTTCGGCATAACCACATACAACGGTACAGAAATATCTGAATGCAACTCCTCTATTTTCCGTACACATTCATCAGCATAATTACCAATTTCAGACAACCGCATTTCGCCATCCACAATCTCCCCAAAATAACGTTTATGTTCAGCGGTACATATTGTTACAAAATAATTACCACCTGAATAATCGTGCCATTCAGCTCGCGCTGATGATATACGATAGATGTTCTTAAACTTTGAATTACGCATATTTGTGTACGTTTGATAAACAAAAATACAAAACTATTTCAGTTACAACTATTTAATAACACATCTTTTATATGTAGAGACGGTGCATGCACCGTCTCTATCCACAAATAACATAACAACCCGCAACAACATAGAGACGGAGCATGCTCCGTCTCTACAACACCACAACACCCAATTAACATACAATGCAAATTGAATCAAACGTTTTTTTAACAATTTCTTCTAAAACTGCGATAAATTTCCTATTTTTATAGTCTCGACTGACATTTTATATAAAAAGATAAATAATTTAATTAACATAAAACACTTAAAAAAAACTATGAACAACGCTCTATTTAAATTCGAAAGTCCAAAAAACGAGCCAATACAACAGTTTGCAAAGAATAGCAAAGAACGCTCAGCACTTGTTGAAGAATTAAAAAGGCTATCATCAGGACAAATTGAAATCCCATTAATTATTGGTGGTAAAGAGATTCGTACAGGGAAAACCCTTGATGTGGTCATGCCACATAATCACAAACATATTTTGGCTAAATGCCACCAAGCAAGCGAGAAAGAGATTGCTTTAGCTATTGATGAAGCATTAAAAGCCAAAAGAGAATGGGAAAACCTTTCTTGGATTGAACGCTCTTCTGTAATGCTAAAAGCTGCCGAGCTTCTTTCAAAAAAATATCGCAACGTAATGTTAGCAGCTACCATGCTCGGACAAAGTAAAAATCCGTATCAGGCTGAGATTGACGCCACATGCGAAAATATTGATTTCCTGAGGTATAATGCACACTTCGCATCGCAAATATATGCAGGTCAACCAAAATCTATGGAAACTCAACTGAATAGATTAGAATATCGAGCTTTAGAGGGTTTTGTATTTGCGGTCACCCCGTTTAATTTTACATCAATAGCATCGAACTTAAACGGTTCACCGGTTTTAATGGGTAATGCTACCGTTTGGAAACCTGCAAGCACCGCTCTGTTTTCAAACTATTTTATGATGAAAATTTTCCAGGAAGCCGGAGTACCCGATGGCGTAATTAACTTTGTTCCCGCACGCGGATCATTAATTGGCGATGTAGTTACAAAACATAAAGATTTAGCCGGAATACACTTTACAGGCTCAAGTGGCACATTTAATCACCTGTGGAAAGCAGTTGGACAGAATATTGAAAACTACACCTCATATCCCAAACTTGTTGGTGAAACAGGAGGGAAAGACTTTATTTTTGTTCATAATTCTGCTGATTCTCAAGAAGTTGCCACTGCTATTATTGCAGGTGGATTTGAGTACCAGGGACAAAAATGTTCAGCAACATCACGAGTATATATACCTAAATCAATGTGGGCTGAAGTAAAACAAAAACTTCAAGAGCAGATTGCAGAAATCAAAGTTGGTGACGTAACCGATTTTAGCAATTTTATGAATGCCGTTATTGACGAAAAATCATTCGATAATATAATGAGCTATATCGACTTTGCTAAAAAATCGTCAAGTTGTAAAATTATTACAGGAGGTACCGGCGATAAATCAGTTGGATATTTTGTTCAACCAACAATTATCGAAACAACCGACCCATATTTTAAAACAATGCAGGAAGAGATATTCGGACCCGTTGTTACAATATATGTTTACGACGACAAAGATTACGAAAAAACATTGGAGCTTTGTAACAAAACATCTATATACGGCTTGACAGGTGCTGTTTTTGCAAACGATCGTTATGCAGTTGTTAAAGCATACAATACTCTTCGTTACGCTGCGGGTAACTTCTATATTAACGATAAACCATCAGGTGCAGTTGTTGGGTTACAACCGTTTGGAGGCTCACGAGCTTCAGGAACCAATGACAAAGCCGGAGCAAGCACAAATCTTTTAAGATGGGTAAGTCCACGTGCTATTAAGGAAACTTATATCCCGGCTAATACATTTAAAATGCCATTCATGGAGATTTAATAGATAATTAAATAAACTATTTAAAAGGGTCTGGGCAATTTAGCCAGACCCTTTTTATTTTAAAAATTTACTGGTCGGTAAGCCTGTTGAAGTTACCAAATAAACATAACCCCATACAAAAGTGGCTTCAATAAATCCAGTCACTAACTCTTAGCAACCTTTTGACTTTAAAACTTTTAACTTTTAACTCAATAAATGATTGTAAAAGTTAACTATCTTTGTAGTTCACTTCGTATCTAAATGCTTTTGCGAAATGTATAATTTATTTAAGTTAAAGCCTATACTGCAATTATACCGTTTTGTGCTGCTCGTAAGTGGTTTTCTAATACTATCAGTTAGTTCTGTTAAAAGCAATGATCTCGACAGTTTACGCACAGCATACTTGCATGGAAACGATAGTATTAGTTTCGATGCTTTAATCGGTATTGCTTACTATTATAGCAATGCTGACATCGATTCTGCAAAATTTTACCTTAAAGAACTTTACAAACTATCAACTGATAACAATTACTACAGACTTGGAAATAGCCAATTATTAGATGGCTCAATTTATCATCGACAAAATTTATACGATAGCGCAGAAATGCTATACAATATGGCTTTAAAAACTTTTTTGGTGGCAAAATATCCAAAAGGGACATGCGCTTGTTTAAACAACTTAGGAGTACTTGCCCGAGAACGAGGCGAATATAAAAAAGCAGGTGAATACCATTTTAGCCATTTAAGAATAGCTGACAGCTTGAAAAACAAATATGAGCTTTCAAGAGCTTACATAAACATCGGATTGTTACTACAAGAACAAGAACAATACGATGACGCTTTAAAGTATTACAACATTGCCCGTGGAATAAAGAAAGAACTTAACGACAAACCAGGAGAGGCTCTGTTGTATAACAATATTGGAATAGTGTACTATTACTTGGGGAAGTATGATAATGTGCTTGATAATTTTAAACGTGCTCTTGCAATTTACAGGGAACTGAACAATATACGGGGACAAGCAATGGCATATTTTAACATTGGAGAGATATATTCAGGGCAAAAGCAAGATTATGAAAAAGCTCTTTACTATTACAAAAAATCTTTTGATATAGAGCAAGCGATAAGTGATATTAATGGACAGGCTATCTCTCTTAGCAGTATGGGTGTATGTTATTCTGCCTTAAAAAACTATAAGGAGGCAATTCATGTGCAACAACAAGCTTTACGCATGTTACGCGAAATAAACACGCCAACACAAATAGCTACAGTACTAAAAGACTTGTCAAAAACATACGAAAAAATTGGCGACAATAAAAAAGCATTAAGTTATTATAAAGAATACTCTCTAATACACGATTCGTTAGTTAATAAAACTAACATGCAACAAATAGCTTTATTAAAAGAGCAGTATGAGTCAGAAAAAAAAGATCAAGAAATATTGCAATTAACTAGTGAAAGATCGTTGCAAAAACTTGAGTTAGAAAGCCATTTAAAAGATATCAAATCACGAAACGCCTTGTTGATTGTTGCTGCCATATTCATGGCAATAATAACTTTTGCGGGCTATTTATTGCTGAAATTATATAGACAAAGTAAAAAATTGAATGATGCCTTAAATATAAAAAACAACATTATTGAACAAAAAAACAGTCAATTATCAGTAATGTACGATAGCATAAGAAAAACATCAGAAATTAAAGAACTTTTTCTCTCAAACGTTGCCAATGATTTAAAAAACCCTTTAAACGTAATAACTAATTTTTCGACTCAGCTTTTATCATCCCAAATTGATTCTAATCAACAATATTATTTGGAACAAGTCAAACATTCATCAGACAACTTATTATCCCTATTGAACAACTTAATAACCTACAGCAAATTTAATGCAGGGGTACTCAACTTAGAAAAACTACCATTTTCAGTTGAAAATATTGTTAGATTTTTGCAAAACAGTTATGAACATAAAGTTGCAGAGAAAAATATTACTTTTAATGTTAAATGTAAATATGGAGATGACAAAATAATTATTTCAGACCAAATTCGTATTATACAAATATGCTCCATTTTTATTGATAGTACCATTAGAAAATCTTTACCTGGAGACACTATTGAATGCTACTTTTTTATAATAAAAAACGACACATTGCAAATTACAGTATCAAGCAACGGATATATCATTAGTGAAGACGTCTTATCTTCTTTACTTTCAGACCTTAACACCTCTGCATTGTCAGAACAAACAGATGTAAATCTAGAAGTAAATATAGCCCGAAACTTGGTAGAACTTTTTGGAGGTACGCTTAATATAGAGTCTCACAAAAACAAAGGAACAACTTTCAGTATTAATATTCCAATTGAAATCAAAACATCTACCGATTCTATTGCAACAACAGGGCTTAACAAATCTATCACTTACACCACATTTTACAATGTTCTAATCGTTAATGAAAGTCACGAAAAAATATCTATTATTTTGAACGTATTAAATGCCCACGACCAAAACATTATTTTTGATTGCACAGATAGCGGAGAGAAAGCAGAGATTTTGTTACAAAAAAACAGTTACGATTTAGTATTTATTGACATATTAATGCATGCTGCTGAAAATCAAAGCTTCCCAGATTTTATAAAAGCTAAATTAAGTTCTAAAAATACTCCTAAACTTATAATCGGGACTGTTAATAATACAAGTTTAGAAAAAGATATTTCAACTGAATATAGCGGTTTTGATGATTATTTGTTTAGTCCATTTGATCCTCAGATATTGATATCATTTTACGAAAATTTAAAAACAGACTCTAAAATAGAAGAAGGTTTTGAGACTGCTGATGATAAAACTCCATTGCAAAATATTTTTTCTGACAATGACAAAGAAAAAATTCAGAAGACATTAGACTTTATTAATAACGAACTGAATGCACATTTGTTAAAATTAAAGTTTGCAATAAATGAGGAGTCAAAGCAAGACATGAAAACAATCTTGCTGTTTATCAAAAGTAACCTTTACAATATAGTTGACAATGAATTAAATAAATCGATAAAAAATTTGGATAAAGCCATTGTCAAAAACGATAGAATAAGAATCGAATTTGAATTTAATAGTTTACAAAACAGATGTAGTGCAATACAAACCTCATTAGCAATTGGTAATAATTTATAGAAGCAAGAGCAGAACTGAATAAACAATCAACAATTATAGACACTTTCTAATTTCCTGAAAAATTATTGTTTGAGATATAACTATGTTTATGGTACGATTTATGTTTCTATACCTTTTGCAAAACGTATAATTTATTAAAATGAAACCTTTTTTGAGATTATCCCGTTCTATGCTACTCACCGGTTGCTTCTTGCTAATAGCAATTGGCTCTGTTTCAGGCAACAATATCGACAGTCTGCGTACAGTCTATGCACAAGGAGACGATAGTGCAAAGTTCGAGGCCCTAAGCGGTATTGTAAACTATTATCGCAATGTTGACATTGATTCTGCAAAATTTTACCTTAAAAAGCTTTATGGTTTATCGACAAAAAATAATTTCTACAGACTTGGACATGCCGAAATGTTAGACGGCACCATATACTATCTTCAAAACAAATACGATAGCGCAGAAGTATTATATAATGCAGCTTTAAAAACTTTTTCCAAGGCAAAAAACGCAAAAGGAATAAGCTCATGTTTAAATAATCTAGGAATACTTTACCAAGAACAAGGCGATTATAAAAAGGCAAGCGAATATCTTTTTCGTAATTTAAGAATAGTTGACAGTTTAGGGGACAAAGACAGAATGTCACACGCATACGTAAATATCGGCTTACTGCTATACTGGCAAGGACAGCTTGAAGAGGCTCTAAAATACTACAACTTATCCCTTATACTGAAAAAGGAGATTAAAGACAAACGAGGCGAAGCTCTTTTATATAACAATATTGGGGCAACATACTACTATTTAGAAAAATATGACAGTGTACTATATAATTTCAAACAAGCTCTCGCTATATATCAGGAGCTGAACGATTTACGAGGACAAGCTATGCCATATTTTAATATTGGAGAGGTATATTTTGAAAAAAAGCAAGACTACAAAAGTGCACTTTACCATTACAAAAAATCTTATGACATACAACTGGCAATAGGCGATATTAACGGACAAGCCGCTTCACTTAGCAAAATGGGCGCGTGCTATTCCGCTTTAAAAAACTATAATGAAGCCATTCGCATGCAGCAACAAGCTTTACAAATGTTACGCGAAATAAACACACCAACACAAATATCTGCAGTACTAAAGGATTTGTCATTTACGTATGAAAAAATAGGTGATTATAATAATGCACTAAAATGTCATAAAGAACACATTATAATAAAAGATTCTTTAGCTAGTATAACAAACATACAACAAGTTGCCAAACTTAAAGAAGAGTATGAAACAGATAAAAAAGACCAGGAGATATCGCGATTAAATACTGAAAAAGCTCTGCAAGACCTTAAGTTAGAGAGCCATATAAAAGATATCAGATCACGAAATGCTTTGTTAATTGTTGCTGCCATATTCATGGTTATTATAACATTTGCGGGCTATTCATTGCTGAAATTATATAGACAAAGTAAAAAACTGAACGATGTCTTAACCATAAAAAATAGCATTATTGAACAAAAAAACAGCCAGTTATCGGTAATGTACGATAGTGTCAAAAAAATATCAGAAATTAAAGAACTATTCCTTTCAAATGTTGCAAATGATTTAAAAACTCCCTTAGATGTGATTAGTTCTTTTTCAAATCTAATTTTAAGATCTCAGATTGATGACATTCAGCGATATTATTTAGAACAGGTCAAATATTCTTCTGACAACCTGTTGTCCATGCTGAACAACTTAATAACCTATGCCAAATTTAATGCAGGAATACTCAAAATAGAGAAACTGCCATTTACAATTAACAATATTGTTCGGTTTTTGCAAAGCAGTTATGAACATAAAGCTACAGAAAAAAACATTGCATTCAAAGTTGAATGCAAAATTGGACACGACAAAATAATCATTTCCGATCAAATTCGTATTATACAAATATGCTCCATTCTTATTGATATTGCCATTCAAAATTCTTTTTCAGGAGACTCTGTTGAATGCTACTTTTTTATAGAAAAAAATGACACATTGCAAGTTACTGTTATATACAACGGTTACGGCATTAGTGAAGATGTGCTATCTACCTCTATTTCAGACCTTAACACTTCTGTGCTGTCAGAACAATCAGATATTAATCTTGAAATAAAAATAGCTAATCAATTAGCAGAACTTTTTGGAGGAACACTTAATATTGATTCTCACAAAAACGAAGGAACAACTTTCTATGTTAACATTCCGATTGAAATAAAAACATCTACCGACTCTATTGCAACAGAACTTAACAAATCGGATGTTAGAACTAAGTTTCATAATATTCTAATTGCTAATGAAAACCTCGAAGAGATAGCTATTATTTTAAATGTATTAAATGCCCACGATCAAAACATTATTTTTGACTATGCAGATAGCGGAAAAAAAGCAAAACTTTTATTACAAAAGAATAGTTATGATATAGTATTTATTGACGTATTAATGCACACTGCAGAAAATCAAAGATTCCCGAATTTTATAAAAACAAAATTAAGTTCTGAAAATACTCCTAAACTTATAATCGGTACTGTTAATAACACAAATATAGAAAAGGATATTTCAACTGAATATGGAGGTTTTGATGATTATTTATTTAGCCCATTTGATCCACAAAAATTGATCTCATTTTACGAAAATTTGAAAACAGACTCTAAGATAGAAGAAAGCATTGAAACCACCAATGATAAACCCTTATTACAAACTGTTTTTTCTGACAACAACGATACTGAAATTCAGAAAACATTAGACTTTTTTAATAACGAACTGAATGCACATTTGTTAAAACTAAAGTTAGCAATAAATGAGGAGTCTAAGCAAGAGACAAAGAAAGTTTTATCACTTATTAAAAACAACCTTTACAATATAGATGACATTGAATTAAATAAGTCAATAAAAAAATTAGACAAAGCTATTGTCAAAAACGACAGAATAAGAATTAATTCTGAATTTGAGAATTTGCAAAATAGATGTAATGCACTATATATCAGGCTTAAACAACTCTCAGACGGTAGCTTTTAATAAACTAACAATTTTTAGATTTTAAATAAATTTCAGCTTTTTCTTTATCTTTTCTTATTTGTGATTTTAGTTCGTCAATAGAATTAAATTTCATTTCACTACGAATTCGTTCTAAAAACTCCACTCTTATTGTTTTATCATATAAAACATCACTAAAATCAAAAATATGTACTTCAACTGTTGGTTGAGACAAATTATTGACCGTCGGTCTTACCCCATAATTTAAAATTCCGTATTGTGTTTTGCTGCCAATCAGAACTTTAACAATATAAACTCCCTGTAATGGTAGCAACTTATCTGCTGATAACGGTGACAAATTAACTGTTGGAAACCCTATTTTTCTACCTAACTGCTGACCATAAATAACTTTTGCTGTAAAACCATAATTATATCCTAAGAGCGTGGCTGAATGTGCCACATGACCCTCGAAAAGAAGCCTTCTAATCCGTGAACTACTAAGGTGTTCTCCGGGATATAATTCGGGAGCATTATAAACACCAATAGAGTATTTTTCGGCAAATGCTTTCACTTTTTCGAACGTCCCCTCTCCACCCGCTCCAAAGCGATGGTCATAACCCATAACAATTTTTTTTGCTCTTAGCTTCGTTTTAAGAATCTTGTCAACAAAATCATTGTACTTCAATGTCGATATATCAGTATCAAAGGGGATTTGAACAATAGCATCAATATTTGTCATCTCTTTTATCAACTCTATTTTTTCATCAAGCGTGGTTAACAGCTTAAAATCAGTATGAGTTTTAAAAAAATGCTGTGGGTGATTTTTAAAAGTTAAAACAACCGACGGCAAGCTACTCTTTCTCGCCAGCTCAGACAAATAGTTTAAAACTGAAACATGCCCGATATGAACACCGTCAAACGCTCCTACTGAAACCGCGCATGAATCAAAATTAAAATCATCTATAGAATTAAATAATATCACGCTTTGTTTTTTTGAGATGTCAAAAGTAGTCAAAAAGAACCAAATTCAATTAACAATCGTAACACGGAACTCACAGATTAAACAGATTACCATAAATAATTGTTAATCTCTAGCTTTTAACAAATCATTAACGTTTATTTTTACTAAAAGCATATTGCTGATATTGACAATATTATAAAGAGAATTGCAAAAAATACGGATAGCTATCCGTATTTTTACGGATTGCATAATTGTTATTTTTTATATACTTTTAGCGCAGTAAGAACTTAAACATTTAAGTTCTAATGTTATAAAAGTATGTTTAACAAAGCCACAAAAGCATTTGCTCAATAACTATCTTAATATAAAGAACTTAAAACAGTATTTAATAAATTAAAATCAAATGATTATGAGAAAGATCAGTTTTTTATTGGCGTTAGTTTTCGCCATGCACTGCGGAATAAAAGCGCAAAATCAATCCGGGGTCATACAAGTTGGACCTAAAAGAACCATAAGTAAGGCAACATTACAGCAAGCCTCGCCTGCTAAAGAAAGAGAAGTTATTATACATTACGATGGTGACAATCATCTAGCAATACAAGCTGGAGGCAGTCCTTATATTGGTGCTATAAGATTAACTTCCGATGAGTTATCTTCTTATTATGGCAATAGTAGTATCGTAAAAGCAAGGTGTTACATATACGATGCTTCAACTTTAACTAATATTAGAATGTTAATTTATGGTAACGGTACCGCTACAGAGCCGGGAGCATTGTTAGTCGATGAAACATTAGCAACAGATCAAGTTGTGACCGGATGGAACGAATTTACTCTTCCTACTCCTCTTGCACTTACATCTGGAGATTATTGGGTAGGCTTCGATGTAACTGCTCCAGCACAAGCATTGGGAGTTGACGCAGGTCCAATGATACCCGGAAAAGGAGGATGGATCTATTCAGAAGGAATTACTTCCGGTTGGGATGGGTTGACTGAATATAGCCTCGATTATAACTGGAATATTCGCGCGGTATTATCACCCAATGGCGGAGGGACTTATCCACCCGCTACAAACGTTCAAGCCACGGCAAACGGCTCAGACGTAACTGTAACCTGGAACGCTCCTGCAAAAGGCAGAGCTGTTCTATTGAGCGAAGAGTTTGATAGTGGAATACCTGCAGATTGGACTCAAATTGATGCCAATGAAGACGGAAACATTTGGAACTATTCAAGTAGTGTAGGATACAACGCCCCGGGAAGCGTTTATTCTGAATCCTACACAGGTGGTGCAGATATTACTCCTGATAACTATCTGATTACCCCATTAGTAAATGGAGCAACAAGCATCAATTACTGGGTTGTAGCACATAGTGCTAACTACCCTGCTGATAATTATGCGGTAATGGCTTCTTCTACAGGAACAAATGCGGAAGATTTCACGGTAGTGTTTGAAGAGACTTTAACTGCTAAAATATACAGACCAAAAGAGAGAGATGAAACTCCAAAATTAGGAACCTGGTATGAAAGAACCGTTGACCTTCCTGCAGGAACAAAATATGTGGCTTTCCGTCACTATAACTGCCATGGACAATGGGCAATGTATATTGACGATGTAACCGTTTACGGTGAAGCAAGTACATACTCTTATACTGTTACCAAAAACGGTACTGAAGTTGCAACAGGAATTACAGAAACCAACTATACCGATGCCGGTGTCGCAAACGGCACATACGAATATTGCGTAAAAGTGGTTTATACAGGCGGTACATCTGTACCGGCTTGTGCAGCACCCGTTACTGTAAACGACTCTGAAATTGTTATACATTACGATGGTGACAATGATAATGAATTATATGCAGGTGATGGTGATTCTTATATTGGTGCTATAAGATTAACTTCCGATGAGTTAGCTTCTTATTATGGCAATAGTAGTATCGAAAAAGTAAGGTGTACATAGGCAATGCTTCAATTATAACTAATATTAGAATGTTAATTTATGGCAACGGTACCGCTACAGAGCCGGGAGAATTGTTAGTCGATGACACATTAGCAATAGATCAAATTGTTGACGGATGGAACGAATTTACTCTCCCTACTGCCCTGCCACTTGTATCGGGAGATTATTGGATAGGCTTCGATCTAGCTCCTAATACGGTAACTTTAGGAGTTGACGCGGGACCAATGGTACCTGGAAAAGGAGCCTGGATATACGGAAATTTTACAACTAATTGGGATGAATTAACCGAATATAGCTTCGATTGCAACTGGAACATTCGCGCGGTATTAGCACCTGCTGATGAGGATACTTATCCACCTGCCACAAACGTTCAAGCTACAGCAAACGGCTCTTACGTTAATATAACTTGGGATGCACCAACATCAGGTGCGGTTATATTAAGCGAAAGCTTTGAATCGGGGTCATTGCCATCAGGTTGGACAACAGTTGATTTCGACGGAGACGGAATTAACTGGATTATACCTGAAGGAGAAGCACATAGTGGCACAAAATATGTCTCTTCCAAATCATGGGAAGGATCTGCTCTATCTCCCGACAACTATTTAATTACCCCATTAGTTGAAGGAGCCACTAGTGTGCAATATTGGGTTCGCTCAGGAAGTAATTATTATACTGGCGATAAATATGCCGTAATGGTTTCAACAGCAGGAACCAATTTAGGAGAT
>Ga0116182_1004696_pt1 | contig 11947 bp, 14 predicted proteins | sample AD_UKC077_MetaG_FD_89805 | JGI IMG/M metagenome (GOLD analysis project Ga0116182, IMG submission 89805) | Active sludge microbial communities of municipal wastewater-treating anaerobic digesters from USA - AD_UKC077_MetaG | ecosystem: Engineered > Bioreactor > Anaerobic > Digestate | place: USA...
CCCGCTGACCTCAATTGGGGTAGCAGCAAACAGGGTTACTGCAACCATGAGAACCAGCGCCAAAGTTAAAAACTTTTTCTTCATGACGTAAATCTCCATTTTTTTGCGTGAGAGTTTATTTGTGACATCAGTATGCTGATGTACCTTGATAGTTGAATGTAAAGACATTGTAGGAACAATGTATTTACGTGAGACTTGAGGTATATGTGTGAAGCTTGTGTGTTCAAATACGTAGAATGTGTGGAGCAGTTGAACACATTCTGCTTATTTGTGCTTTTGAAGAAGGTTACAAAGACATTATCGAATACTTTGTCAACTTTATTCTTGTACATAAGCTGTTTCACAATCATATAAGAATGATATACCCATTCACCTCGATCTCCTTGAAAAAGCCTATACTTTTCCAAGCGGTTGAGGAGGCCACACCCTCAATCCATCTCTCCCAGGGAAGGTTTGATCCCATGACTTACCTACAGAGTATACTCTATGTGCTTATAAGAATCTAGCAAAATCCTCCTCAATTCGCTCAATTTATGGGTTTTTACCATGAAATTTCGCATTTTACCTCGTCTTTTTGCTGTTCGATCGTCGCATTGCCCTGATGAAGCCGCATAATCTGATGCACAATCGGCAATCCCATCCCGCTGCCGCTGGAACTTCGAGCACGGTCACCCCGCTCCCAAGGCTCGAAAAAATTGATCTCTTGCGGCAACAACCCTTTGTTGGTGAACACCATGGAATGGAAATCGATGACCCATCGGATCGGTTCGTTGGAAGCGTTGAAGGCGTTTGACAACAGAGCCTTTGCTGCATAGCCCAGCAACGTCCGGTCTCCGACGAGTTCTTCGGTGTTCACTGTAAGCTCGATTCGTTCGCTCTCCGTTGATTGAAGCATCTCTTTTGCAAACTCATTGGCATTAAACGGTCTTTGATCAATCGGAGGTTCCTGTCCGAGGAGGTGGGCGTAGAGCGAGACCTGAGCGATCCGCTCGTTGAGGAGAGCGTGCTCGCTCTGTACTTTTGTGATCGTTTCGTGTGAAAGGGGGAACACTTCGTCCTGGATTCCCTCTAGAAGCAGCCCCATCGCGGTCAAAGGTGTATTGAAGTCATGGCTGATCGAGCGGAGCCATGCTTGCCGGGAAAGCTTGTTATGCAACAGGGTCTGATCGAGCGCCTCGATCGAAGCGTTGATCGTTTCCTGCTCATCGTACTTCGGCTTAGGCAGCTGAACGTTGTTCTCTCCCCTGCTCAGCTCCTCAAGCGCCAAAGAGATCTCATCGCTGTATCGCTGCGTCCTTTTACTGATCACCGCCCCGAGGATGAGCGCTAGGATCAAACTGAGGGGAATCGACCAGATGAATGGGGCGACCAGCGCCTTCAAAATGAAGGATGTGCTCTTGTAGGTGAACGGGGTATACGTCAACACATCGATGTAGCCGACCTCCTCCCCGTTCACCGTAAGGGTGAAGCTTCCGGCGATGTCCGAAGGTCCGACCTCCGAAGAAAGGGGGATTCGCTGACTTTTGATGCTTCGCTCTTCTCTCAGTGAGAAGGTCTGGGCGTTGAGTTCAATCGTATACGAAGGAATCCGAATCCGTCTTGTGGTTCGATTCGCCGGTTTGGCGGAAAGCGTGATTCCGCCCCGGGTCTTGCCGAACGCCAAAGTGATCGTCTGGTCGCTGCTGCGGACCACCACCCCACTGACGCGATCATCCATCGCCGCCAACAGGGCGCGATGAAGCGTCTGTTGGCTAAGCGTGTTCGTTGCGATCGCTTCTTCGAGCAACAGGGAGAAGCGCTGATGATACTCTTCAAACACCGACTCCGACCAGACCCGGCGCTGATACGCCTCATTGAAGAAGAACACCCCGACCTGGATGAGGAGCACCAACAGCGCCACGGAAGCGAAACCGAAGAAGAGGCGGACAAACTGCTTTCTCATTCTGCCACGTCCTTCTTGGGGGAACCGAGGAAGCGATACCCATATCCGCGAATCGTTTCAATCCAATCTCCACCACCCAGTTTCGCCCGAATATTCTTGATGTGGGTATCCACTACCCGCTCATACGACTCGTAGGTGTAGTCGAAACAGTATTTGAGGATGTCCTCCCGGGTACACAGCTGATTCAGGTTTTCAATCAGGTACTCAAGCACCCGCCATTCAGCCGCGGTCAGGTTCATCAGTTCGCCGTTGATATGCGCCTGATGAGTCCCTTGATCGAAGGTAAGAACCTCATCTCCGATATAGTAGGTGTCACTCGGCGGCGTGCTTGTGCGGCGCAGGACCGCCTGAATCCGCATCATCAGCTCTTTCGGACTGAACGGCTTGGTAACATAATCATCCGCTCCAAGCTCAAATCCCAAGATCCGATCGCTCTCCTCGATTCGGGCGGTCATGAAGATGACCGGAATATCCTTCTCCTCTTTCAGCTCTTTGATGAACATGAATCCATCCCCGTCCGGCAGCATCACATCCTGGATGAGCAAATCGGGGGTTTCCGTCCGGAGCGCCTTTTTTGTTGAGGCCAAATCTCCGAACTCGCGCACTTCGTAGCCGGAAAGCTCCAGGTACTGGCGTACCCCGTCCCGGATTACCACATGATCTTCGACGATGTAAATAAGCGGTTTCATCTCTCATTATCCATGGTGCGGGACCGATTGCCCGCTGAAGCGATAGCCGTACCCCCGCACAGTTTCAATCCATTCGGAACCCATCGGTCCGATTTTCTTCCGTATATTCTTGATGTGGGTATCGACGCTGCGGTCGTAGGATTCGAAACTGTAATCAAAACAGTGTTCGAGAATCTGAGATCGCGTAATCAGAATACCCGCATTTGCAACCAGATAGCTCATGATTCGCCACTCCATCGTGGTCAGACTGATCGCTTCCCCATCAAGGCTGAAGATGTGGCTCTCCTCATCAAGCCGGAGGCTGGACGAACCGAGCGTCCAATTCGTCGCGCTATCCTTCTTGGAAGAGCTCAACTCAATCCTGGTGAACAGCGCCTTTACCCGCAACGTGAGTTCCTTGGCGGAAAACGGCTTGCACACATAGTCGTCCGCACCGAGCTCAAAGCCGAAGATCCGGTCGCTTTCCGCGCTTCTGCCGGTAACGAAGATCACCGGCAGCGTGTGGCTCTGCTTCATCTTCTTTAAAAAGGTGAAGCCGTCGCCGTCGCTGTGGTGTACTTCAAGAATCAGAAGATCGGGAGCTTGCTTGTTCAAGGCCATCTGAAGACCATGAAGCTCTTCAAACGTCTGCACCTCAAACCCCGAGAGTTCCAAATATTGCTTCATCGCTTCGCGGTCGTCGCTGCAGCCGTCCGCCACGTACACCAACTTCATAGCCTACCTCATCACTTCTCAAGCCCTTTTGCAAGAGCCTTTGCATATTCAACACATTACTTCACATGTTCTACACAATCATAAATTGTGCCCGATCATCCGTCAATTGCTGATTGGATTCATATTGCCCTCCTTGGACGAGCTCTGTACACTCAAAGCATGAAGATTCCGGGCTCCTTGGCGGGCGATATCATAATCATCATTCTCTGTGCAGTGGCGGTCTTCTTCGTCTTTGCTTCAAGTCAAAACAGCGGCAGCGGATATGTGTCCGTTCAGACACCCGACGGCATCTACCGATATTCACTGGACAGCGACCGGCTTTTCACCATAACAGGACCCCTCGGCGATACGATCATAGAGATCCGGGATGGCAAAGCCCGAATCATCGACTCGGCGTGTCCCACTAAGACATGCACCTTCCAGACCCCGATCGATCGGAGCGGCTCATTCATCGCATGTCTACCCAACCATGTCCTGCTTACCGTCGTCGGGTCGATGAACGAGGAGGTGGATGATGTCGCCTACTGATCGAAAAATCTCCTTCATCGCCGCCAGCACCCTGCTCCTCTCCTCCTTGGAGTACCTCATCCCCAAACCGCTTCCGTTTCTTCGCCTCGGGCTGGCCAATCTGCCGCTGCTTCTGGTCCTCCAATCGATTGATTACCCCCCCTACTTCTTCATCCTTCTGCTCAAAGCGATCGGTCAGGGAATGGTCAGCGGAACGCTCTTCTCCTATCTGTTCTTCATCTCGCTGGCCGGAACGATGAGCAGCGGCTTCACGATGAAACTCCTGAAAGGGTTATTGAAGAAGCGAGTGTCCCTGGTCGGCATCAGCGTAGTCGGAGCGTTCGTCAGCAACCTGGCGCAGCTTCAGGTCGCTTCATGGGTCGTGTATGGACCGGCGATCTGGGTAGCGGCCCCCTTGATGCTCGGACTGGGGATGATCACCTCGATCATCTTGGGCTTCCTCGGCGAGCGCTACCTACAATATGGGTCTTTTCCCAAAACATTCCTGACCGACTCCTTTGAACCGGTTCTGCCGACCGTCGAGGAGCAAACCCACCATATCGAACGCACGATCGCGATGATTGTCGCGATCGCGGCGATTCTGTTCGCCCAAGGCCCGATTCCGCTCTTGATGATTACCCTCCTGATGTATGCGATTCAAAGGATGTCGCGCCGAAAGATTCGTCTTCTCCCCCCATTGATGCTGCTCTTCTCCCTGATTCTCCTGGCCCTCTTCGAACCGAGCGGCCAAGTCATCTTCACCCTCGGGACCTTGGCACTGACAAAAGGCTCGATCGCCTTGGCCTTGACCAAAGGCTTGAGGCTGATCGCCCTGCTCTCCGCCAGTCAGAGCCTGGTTTCCTCCAATCCCCGGTTCAAAGGCAGGCTCGCATCTCTTCTCGTCCTGGCCCTTTCCTACTTCGGGATTCTTACCGCGTGCTTCAGAACGGTAAAAGGCTCGCTTTTGGAACGAGTGGACGGAGCGCTCTTTTGCGGAGCGAAAGGAACCCTTCAAGCGGTTCACAGCAGCCAAAACGAGCAAGGCTCTTCCGTTTCGATCATCATCACGACGATCCTCGTCGTCGGGATATCGATAGCAAGCAGGGTGTGGATGTAGAAACACCTTTTCCCGGCTATGCAAAGACCAGCTATTTCTCTACTGTAGAGATATGCCGACCATCAAGCTTATCTGCACGGATATCGACGGAACAATGCTCCGCCCCGACCACTCGATCGGCCCTCGGACCAAGGCGGCGATTCAAGCCGCCTACAAGAAGGGGATCATCGTTGCGTTGATCAGCGGCCGAATCAGAAGCAGTCTTGTGAACATTCAGAACGAACTGGGCATCTCAGGCCCGCTGGGAACGCTCAATGGATCGCTGGCATTGGACGAGAAGGGCAAACCGATCTTGGAACATCCGCTTCAAAGCGACGAGATTCACCACATCCTCGAATGGGTGAAGCACACCGATTTGAATACGTTCGTCTATACGAACGACAACTGGTATGCCTCGGAGGAGGGGTATTGGACGGATCATGAATTGACCATCAGCGGCATCAAAGGGCAAATCCTTTCCTTTGATGAGATCGAAGGGCGCCTCGGCGATCGAAGCTATTCTATAACAGATCGCGCAGACGCTCGACCGCCTCGATAGGGAAGGCGGGATCCTCCCGATATCTCTCCTTGAGCCCGTTAAGGAATTCTTTCACAGCAGCGCTTTGCGGCAACATATACCCGCCTTCACGAACACAATCCTCAGCCAGCACTTCCAACGAGAAATCGAGAGCCTTTCGGGCAAGGCGGTGATCGTCGCCCAGCGCATTGGCCAACTGTCTTGTTTTCACCTTCGATTCAGCGAGAGCGAAGAGCGTTTGCACCACATCTTCGTGTTTCGGTTGCGGCTTGGGATAGTTCTTGGGAACCAGATAGATCGCTCCGCCGGGGCACGCATCAACGCACAGGCGACATCCGTCCAAACATTTTGAAGCGTCGATTTGACCGCTTTCCGTATCGGTAGCCCCGGTCGGGCAGACAAAGAGACAGATGCAATCCTTCGTACACAAGCGTACATTACGGGAAGCAAACATCATTTCACCTCCATCTTATGAATTTTAATGTTCGGGACTTTGCAGATCGGACACACCGCCGGCGGCGCAGCTCCGACAAACAGAAACCCGCAGCTTTCACACACCCACACCGGAGTTTCATCCAGAAGCTTGGGGTTGCGTTCAAGACGCGTCAAAAAACTCTTGTGCAGCCGAGTTACTTTCTCCCCCCACAGAAGCGCTCGCTTCGCCCCTCGGTCCTGAGCCTTGTCGGCCTGTTCGTTCGCCTCGGGATACAAGGTTGCAATCTCTTCATCGATGATGAGCCCGATCTCCTGAAGTGTCGCCTGTCGTCCGGGCTTTTCCGTTTTCTCTGAAAAATACGTTGCAAGACGACCAAACAAGGCGGCTTCCTCACTTCGAAGCTGCTTTTCACACGCCTTCTGCAGATTCGTGCACATCACCGTCAGCTCACCATGATTGAGCGTACCCATATACGCACCTCCTCCGATAGATACTTCAGTATACCAAGAGAAGATTGATTGTTGGGAAAAATCTACCGCTATCTGACGTATTTTAGGAATCATCAGTCAATTATTTAGCTGTTTATGCAACAATTTTGATGACCGAAGCTCATACTCCTGGTTTATGACATAAACCTGTCAGGTTCATTTTTTATTTGACATACTATCGGAATGGAAAAGATGACACTTGGACAAGTTATCAAGCACCTGCGTTATAAGAAAAACATGACGCAGGAGCAGTTGATTGAAAAAGCAAAGCTGACGCGCAGTCAGCTTTACTATATCGAAGCGGATAAGCGGGGCATCCACCTGACCACCCTCTTTTCAATCTGTAACGGGCTCGGAGTATCCCTCGTCGAGTTCGTCTCCTACTTGGATGATTCCCTTACCCCGAGCATCTCTTCGATCGAGGCCCCCGGGGCGACCATCGGATAAGCTTTATCATCGGTAGGAATCTCACAGTCGATCACAACCGCCTCATTCAACGCGAACGCTTCCTTGAGAATCGGAAGAGGATCCTGATCCTTGGTGATTCTCATCCCCGTGAGTCCATACGCATTCGCCAGCATGACCCAGTCGATCGGGGTGTCGAGCGTCGTTTCGCTGTAGTGTGAATCAAAGAAGAGGGTTTGCCACTGGCGAACCATCCCCAAGGTCTGGTTGTTCATGATCAGAATGACCACCGGCAGGCTATAGCGGGCGATCGTGGCGAGCTCATTGCAGTTCATCCTGAAGGAACCGTCGCCGGCCACATTGACTACCCGAGCGGTGGGATTGCCCACCTGAGCGCCGATCGCCGAACCGGTTCCGTAGCCCATCGTTCCAAGTCCCCCGCTGGTGAGGAAGTGTCCGCACTGGGTGTGCTTGAGAAATTGAGCCGCCCAGATCTGGTGCTGGCCAACCTCGGTAACCACGAAAGCACCTTCGGGAAGGACCTTCTGCAAGGCCTTGAGAACCTCCTTGCTCCGCTGGCTTTCGCTCTCGATTCGAATCGGAAAACGCTCTTTGTAGGAATATACCTGGTCCATCCATCCATTGGAGGGGATCTGCTTGTCGATTCTTCGGTTAAGCTCATTCAGAACGACGCGGACATCGCCGACGATTCCGATGGTAGCGGTGATATTCTTATCGATCTCCGCCGGGTCGACATCGATGTGGATGATGTTCGCCCCCCTGGCGAAAGCGGATGCTTTGCTGACGACCCGGTCGCTGAAACGGGAACCGACTACAATCAGGAGGTCGCACATCGAAACGATCATGTTGGAGACTTTCGTTCCGTGCATACCGACCATTCCCGTGTAGCGTTTGCTGGTCGTCGGGACCGCTCCGATTCCCATCATCGAAGCACACACCGGAGCATCGATCTTTTCGATGAACTCGCTGAGCTCTTCGCTCGCCCGAGCTCGGACCACCCCGCCGCCGACGAAACACACCGGTCGCTGTGCACCATGAATGAGCTCAAGTGCGGCGTTGAGCGCCTGTTCGCTGATCCGCTCCGACTTGGGTTTCACCGGCTCGATCGTTTGGCGTTCATATTCGGCATATTCGACGGTGATATCTTTCGGCACATCGATCAGAACCGGGCCAGGTCGGCCTTCCTGGGCGATTTGAAACGCCAGGCGAATCGTCTTGGCGAGATTGTTCACATCCTTGACGATGAAGTTATGCTTCGTCACCGGCATCGTGATTCCGGTGATATCGACCTCTTGGAAGGAGTCTTTGCCGAGAAGAGGAATCGTCACGTTCCCGGTGATCGCCACGATCGGCACACTGTCCATATACGCGGTGGCGATCCCTGTCACCAGGTTGGTCGCCCCCGGTCCGCTGGTGGCGAACACCACCCCCACCTTGCCGGTCGAGCGGCTGTAGCCGTCGGCGGCGTGGGAAGCGCCTTGCTCATGGCTGGTGAGGATATGGTTGATTCGATCGCGATAGGAATAGAGGGCATCATAGAGGGGAAGAACCGCCCCGCCGGGAAACCCGAAAACCGTATCGACGCCCTGCTCAAGCAAACATTCCAAGATGATTTCGGCACCACGTAATTTCATCCGTCACTCCTGGGCAAAAATAGCTCCGGTATTCGCACTGGTTACCTGCTTGCGGTAGCGATCGAGGTAGCCGCCGTAGCGAACGACTTCTTTCTCCTTGAAGGCCGCGCGGCGCTTCTTCAGCGTCGCCTCGTCAACCTTCAACGCCAACTCTCCGTTGGGGATATCAATGGAGATCTCATCCCCTTCCTCGACGAGGGCGATCAATCCCCCGCTTGCAGCCTCGGGGCTGACGTGGCCGATCGAGGAACCCCTGGTCGCTCCGCTGAAGCGTCCGTCGGTGATCAACGCCACATCCTTATCGAGGCCCATACCGGCGATCGCGCTGGTGGGGCTGAGCATCTCCCGCATCCCCGGTCCCCCTTTCGGGCCTTCGTACCGGATGACGATCACATCGCCCTTCCTGATGGCGCCGGAGAAGATCGCCTCGTTCGCTTCCTCTTCGCTGTCAAAGACCCGCGCCGGTCCGCTGTGGACCAGCATCGCAGGGTCGACCGCGCTCCGTTTGACCACCGCCCCGTCGACGGCGAGGTTGCCCCTCAGCACGGCGATGCCGCCGGTCTTGTCAAAGGGGTCGTCAAACGGTCGAATGACATCATGGTTTCGAACCGGATGCTCCGCCCACAGCTGGCCGATCGTTTTGCCGCTCACCGTCGGCAGATCCCCGTGAAGCACCCCGGACGGTTCCAGTTCATGCATCACCGCCAGGACGCCGCCGGCGTAATAGAGATCTTCCAGATGATCGTTTCCGCTCGGAGCCAGATGACAGAGGTTGGGCACCCTGGCTGAAAGCTCATTGGCGACGAAGATATCCAGATCGATCCCCGCTTCATGGGCGATCGCCGGAAGGTGCAGCATCGTATTGGTTGAACAACCGATCGCCATATCGACTGCGAGGGCGTTTTCAAACGCCTTCTCCGTCATGATATCAAGCGGTCGGACATCCTCTTTGAGCAACTCCATGATTCGATATCCCGCCTCTTTGGCAAGACGGTCGCGTTCAGCATACACCGCGGGAATCGTACCGTTGCCCGGAAGCCCCATCCCGATCGCTTCGGTAAGACAGTTCATGCTGTTGGCGGTGTACATTCCCGAACAGGAGCCCCAGGTGGGACACGAATTGTTTTCCCAATCGAGCAGCTCGGCATCATCGATCTTTCCGAGGGCGTGCGAACCGACCGCCTCGAACATCCGCGAGAGGTTGATCGGCCCGCATCCATCCTTTTTCCCGGCAAGCATCGGACCGCCGGAAACGAAGATCGACGGGATATTGATGCGGGCAGCGGCCATCAGCATTCCGGGGACAATCTTGTCACAGTTGGGAACGAAGACCAGCGCATCGAACGGATGGGCGTTGGCCATCACTTCGATCGAGTCGGCGATCAGCTCCCGGCTCACCAGGGAGTACTTCATTCCCGTGTGTCCCATCGCGATCCCGTCGCAGACTCCGATCACCGGGAACGAAACGGGGTTTCCTCCTCCGTGGCGGACTCCGCTCTTCACCGCTTCGACGATCCGATCGAGGTGGATGTGGCCGGGAATGATCTCATTGGCTCCGCTGACGATTCCGATGATCGGCATGTGGATTTCGGAATCGGTCCAGCCCAACGCTTTCATCAACGACCGATGGGGGGCGCGCTGCGGCCCTTCGGTCATCTGTGCTGAACGACGTTTCATAGCATATCCTCTTCTTCAGAGCGCCTCGGCAATACGGCGCCCCATCTCTTTCGTTCCGACGAGGGTCATTCCCTCGCTCATGATGTCGGCGGTTCGATACCCTTGATCGAGCACGCTGCTTACCGCATCTTCGATCCGTCTCGCTTCAAGCTCCATCCCGAAGGAGTGGCGAAGCATCAGAGCCGCGGAAAGAATCATCGCGATCGGATTGGCGATATCCTTTCCGGCGATGTCCGGAGCGGAACCGTGAATCGGTTCATACATCCCCACCCTTCCTTCACCGAGGGAGGCGGAAGGCAGCATTCCGATCGAGCCGGTTATCTGCGCCGCTTCATCGCTGAGGATATCCCCGAAGATGTTGTTGGTGACGATCGTGTCGAACTGGCGGGGATTTCGCACCAATTGCATCGCCGCGTTATCGACGTACATATGCGTCACTTCGACCTCGGGATACTCCTTGGAAAGGGCGTTGATTACCTCGCGCCACAGCTGACTGGAGATGAGGATGTTCGCTTTGTCGATCGAACATAATCGCTTGGTCCGGTTATCGGCGATCTCGAACGCTTTTCGTCCGATCCGCTCGACCTCCGCCTTGCTGTAGCGCTCCGTATCAAACGCCGAATCCCCTTCTCTTCCTCGCTCGCCGAAGTAGATTCCCCCGGTGAGCTCACGGACCACCATGATGTCCAGCCCTCCTTCGACGAGCTCGTTCTTCAACGGACACGCCTCGGCGAGCTGGGGATACAGCAGCGCGGGGCGGAGGTTGCAGAACAGACCGAGCCCGCCGCGCAGACCCAGGAGTCCTTTTTCGGGGCGCAGATGGGAAGGGACGCCGTCCCATTTCGGTCCGCCCAGCGATCCGAGCAGAACCGCATCGCTTTGCTTGCACCCCTCCAGCGTCTCCTCGGGAAGAGGGACTCCAAATGCATCGAGGGCCTCCCCGCCCGCTTTATAATATTCAAACACAAACGTATCCTGGGCGACCACCTTCAGCACGTTGAGCGCTTCTCTCATGATTTCCACCCCGATCCCATCGCCGGCGATCACGGCAATCCGTTTCTTTTCCATCACGCGATCCCTCCCTTGGCCACATAGTTCGCAAGGCCTCCTTCCTGAATCAGCTCCTGCATGAAGGGAGGAAACGGTTCGCTTTGGAAGGTGTTCCCGCTTCGCTTGTTGGTGATCACCCCGGAGGAGAAATCCACAACGACGGTGTCGCCCGCCTTGATATCGTCGCACGCTTCGGGGCATTCCAGAATCGGCAGGCCGATATTGATCGAATTGCGGTAGAAGATCCGGGCGAAGGAGCGGGCGATGACGCACGAGACTCCGCTCTCCTTGATCGCGATCGGAGCGTGCTCCCGGCTGGAGCCGCAGCCGAAGTTCGCGTCGGCCACGATGATGTCCCCCTTCTTCACCTTGTCCTTGAAGGTCGCGTCGAGATCCTCCATGCAGTGGAGCGCCAGCTCGGCGTGATTGGAGGTGTTGAGATACCGGGCGGGAATGATCACGTCGGTGTCGACGTTGTCCCCATAGCGAAATACTGTTCCTGACACTCTCATCTTATGCCTCCTCGATCGTATTCGGGTCGGTGATGTACCCGGTAACGGCGCTTGCCGCGGCGACAGCGGGACTTGCAAGGTACACCTCGCTCTTGGGATGTCCCATCCGTCCGACAAAGTTCCTGTTCGTGGTGCTCACCGCTTTCTCCCCTTCGGCCAGAATTCCCATGTGGCCACCGAGACACGGACCGCAGGTGGGAGTGGAGACGGCGCAGCCGGCATCCACGAAGATTTCAAA
>Ga0116182_1004702_pt1 | contig 11945 bp, 11 predicted proteins | sample AD_UKC077_MetaG_FD_89805 | JGI IMG/M metagenome (GOLD analysis project Ga0116182, IMG submission 89805) | Active sludge microbial communities of municipal wastewater-treating anaerobic digesters from USA - AD_UKC077_MetaG | ecosystem: Engineered > Bioreactor > Anaerobic > Digestate | place: USA...
AATTGATAAAAAAGATAGCCGGATGGCTAATAATGACCTTAGTATTTTAGCAAGAAAAATCAGGCTTGGCAAGGAAAAAAAGTCTTTTTTAGCTTGTTTTCCTGCGGCTTAATTGGTATAATTAAGCTAGTTTTTAAGCTTATAATAATTAACTAAAATAGCTTGTGCGGAAGGATATTTTTAATAATCGTCTCGATGAAGCTAGCCGGGTTTTAATTGGTCAGCAGCACCGGAAAGCTCGCTTTAACACCGCTGGAGAAACTTGGCTCTGGGTTGGTTCTTTATTGTTATCATTGGTTTTTATTATTGTTATTTCTAAAATAATTGCTTTTTGGAATTATCAGCCGCAATCACCAAAAATTAATCATCAGGTAGCTACCAAAACAAGTGAGGTAGTAGTTGAAACTTTACCGAGTAGTCAAGAAATTAGTATTGATGAGGATGCCAAGATTGACCCTGATTTTCAGGCTGACAGATTAATCTTTAATCAGATTTATCAAGCACCAACTTCTAGTTATCTAGTTGATATTTTATCTAATCGAGGACAGTTGCCGCATTTGCCAATCAATATTAAAAGCGAAGCGGTTAACTATCATGAAGTCAAGCGTCATTACAATTTGGAGCCTTTGGTTAATAGTCTTAATCAGCAAGGCTCAGCAATTGTAGCTAATCCATTCAGCTTGGCTGAACAAGATTTTTTTGCTTTCTATCAATCAGCTAAAGGTGATAAATGGCCGCTTATCTTAACGACTGACTTTTTGTTTTATTATTATCAAAACAACATTAAGGAAGTTTATAAGTCTTTGGAAGGTGGTTTTTATGACAGCTTATGGCAGATTAGTAATAGTTTGTTTGATTTGTCTAATCGTCGTTATCAAAATTTATTACGTCAAGGTGTGGCTGGTAATGATCCGGTGTTAGAAGCTTATCGCCTAGATACACAATATTGGGCGGTTGCTTTAAAACTGTTGATACCGAAAGAAAATCAGCTTCAGCAAGATAATTTAAGCGTTTCGACAATAGCTTTCCGTAAAGGTGATGATCAGATTTATAAAATGCCAGCCTTAAGCACTGATTTAGCTCGGGAAGTTGACCGGGAAGTTGCTTTAATCACGCAAGCTAAAACTAAAGAATTGTCGCCGTTGTTTGGCCAATCTTTTGATTATAATTTTTTTAAACCGGCAGCTGATTATCAAACTGGTGGTCGATTGGCTAATTTTTATTTAACCAGTTTATGGTTAAGGCGACCGTGGCCGATAAATTATCGCGATCAGAATTGTCAGCAATGCACACTGGACAAAGATGATTGGCGAATTAATTTTTTGGCGGCTAATATTTTAGCTCGTGATTTATCGAGTGATCAGGGGTTTAAAAATTATTGGGCCAAGATTTATAAAACCATGAGTTTCTTTACCGGTTTACGCAATGAACTATCTTATGTTCATTATGTTGAAGCCCAAAAAACTGTTCTTAAAGAGCAGTCTATTGAACAGGCAATTGCTAAAGATAAAGAGTGGGAAGTTAATGTTTTGGATAAAATACAAGCTCAGATTAATAAAAATAATTTTCCAGCCAGTGAGGGCGGCTTTGATCGTCGAAATGCGCAGGAACAGCCAGGTATTGGTCTAAGGGTTTTGCAAGATGGTTATTGGCCTGGACAGCAGTTGGATTGGTCAAAAATCTATCCTAAGCTAGATGTCTATATTAATGATCAGCAAGCCAAGGATTGGCAAGCTAACCAATTTTGGTCAAGTATCGCTACAATGAAAGCTTGGTTAACTAAGGCCTTAGTCACTGATCAAAAATGGCTTCGACCAACTTGGTGGAAACAGCAACAGCTAGCAACAGCTAATTTTTATTTAGTTAATTGGTTATTACCAGGCGATCAAGTTGCCAATAGTCTTGCTAATAGTAGTTTAGTTAGTAATGGTATTAATAACGATGCTTTGATTTCGTTGGACACTAATGCTTTACCGGCGATTGACAATCAGATTGCAACCGCTAAAATGCTGAAGACAGCTTTAATTAAATTGCAGATAACCAACTCTATTTCAGAACAAAAATTACTAGAGGTGATTGATAATTTAACAATTGTTCGTAATTTAGCTATCAAACAAGCTCAGGGTCAAATATTAAGTCAGGAAGATCTTGTTTGGCTTAATGCTTTTTTACAGCGTCAAGTTTTACAGGCTGGTAGTAAAAAATTGGGTGGCTATTTTAATGATAAGCCATTACAAGTTCTACAAGCTCGGATTGAGGTCCGTAATTATGGTGGTCAACCTAGTTTGTTTATCGGCCCTATTCTTAAACCATAAATCAAGGAACATTTTATCTTTATGACAGAAAATAAAAAGGATAGTAATTTTTTACCAGATCAATTGGAGTCGAGTGGCATTTCGCTTAAAAAGCTTCACTTTGGTCTATGGTATATGCGCAACCGACGCTTATTTTTTAGTTTGGTGGTTGGTTTTTTATTGATTGTGGCAATTAGCGGTTGGGTTTATAGTTTTTATGGTTTGGGGCGTTATTTTATTTTTGATCAAATCAATGATCAGCAGTCAATCAGAGAGATGGCTGAAACCAGTGTTAATTTACTGGCTGGACGAAATAATCAGCCTTTAGAAATTAGTCCAGTTAAAGTTTTGGGTTCAGAGCAAAGTGATTTCGTAGCTGAAATCAATAACCCTAACGAACGAACGGCGGTTTATTTTAATTATTCTTTTCAAGCTAATGGCGAGACGATTGTTCAAAAAAAAGGGTTTGTTTTACCTGGGCAGCGTCGTTATTTAGTGGCCTTAGATCAAAATAAACCTCTTGGTGCCAATGTTGAATTAGCTATTAGCCAAGCACATTGGCAAAGATTAAGTGCTAGAGAAATTCCTGATTGGTCCAAATTTTTGCAAGAACGCAGCAGTTTAGTTATTAATGATCAGCAGATTAGTTCAACAGTTGCTGCTAACCAATCGATTGCACGAGTTAAGTTTAATCTAAGCAATCGTACAGCCTACGGCTACTGGTCGGTGCCAGTAGTGTTATTAGCTTATCAGGGTGATAGCCTAGTCGGTGTTAATGAGCTTATTTTGAGTAAATTAAAATCAGGTGAAACTAGAACCATTAATTTTACTTGGCCAAATTTAAAGAATGCCAATCGCTTGGAAGTTTTTACTAATATTGACTATTTAGATGATAGCAATTATTTGCCGCTAGATTAGTTTTATGAAGTTTAATTTTGGTCAGTATTGGCGGCGAGTTGATTGGCTTTTAGCGGCGGCTTTGGCATTACTTTTGGCAGTTGGTTTGACTGAAATATATGGCGTTTCTTTAGGTCGGGGTGGTGTTAGTTTACTGGCTTTTCGCAAACAGATTATTTTTACCGTTGTCGGTTTGATTGGCTGGTTGGCGTTGTCTTTTTCTGATTATCATCGCTGGCGGAGTTACGCTAACTATCTATATGGGTTAGCGATAATCCTGTTAGTTAGTGTTTTGTTTTTCGGTAGCTCCATTAATGGCACTAAAGGCTGGTTTAATCTTTTTGGCATGGGTATTCAGCCAGTTGAGTTAGTTAAAATTATTTTAATTATTTATTTGTCGAGTTTTTTTTCGAGTCGAACCATCAGAACTGACCAAACTAAAAATTTAATCAAAAGCGGCTTAGCAACAGTGGTTTTGATGATTTTAGTTTTACTGCAGCCAGATTTTGGTTCAGCTTTGTTGCTTGGCGCGATTTGGCTAATTTATATTTTACTACTAGGTTTTGATCGTAAATATTTATTAGGGCTGGTTATTTTGGGTTTTGTTGGCGCACTTGGTGCTTGGCTATTTTTATTTACAGATATTCAAAAAAATCGAGTTCGCTCTTTTGTTGATCCCAAGCAGGCGGCCTTGGGTCAAAGTTATAATATTAATCAGGCCATGATTGCGGTTGGTTCAGGGCGATTATTGGGGCGGGGGGTTGGCTTTGGTTCACAGACTCAGTTGAAGTTTTTGCCAGAAGCCCAGACTGATTTTATTTTTGCCGTTATTGCCGAGGAACGAGGCTTTTTAGGGACAGGTTTAGTTTTGGTGTTATTTGGTTTAATTATCTATCGGTCACTGAATATTTTGCCTAAAGTTAAGGATGATTTCGGTAGTTTGGTGGTGGTTGGCGGTGTTGGGTTAATTGCTATTGAAGTGTTTGTTAATATTGGTATGAATATTGGTATTTTGCCGGTGGTTGGTATTGCTTTACCTTTAGTTAGTTATGGCGGTAGTTCGTTAGTCTCTAGTTTACTTTTGCTCGGATTAGTAAATAGTGTTATTGTTCGAGCTAGGAATTAGCGAGGTAATTGACAAAACCTAAGCGATTAATTATACTAGCTAATGCGATTAACTCTTAAGTTAAGTATTTTTTTGTTATGAAAAGCGAATTGAAGTTAGCAGCCGTCACTCGTCAACCAGGTCGGCAAGCTTTGCGCCAGTTGCGCGTTGAAGGTTTTATCCCAGCAGTTGTTTACGGTCCTAAGACTGAAAATTTGCATATCCAAATTAAAAAGAATGAGGCCCTAAAGCTATACGAAAAAGCTGGAGAGTCTAGTTTAATTACTTTGGTTATTGATGGTAAAGATGAAAGACAAGTAATTATTAAAGACATTGCCCAAACTAATGTTAAAAGCCAGTTGATTCATATGGATTTTTTCCAAGTTGATATGGCGGAAAAAGTTACTACTGAAGTTGAGTTGAATTTTGTCGGTGAAGCTCCAGTTGTTAAGGGTTTAGGTGGTGTTATTGTTCGAAATTTTGACGCTGTTGAAATTGAATGTTTGCCACAAGATTTAATTAATGAACTAGATGTTGATTTATCTGGTTTGGTCGGTTTTGACGATCGGATTACTTTTGCCGATCTTAAACTATCAAAAGGCGTGGCTTTATCATCTCATCATGAATTAAATGAAATTATTGTAGCAGTTGAAGAACCTCGGGCGGTCGCAGTTGAAAATGCAGCTGCTGAAGAAAGCAAGCCTGAAGCTGAAGCCAAAAAGGAATAATAGAATTAAAAGAGAATATAAAAAGACCCAGCCGCAAGGTTGGGTTTTTTTAATTGTGCCAATAGCCAAAACGTTGGCGGCCAGTGAGATCGGGGTGGGCTTGTTGCCAGATTAGATCGCTGACTGAAAGCAGGCTTTCAAGAGTAGTTACATGGTCAATTCGGCTTTCGGTGAGTAGATGGATTTTTTGTTCAGGATGGTTAGCTATAAAAATTGGCAGCTCCCGGGCTAATTTGGAAAAAAGCGCTAGCCCGTCAATACCGGAAACTAAAGCTGATTTTGGCTCAAAACGCAGTTCCTGAAAATTATTTTGATAATCTTTAGGGTCAAGGTAAGGTAAATTGGCGACGATAACTAGATTTTTATATTTTTTTAATTCAGGCTCATTTAGCCATGGCTCTAAAAGTGAACCTTGGTGCCAGTCGATATTGGCGGATAAGGCTTTAGCGTTAGATTGAGCCATTTTTAGAGTGGGCAAGCTAATATCGGAAGCGCCATAATAGTTATTTGGTCCGAGTTCTAAAGCCAAGCTAATAGCTAGACAGCCTGAGCCAGTGCCAAGATCAATCCAGGCAGTCGGTTCGGTAAAGGTTTTGTTTAAATCTTTAGCAATATCAATCAAGCATTCGCTTTCCGGACGAGGAATTAGGGTGTGCTTGTTTACTTTAAAAGTTCGTCCATAAAAATCTTGTTGGCCAATTAAGTAAGCCAAAGGGTAGCCTAAAGCGAGTTTTTTTACAGCTTGGCGTAAACGAAACCATTGACCAAGCGTCAGTTGGCACTTAGGCTCACTAGCGATTTGATGGGGAGGACAGTTTAAGATAAAAGCCAATAGCCAATTAGCCAGGCTAGGTTGAGTTTGGCTTAGTGGCCAGACAGTCTTGAGCCAAATTTTAACTTCGGTAATGGTTGGCTTATTGAGCAGTTTCTTTTGCCAATTGCTTGGCATATTGTTGGAGTTTTTGAATTATTTGGTCGACTTCGCCATCCATAATACGGTCAATCGAGTGCCAAGATTCTTGGAGGCGGTGGTCAGTGACGCGGTCTTGAGGAAAATTGTAGGTCCGAATTTTTTCACTGCGGTCGCCATTACCAATCTGTTGACGGCGTTGGCTATCAGCTGCTTCGCGGCGCTCATCTTCAATTTTTTGCAAAAGGCGGGAACGTAAAATTTGCATGGCCTTTTCTTTATTTTGATGCTGTGATTTCTGATCTTGGCAGCTAACTACCAAACCGGTTGGGATATGAATAATGCGGATAGCTGAATAGGTGGTATTAACACACTGTCCACCTGGGCCAGAAGAACAAAAAGTATCGATTCTAAGTTCGTTGGCTTTAATTTCAACATCAACTTCTTCGGCTTCCGGCAATACGGCCACAGTGACGGTAGAGGTGTGGACTCGGCCTTGTTTTTCAGTCTCTGGTACGCGCTGGACGCGGTGAGTGCCGCTTTCGTATTTTAACCAGCCAAAAACTTGCTGACCGCTAACACTAAAAGTGATTTCTTTATAACCGCCGATACCGATTAAACTGGAGTTTAAAACTTCTAATTTAAAGTTGTTATTTTCGGCAAAACGACTGTACATTCGAAAAAGTTCAGCGGCAAAGAGAGCGGCTTCGTCGCCGCCAGCGCCAGCGCGGATTTCAACAATAACATCTTTTTTATCGCGTGGGTCAGCTGGATGTAGGGCTTCGTCAAGCTTTTCGGCTAACTGAGATTTTTGCGGCAGCAGTTCAGCTTTTTCTAGTTCAGCCATTTGGCTGATTTCTGGGTCAGTACTTTCAGTCAAAAGCTGGTCGATTTCAGCTAGCTGTTTATCAATATTTTCTAAACGCGTGATTAAGTTAACCAAATCAGCTAATTCGGCTTGTTCTTTGGCAATTTTGTGAAATTTTTGGTTATCGGCAATAATCGATTGGTCATTGAGTTGATTATTGAGATCGTTTAGTTTGGCTTTAAGGTCTTCGTACATATTTTTATTAAAAAATTATCTCCCTAACCGAGCGGCTGGGAGACAATTTATAAAAAGTCTATTTAGCTAAGCAGCTAATTCTTTTTCAAGAGCTTCTTTAGCAGCTTCGGCTTTAGCTTCACGAGCTTTATCGCGAGCTTCGCGTTTTTCTTTCTTGCTCTTAACTTCAGCTTTAGATTCTAGCTTGGCGGCAAATTTTTCAACGCGGCGAGCAGTATCTAATAACTTCTGTTTACCAGTATAAAAAGGGTGGCAAGCAGAGCAGATTTCAGTTTTGATTTCTTCTAAGGTTGAACCAGTAACAAAAGTATTACCACAGGCGCAGGTTACCTTGGCTTCAGGATAATAAGTTGGGTGTAAATCTTTTTTCATACTAACTTAGACTAAAAATAAACGCCTGGACTGGCGTGGTATTGATAAGATACCATAGCTGCTTTAAAAAATCAAGAGCTCACAGAGATTTAATTTTAGTAGCTTAAATAAAAACACGATACTTAACTATTTGTCAATAATCGGCTATTTTATTAAGCACTGTTATTTGACAATAGAATAAAGAGGAAAGAGAAAAAATGCACAAGGAAAGGAGAGAAAAATGAAGAAAGACCAAACTTTGGCTCGAAAGATGTTGGTGTCAATTTTGAGCGTTGTTTTAGTTGGAGTTATGATTATGTCGCTGATAATTATTGTCAGCGTTCGTGGTTAATTCAAAAAACAAGCCAATTTGGCAGCCGATGAAATGTCTTATCGTTATTCTTTTTTAGTGAAAGCTGAATTAGAAAAACCGTTGGTTGAAGCGCGAGTTTTATTGCAGGCCTTCATCTCAATGATTGAGGCAGGCAAAACCGATCGAGAACTGGCCGGCCGTTTACTAAAAGAAACAGTAGCTAGTAACGACAATTTAATTGGGGCTTGGGTTTGTTTTGAGCCCAATGCTTTTGACGGTCAAGATAATAACTATGCCGGTAGCTCTGGCCATGATAAGACTGGCCGCTATATCCCTTATTACTATCGTAGTAACGGCAATATTGCTCTGGAAGCTTTAAAAGACTACGAAACCAGTGATTATTACAAGCTGCCAAAAACTACACAAAAGGAAACTTTAATTGATCCTTTTGACTATGAAGCTGGCGGCCAGACGCTGCGAGTAATAACTTTATCCGTCCCAATTATTAGGGAGAGAAAACTAATCGGTGTCGTTGGCTTGGATGTCAATATTTCGCGAGTTGAAGAATTGTTGCAGGAAGCTAAGCCTTGGGAAACTGGTTATGTAGCGATTGCTGACAATAACGGCAACTTGATTTATCACCCCAATAAGGATCTTTTAGGTAATAATGTCGGTAGCGGAGTCACTCAAAAAGATGAACTCTTAAAAGCGATTAAAGACGGTGAAAAGTTTACTATTGAAAAAAAATCGCTTAATGGCAACTTCAAAATTAGGACTATTTTTAGTCCAATTAAGATTGGTGATTCTGAAAATCATTGGTCTTTTGCCACGGCCATACCAATGAATCAGGTAATGAAAGAAGCCAGTCGTTTGACATGGTTTATCATTGTTATTTCGTTTTTAATTATCATTGCTATTGCTATTGCTATTAGAGTAAATATTAATTATCTCAATCGCCAGATAAGGGCAATTACTGATGAGGCTGAAAAAATCATCGCCGAAGTGATTAAAGAAAACTATAATCTCAGAGGTGATCCAAACAAAGTTATAATCGAGTTTAGACCAATTATCGACGGGCTAAATAAGATTATTAACCAGATTGTTGAAAAGATTTTTTTGTATGAATCAATCCTTGATTCAGTCAGCTGGCCAATTTCCGTCACTGACAACGATATGAATTGGATTTTCTTTAATAAGGCCACTGAAGAAGTTACTGGCAAAAAACGCCAGGAGCTTAAAGGCAAGCCTTGTAATAATTGGGGCGCCAATATCTGTAAAACCAAAGAATGCGGCATTGAAATGCTACGAGCTGGCAAGCCGACTTCGTGGTTTAAACAGCCAGGGATCGATAAGGACTATCAGGTTGATACTTCTTTTCTTAAAAATCGGGCTGGCGAACAGGCTGGCTTTATCGAGGTAATCCAAGATATTACCGCAGCTAGCCATATCAAACAGTACCAGGAAAAAGAAGTGATAAAGGTGTCGGAAATCTTGGCGGCTATTGCTAGTGGCGATTTAACCAAAGACTATCAAATTGCTGCTGCTGATCAATATACTAAAGAAGTTCATGATATTTTTAAAAATATCGAAATAGCAGTTAATGATACAAGAACCAATTTAAGGCAAAGCATTGAGTTGATTCGACAACAGGCCAATATGCTGTCTGCTTCTTCGGAGGAACTATCAGCTCAGTCAACGCAAATGTCAGCTAGTGCGGAAGAGTTATCTTCCCAGTCGGCTAACGTAGCAGCAGCAACTGAACAGGCTTCAACTAATCTGCAAAATATTTCTCGAACTGCTGATGAAATAACTCAGGCAGTATCAACGGTGGTTTCAGCAATGACAGAAATGTCGGCGACTATTCAAGAAATAAGTAAAAATACTAGTCAGTCTAGTGATGTTGCTGGAGAAGCTAGTAAAAAATCTAGCCAAACGATGGTTAGTATTGATGAGTTAAAGAAAACTACTAGCGAAATCGGTAAAATTGTTAAAATAGTTGATGATATTGCTGATCAGACCAATATGTTAGCACTTAATGCGACAATCGAAGCCGCTAGTGCTGGTGAAGCTGGCAAGGGCTTTGCAGTTGTGGCTAATGAAGTTAAAGAATTGGCTAAACAAACCAGTGAAGCCACTGGTCGTATAGCTGAACAAATTGAAAACATGACCGTTTCAGTCGATGGATCAGTTAGTTTTGTTGGTCAAATTGCTAAAATTATTGAGAACCTTAATCAGATTGCTCATACCATCGCAGCTAGTGTTGAAGAACAATCAGCTACGGTCAACGAAATCAGTGCTTCAATGGTTCAAAGTGGTCATGGAGTGCAGGTTGTCAATAAAAACATTGAAGAATCGGCCAAAGGTATGGCTGAGGTTTCCAAAAATATGCAATCAGTTCAATTGGCAGCCGGAGAAATAGCTAAAGGGTCAGAACAAACGGCTCAAGTAGCTAATGAGCTAGCTAATGCTAGTCAACAACTAAAGGCAGTTGTTGACCAATTTAAACTTTAACAAAAACATAAACCCTGGGAAACCGGGGTTTTTCTAAATCTTTTTTGACCCCATCCTCAATAAGTAGTAAGATAGCGATATAAATTATTGTTTCCAGTAGTTAATGTTATTATTTTTAAACAAAAAACTAAAATATCCACTCACTGCGTTTACTCTCATCGAACTCTTGGTAGTTATCTCTATTATTGCCTTGCTCTCTAGTCTTTCCATTATCGCTCTAAATAGTGCTCGCGCTAAATCGCGTGATGCTCGTCGCTTGTCCGATGTCAAGCAAATCTCGACTGCTCTAGAAATGTACTATGGCACCAATGGTAATTATCCCAGCCTACCCAGTCCCACCGGTACCCCCATCACTAATCTTTGTCTTAGTGAGCTAGGCATTACCTCAACTTGCGGACTAGAGGTCTATATGAAAAAGATTCCCGCTGATCCAGCTAAAGACAAACATTATTTTTATACTCCCTTGGCTAATAATCTTAGCTTTAGTTTAAGCTATGATGAAGAAACCACTGCCGATTGTCCAGCTAATTGGGTTCGGGTTCCCGGCAATATTCTCTATGGTACCCATTCTTTTTGTGTCATGAAATATGAAGCTAAAGATGATGGCAGTGGCAAGCCTGTTTCCAAACCCGATGGTACCCCTTGGGTTAGTATTACCCAACTAAACGCCAAAGCTAAATGTGAATCAATTGGTGCGCATTTAATCACTGAAAATGAATGGTTAAGTATTGTTCGTAATCTAGAACTCCAAGCTAGTAATTGGACGGGTGGGGCAGTGGGTTCAGGACAGATACCAAGAGGTAACAGTGATTCTGGTGCAGCAATGGATGGAACAAGCGAACTCAGTGGGGTTAATAAAAGAACTCATACCCTATCTAATGGTGAAGTTATCTGGGACTTAGCTGGTAATGTCTGGGAGTGGACTGACGCGACTATCTTAGGCAAGAATCAACCAAGTAGTGCCACAACTGGATTTACTTGGCGTGAATATACTGCCTTAACCAATTACCGTGATATTGCCCCAGAAAATCTGTTACCAATGAATAATTATAATGCTACTCAAGGCTATGGCCGTATCTATAGTGATGGCACCGCTACTAATAACAACAATCGCGCTTTTCTCCGTGGTGGAAGCTGGAGTTATGGCTCACATGCTGGTGTTTTGGCACTCATTCTGCGTTATGGTCCGGGTCTTTCCATTAGTTACCTTGGTTTTCGGTGTGGGCGTTAGCCAGGGGTGTCTTGTCTTTAATCTAAAATCTGAATTTTAAATCTTGGTATTTAAAAAGTAAAAAATGATTGATAATTTGTTAGTTTTTCAAAAAACCTATGATTGGCTACTTTGGATTAAGTCAGCAACTGAAAGGTTTAGTAAAGTTCATAAATATAGCCTAGGTCAACAGCTTCAAATCGAGTCAATAAATTTATTGAAGAAAATAATAATTGCTAATCAGCAAAAGGATAAATTTGCAGCAATCAATGAATGTTTGACACAAAAAGAGATAGTAAAGATTTTAGTTAGATTGTCTAAAGATTATTGTTTATTTAATAATCGTCAATATGAATTTGCAGCTCAGCGCTTGGCAGAAATAGACAGAATGTTGTTGGGTTGGCAGCGAATTTTTAATTAGCCATTTTTAAAATGGAGGGTCTTAAATAAATAAACGCTTTTCTCCGTGGTGGCAACTGGAGCAATGGAACGAACGCTGGTGTTTTGACACTCAATTTGAACAATGGTCCGGGTAATTCCAACAGCAATATCGGTTTTCGCTG
>Ga0116182_1004708_pt1 | contig 11926 bp, 11 predicted proteins | sample AD_UKC077_MetaG_FD_89805 | JGI IMG/M metagenome (GOLD analysis project Ga0116182, IMG submission 89805) | Active sludge microbial communities of municipal wastewater-treating anaerobic digesters from USA - AD_UKC077_MetaG | ecosystem: Engineered > Bioreactor > Anaerobic > Digestate | place: USA...
ACAAAAGTGCCCTATCATACAATCTGCTATGACTGAGCACTATAAAATAAGAATATTTTAACCCGAACATTGCAAAATGCTTCGGGTTTTTTATGGAAGTGAAAATTAAAATCCTCATTCCCGCTCTCCAAAGTCGGGAGACTTTGGAGATTTTTTTTTACCCGCCCCAACCAAAATCCTCATTCCCCAAAAAATTAAAAGCTTCCGCAACCTAAAGAAATTATTCCGCAAGTGTAAGAAATCATTCCGCAACTGTCAGAAATGATTCCGCAAGTGCGAGAAATGGTTCCGCAACTGTCAGAAATGGTTCCGCAACTGTTAGAAATGATAAAACAATATTGCGATGCCATTTCCATAATTGATAATTTATGTAATTCAATGATTATTTATTATATTTGTATCTAAATACACATTATAATGGAAAATTCAGAAAACCTAAATCCCTTAACCGGGAAGAGTACTTCTAGAAACCAATATGTTTCTGCCGAAGAACTGATCGCTAAAATGAAAATTGCATTTACCAATGCAAAAGAACCCGAAATTTTGCCCGAGCTAGAAGCGGTGGGAATTACCGAAGCCATGTTGGATGCTCATTTGGCAGAAATTGAGAACTTGGAACAGTTGAGTCAAATACAAAAACGCGAATACGGAGAGCAATACGCAGAGACCGATCGATTCAATCTGAAAAAAGCAGAAATCGATGCGCTTTTTACACGCCACCGAAATCTCGCAAAAATCGCTTTCAAAGGAGACCGACAAGCGAATACTACTTTGGGAATTGACGCTGGACGAAAACAGGCTTTCGCCGCCTGGTTTCAGCTGGTGAGCAATTTTTATGCGCAGATCCTCGCCAATCCGGATTTCAAAACCAAAGCTGAAGGGGTGAATATTAAAGAGGCAGATATTGCTGCCATGCAAACTTCCCTGCAAGAAATCGCTGCCGTGAAAAATTCTCAGAAAAAAGAAATCGGCGAGGCACAAAAAGCGACCGATACCCGAGATGCCGCCATTGATGTTCTTTACCCGAAATACACGGAGCTCATCGCCTTTGCGAAGGTACTTTTCCCCGATGATCAAACGCTGGAAAAACTGGGCATCGTCGTGAAAAGAGAAGGGGATTTGCTTTAGGCAGGAGGCGAGAGGCTAGATGCAAGAGGCAAGATGCTTCCTAGAAATTTAATATAAAGAAAATACAAATTTTAATCCTCTTGTATTTACGGCATACAAAAAATTAAAAAATAAGCTGCTTCTTTGAAAATAATTGAACTATTTGGTAAATGCCTTAGATATTCGGCAATTTATCCAAATAGTTTTTTTATATTTATTTCAGTAAAAAAATTAAACTTATGAAAATGAAGACAATGAGCAAAAGCTTGCCTATCGTGGCAATTCTGGCGCTAAGTTCAAACGCCTATGGGCAGGAAAAAGAAAGAGAAAAAACGGTAGAAGAAGTAGTCATTACGACGGGAAGAAGCAAATCGAGAACCGTACTTTCTTCTCCGGTACCAATAGACAACGTGTCTGCGGCACAGCTCAAAGCAACCGGACAAACCAGTTTTGACAAAGCGCTTACTTTTGCCATTCCCTCTTTTAACTCTACCCAACAAACAGTTTCAGATGCAACTGCACATTTCGATCCAGCTGATTTAAGAGGTCTCGGTCCTTCCAGAACTCTTGTATTAATTAATGGTAAAAGAAAAAATCAAAGTGCATTAATCTACGTAAACGATACGCCAGGAAAAGGAGAGGTAGGTTCTGATATGAAAAGTATTCCCTCTGCTGCCATGCAAAATGTAGAAGTTTTGCGCGATGGCGCTTCCGCACAATATGGATCTGATGCCATTGCCGGAGTAATCAATGTAATCTTAAAAAATAACGTGAGCAAAGGTGCTTTGAATCTTTTTTCAGGCGTAACTTCCAAAGGAGATGGTTTTAACTATGGAGCAGATTTCAATACCGGTTTAAAAATAGCAGAAAAAGGAAGCCTAAACATCACCGTGGGTTTGAGCCATCAAAATAAAACAAATCGCGCAGGTTCTCCAGGAAAAGACGACCTTTTTGGGGTAGATGATGCCTGGACCAGAGCCAACCCAACCTTGGGAATGAATGTAGGACAACCCATCATGACGTCCGGAAGTATTTTTCTAAACTTAGAATTACCAACCAGCGAACAAGGGAAATTCTACACTTTTGGGGGAACTACAATTAGAAAAGGGACCAGTTATGCACTTTATCGTACTCCATATTGGATCCCAACCGATTATGGCTTACTTACCCCAAGTGGTGAAGCATATAATGGTTTTCAACCAGAATTTCTAACAGAAGTGTATGACCATAATTTTACTTCAGGTTGGAAAGGCAAGTTGGGGCAATGGAAACTCGATGGAAGTGCTACTTATGGTGCAAGTATCGTTAATTATGAAGTTGGCAATACCATCAATACTTCCTTAGGTGCTAATTCTCCTACCAAGTTTAAAGCAGGTGGACATCAGTTTAGCAATATCATTGGTAACATTGATCTTAGCAGAGACTTTGGAAACGTTTTCGTAGGTTTTGGTGCGGAAGCAAGAAACGAAAACTTCGTTGCAAAAGAAGGAGAGGAAGCTTCCTATGTCGGAAGCGGCGCGAGTTCTTTCCCAGGATTACAACCACAAAATGCCGTAAATGATAACCGTCAAAACGTTGGTGTTTACTCCACAGTAGGTTGGGATATTACGAAGGATTTTTTATTAGAAGGCGCTGTACGTTATGAAAACTTTAGCGATTTTGGTAATAATTTCTCCTGGAAAACAGATGGAAGGTATAAATTTTTAGATGATAAATTCGTAGTAAGAGGCTCCGTTTCTACCGGTTTCCGAGCACCTTCATTGCACCAAATTTTTTATTCTAATGTTCAAACAAAAATTACAGGCGGAACAGTTGCGAACCAAGGAACCTTCAACAATGCTTCTTCGATCATAAGAAATGATCTGGGTGTTGCTAAATTAGATGCTGAAAAATCTTTTAACGTTACCGTAGGAGTTGCCGTAAAACCAACGAATAACCTTTCTATTACCGCAGATTTCTACAGCATAAAAATAGACAATAGAGTTTTGTTTTCAGGAGATATTGGTTACAAAACCGGAACTCCTGGTTCACCAAGTCCTACCAATCCTGTAGAACAAATTCTTAGCAGCAATGGAATTACCAGCTTAAAGTTCTTTACCAATGCTGTAAATACCATCACTCAAGGAATCGACGTGGTTTTGAACTACAACCATCCAATCAGTACTGGGAAACTGACATTGATGACGGCATACAATTATAATGATACCAAAATCGATGGTCAAATTGAAGTTCCTACGATTTTGCGAAACAATGGTTATGCTGATAACTTCTTTGATAGAAAGGAACAATCTAGAATTACTTCTGCAAGACCGAAGCAAAAAGCGATCATCGGACTTGGTTATGATAGGTCAAAATTCAATGTTAATTTTAACAATACCTACTTCGGAGAAGTGACTTGGAAACATGCATCAGATGCAGCAAACGACCAAACCTTCAAAGGTAAAGTGGTTACTGATTTGATTTTGGCATATGATGTAACTAAAAAATTAAAAGTTTCTGGAGTGGTAAATAACCTGTTCAATATTTATCCTGATGAAATTGATACCAAAGGTGATGTTTCTACCAATCTTGGAGGTCGTTTCAGATATCCTTGGGAAGTAAACCAATTCGGATTTAACGGAACTACATTCCTTTTGAATTTGAATTATTCATTCTAAATTCAGGAAGAAATTTTTAAATAAAATAACAAAACCACCTCATTTCGAGGTGGTTTTTATTTTTTAATCCTTAGTTATTTTAAGAATTTTGATTGTCGTTATTTTCCGGTCGATCATCTCTACGTTGAGGACGATCACCTTGTGGACGATCTTCTCTAGGTCGGTCACCTTGTGGTCTTTCTTCACGAGCTGGTCGGTCCAACAAAACTTTACGGGAAAGTTTCATTTTCTTACGGTCATCATAACCCATGAATTTCACTTCTACCATATCGCCTTCGTTGTAAGGAACTTTGTCCAAACGTTTCCATTCGATTTCTGAGATGTGAAGTAAACCTTCTGTTCCTTTTGCAATTGCTACGAATGCTCCGAAATCCATTACTTTCACTACTTTACCGTTGTAAACGCTTCCAACTACAGGAACGAAACAAATTTCGTTGATCGCTGCAATCGTTGCGTTGATGTTTTCTCTAGAAACACCTGAGATTTCAATTCTTCCGATTTCGCCAATTTCTTCAATCGCGATAACCGTTTCGAAATCTTTCTGCATCGCCTGAATAATTTTTCCTCCAGGTCCGATGATCGCTCCGATGAAGTCTTTGGAGATTTCCAAAACTTCCATTTTCGGTGCGTGAGGTTTCACGTCATTTCTTGGTGCATCGATTGTTTTCAACATTTCACCTAGAATATGCAATCTTCCTTCTTTCGATTGAAGTAATGCAGATTCCATGATATCCATGGTTAAACCTTCTACTTTGATGTCCATTTGACAAGCGGTGATTCCTCTTTCAGTTCCTGTAACTTTGAAATCCATATCACCTAAGTGATCTTCGTCTCCTAAGATATCAGAAAGAACGGTGAATTTCCCAGATTTTGGATCGGTAATTAATCCCATTGCAATTCCAGAAACTGGTCTTGTAATTTGTACACCTGCATCCATCAATGCTAAAGTTCCGGCGCAAACCGTTGCCATAGAAGATGAACCATTAGATTCTAAAATATCAGAAACAATACGAATGGTGTAAGGATTTTCTGTTGGGATCATGTTTGCTAGCGCACGTTGCGCGAGATTTCCGTGACCAACTTCTCTTCTTGAAGTTCCTCTCAAAGGTCGTGCTTCACCAGTTGAGAAAGGTGGGAAGTTATAGTGCAAGAAGAATTTTTGATCGTAGTTGATTGCAACTGTATCGACCATGTTTGCATCTTTTACAGAACCTAAAGTAACTGCCGTCAAAGATTGAGTTTCCCCTCTTGTAAAGACTGCAGAACCGTGCGCTCCTGGAAGATAATCAATTTCTGACCAAATCGGACGAATTGTAGAAGGAGTTCTTCCGTCTAATCGAACGCCTTCGTTTAGGACCATTTGACGCATTGCTTCTTTTTCTACATCGTGGTAGTAAACTTTTGCGAATGGTTTTACAACAGCTAATTCTTCTTCCGAATATTGGGCTAAAAATTCTTCTAAAACTGCTTTAAAGTTTTCGCTTCTTTCTTCTTTTGCAGAAGGTGAAGTGGCTACTTTATATACTTTGTCATAAGTTTCTTCCCAAACTTTCGCGCGAATTTCTTCGTCGTGATTTTCGTGGGAATATTCTCTTTTAATTTTGCTGGCTTCGATTCTTGCAGCTAAACGTTCTTGTGCTTCTACTTGAACTTTAATTTCTTCGTGCGCGAATTTGATGGCTTCAATCATTTCCTGCTCAGAAATTTCTTTCATTTCGCCTTCTACCATTACGATAGAATCTTTGGTTCCTCCAACCATCATATCCAAATCAGCTTTTGCTGCATTTTCCATGCTTGGATTTACAGAAAGTTGTCCGTCGATTCTTACGACTCTTACTTCCGACATTGGTCCGTTGAAAGGAATATCTGAAATTGCGATGGCTGCAGAAGCGGCTAAACCAGCTAAAGTTTCTGGCATTACTTCTTTATCATAAGAAATAAGGGAAATCATCACCTGAACTTCTGCGTGGAAATCTGATGGGAAAAGTGGACGCAAAACGCGGTCAACCAATCTCATTGTCAAAATTTCTTCGTCTGAAGGTCTTGCTTCTCTTCTAAAAAAGTTTCCTGGGATTTTTCCACCTGCGTAGAATTTTTCTCTGTAATCAACTGTTAAAGGTAGAAAATCTACACCATCTTTGGCTTCTTTACTGGCTACAACGGTTGCTAAAAGCATTGTTCCGCCACATCTTACGACTACAGAACCATCGGCTTGTTTCGCTAATTTTCCTGTTTCAAGCGTGATTTCACGCCCATCTTTTAATTGAAATTTTTCAATAATTGCTTGTGGAGCATTCATAAATTTTGTTTGTTTTGGCACTCCGTATTGAGTGCGATTGATTATTTAATCTCTTTAAATTTTCGTCTGCAAATGTACGGAATTTTTCATTATTTGATTTTATCGTAATGAAGGTAATTTGTTGCTAAAAAATTCTTTTGGGTTTACGACCTGTTTTGGTCGTTTTTGAAGAGTGCTTTACAAAAAGAATTCCCGAAACCTTTATTGGAAAGCACTTTGAAAAAAGATGATGTGAAAGCGGTTTTTCGTACAGAATTTTTTTGATTTGAATTTTTCGGCATACAATTAGATATTGAACTGAACATAAAATAATACTAACATTTAAAATTTAAAATTATGGGAATTTTATGGACATTAATTATCGGTGCAATTGCAGGTTGGTTAGGATCACAAATTTTTAAAGGCGGAAGTCTTGGATTAATCGGAAATATCGTAGTTGGTATTGTCGGTGGATTTATTGGGTATTGGTTGTTGGGAGGAAGATTGGGCGATGGAGTAGTCGGCGAAATCTTAACAGGAACAATTGGTGCAATAGTTTTGCTTGCAATAATTAACTTGTTTACACGGGGAAAAGTGTAGAAACTTTTATCAGATAAAAACAAAAAAAGCAACCTCTTTCGAAGTTGCTTTTTTGTTTTGCTTGTAGAAGAAATATTATTTTCTTAATCCTAATTCAGCAATAATTGCTCTGTAACGATTAATATCTTTCTTTTTAAGATAATCTAAAAGTGCTTTTCTCTTTCCTACCAAAAGTACCAATGATCTCTCAGTTGCGTAATCTTTGTGGTTTTTTTTCAGGTGAGCTGAAAGGTGGTTGATTCTGAAAGTAAAAAGGGCTACTTGTCCTTCTGCGCTTCCTGTGTCTGCGTCAGACTTTCCGTGTTTTGCGAAGATCTCTTTCTTCGTTTCTGTTGTTAGGTACATTCCAATATTATTTTAATGATTATTATGTAATGGGTGCAAAAGTACAACTATTTTCTGAATCATTAAAACATTATTTGCTTTTTGAAAGAGATGGTAAAAAATAAATGTTAAAAATTTCTTAAAATTATCTTTGTTAATCCATTGAATGGCAGTATTTTTGCAACAACACAATACAATGATGAAACTTTATTTTTTACCCTTTTTTGTCCTATCTATTATTTCTGTAACTGCCTGTAAATCAGTTAAAGGTTCTAATTTAACTGCAAGCAAAGATTCAAAAAATCAAAATATTTTATATTTTAATCCCGAAGTTTTTCCGGATATCGAAGAAATTAAGGAGCCAACTTATTCTGCGTTTTACGCTGCCGTTTCTGGGAAAATAGATGATTACCGCCACTACAAAATGATGCGCGTTGATTCTTATATTTCTTTCGATTCTGTAGATGTAGAAGCCATTAAAGAATTTTGCCGAAATAATAATGCGCCGTTTGCCATTGTACCCAAAGTAAAATATTTCAAAGTCGGTCTTGGAAAATATGTTTTTTCAAACCAAGTGATTGTAAGTATGAAACTCTATGATTCCGACGGAAATTTTTTGGCAGAGTCAGATTACGATACTTATAAAAAAAATGCAAGAATTCTGGGTTCTGCAGAAAATTCAATAAAAATAGGTACAGAAGGAGTCATGAATTTTATTTCCAAAGACCTTACCAAAAATAAAAAAAGCATTGTAAAGAATTTTCAACCCAGATAATTTTTACTTTAAATCATTGCGTTTATTCGTTCCTCTAAACTTTTTGGGCTAATTTTGCAATTCTTTAAATGGAGGCAATGAACATCAAGGAACTTGTTTTTAATCCCGCAGATATTGCAGAAACGCTCAGCGAACTCCACGCAGATGAGCGACTTTTAGCATTTCTGAAAGTTCCCAAAGAATATAAAGCAGAGGTTTTTTCGCATCTCGACCCAGATTTTCAAGAGGAAACGATCCGAAGTATCGCAAGCGAAGATGTAGCTGAAATTCTCAATGCAATGACGCCCGATGATCGAACTGCTTTGTTTGAGGATTTTCCCGATGAACTCATCAAATCTTCCATCAATCTTCTTAATCCACAGGAACGGCGGATTGCGCTGAAGCTTTTGGGCTATAATTCAAATTCCATCGCGCGTTTGATGACACCTTACTACATCCAAATCCGCAAAGAATGGACGGTGAGGAAATGCCTTCAACAAATTAAGAAAGTCGGAAAAAAGATGGAGACCATGAACCATCTTTATGTCGTTGATGAAAGAAATAAACTCATCGATGATATTGCACTTGGCTCATTGCTTTTAGCGGAAGAGGATACGCTGATTTCCGAAATCACCGACAATCATTTTGTCGCAATTACTACCACAACTTCCAAAGAGGATGCAGTGCAGTATTTCGAAAAATATGACCGAACAGCAATTCCGATTGTTACAGAATCTGGTGTTTTAGTAGGAATTGTTACCATTGATGATATTTTGGATCAGATTGAGGCGCAAAATACCGAAGATATTCAGAAATTCGGTGGTTTGGATGCGCTGGATTTGCCCTATATTCAAACTTCCTGGATAGAAATGATCAAGAAGCGCGCAACTTGGCTCGTTATCTTATTTTTCTCGGAAATGTTAACCGCTTCTGCGATGGGATATTTCGAACATGAAATCGAAAAAGCTGTCGTACTCGCATTATTTGTTCCCCTCATCATTTCCAGTGGTGGGAATTCAGGTTCGCAAGCAGCAACATTAATCATCCGTGCGATGGCTTTACAGGAAATTACGTTGAAAGATTGGTGGTATGTGATGCGAAAAGAAATCGTTTCGGGAATTTGTTTAGGTGGAATTTTGGGCGCAATTGGCTTTATCCGAATCATGATCTGGCAAAAAACAGGCTTGTTTAATTATGGAGAATATTGGGTTTATGTCGCTTTAAGTATTTCTTTTTCTTTACTGTTTATCGTGCTTTGGGGAACGCTTTCAGGCTCGATGATTCCCTTTGTGCTGAAAAGATTGAAACTCGATCCTGCAACTTCTTCCGCACCGTTTGTTGCCACTTTGGTCGATGTAACCGGATTGATTATTTATTTCTCGATTGCAGGATTTTTCCTCAGTGGAAAGATGCTTTAAAATTAATTTGAATTGCATTTTTCTTAATATTCTTTGAAAATCGAAGTTTTATGAATATAATTTCCCTCGTTCCCAGTATTACAGAAACGCTTTTCGATTTTGGTTTAACAGATCACGAAGTTATTGGCAGAACCAAATTCTGCATTCATCCAAAAGAATTGGTGAAAAATGTGGAAATTATCGGAGGTACAAAAAACCTCAATATTTCTAAAATAAAATCGCTCAGTCCTGATTTGATCATCGCCAACAAAGAGGAAAACGATAAAGCCCAAGTGGAAGAATTGATGAAGGATTTTAAAGTTTGGGTGACTGATATTGAAACTTTAGAAGACAATCAAAATTTTCTCACCAAACTCGGAATCCTTTTAAATAAAGAAGAAATTGCTCAAAATTTCAATCAAATAATTAATTCGATATTCAATTTAAAGAAAACAACTGATCCAATAAAAGTGGCTTATTTAATTTGGAAAAATCCTTATATGACGGTTGGTTCCGATACTTTTATTCATGAAATTATTGAGAAATTAGGCTTTGAAAATTTATTTAAAAACGAAAAAAGATATCCTGAAATTTCTTTAGATCAAATGCAAGAAGCAGATTTTATTTTTCTGTCAACTGAGCCTTTTCCTTTTCAACAAAAACATGCGGAGGAACTAGAAAATGAACTTCCAGGCAAAAAAATAATTGTAGTAGATGGCGAGGCTTTTTCCTGGTACGGAACGCATCTAGCAAAATGTTCTGAGTATCTTCAGACTTTATTTTCCGGAAATTTTCAATAAAAAAAGGACTTTGTAAAATAGTCCCAATTATCTTTAATCTAAAATCAGATTTTCTTCATTTTGATGTTAATCGTAATGAAACCTGCATTTTGCAATTTGAATTTCACCTTCTATATATTTATAAATCAATCGATGTTCATCATCAATTCTTCTCGACCAAAATCCTGAATATTTGTGTTTTAAAGGTTCAGGTTTTCCAATTCCATCGAAGGGATTTCTCGCGATATCTTTCAGCAAATCATTAATTCTTTTCAGTTTCTTTTTATCAGTTTTTTGCCAATACAAATAATCGTCCCAAGATTCATCTACAAAGATATATTTCATCTTAATCTTCCATTAAATCTTTTGAAAAAGAATCGTTATTTTTAAGTTTCAGAATCGCCGAATCTAATCTTAGTTCATTGTTTCTAGAGGTTAATTCGTGATTTGTTGCCATCAAAGAATTGTATTCTTGCAAGGAAATTACTACAATTCCAGAATCTTTTCCACGATTAATAATTAAGGTTTCAAAATTTTTTGATACCCGATCCAAATAAGATTTGATGTCTTTTCTGAAATCAGAAATACTTGCAACTACCATGAATTTGTATTTTATTTTGTACAAATATAAGTACAATATTTTGTAATACAATTTTTTTCATAGAATCCATTTATAATGAAAAGGACTTTGTAAAAAAGTCCCAATTATCTTTAATCTTTAATCTAAAATCAGATTTTATTCATTTCTGCTTTAATTTTATGCTGTAGACCTTCGCTGGCTACAACTAAAGGCAATCTTACGAAGTTTTTCACAATTCCTAATTCGGCTAAAACGGTTTTAATTCCGGCCGGATTTCCTTCTGCGAAAATCAATCGAGTGATTTCTACCAATTTGTTATGAATTTCGTATGCTTCTTTTACTTTTCCCTCAAAAGCCAATTGAACCATCGTCGAAAATTCTTTCGGATAACCTTGTCCAATCACCGAAATTACGCCGTCTCCACCTGCTAAAGTTACGGGAAGTGTGTATTCATCGTCCCCAGAAACCAAACTAAAGTGTGCAGGTTTTTGTCTTAAAATATCAAAATATTGCAAAATATTTGGTGCGGCTTCTTTAATCATGATCAAATTCGGAAATTCATTCGCCAATCTTAAAGTGGTGGAAGCTTCCAAGTTTTGTCCAGTTCGGGATGGAACATTGTAAATAATGATTTTCTTACCAGTTCCGGCCAAAACTTTATAATGTTGGTAAAGCCCTTCTTGATTGGGTCTGTTGTAATAAGGCGATACAGAAAGTATGGCTTCGAAGGCAGAAAGATCCGCTTCTTCAATTTGTTTTTTCACGTCCATGGTATCATTTCCGCCAATTCCTAAAACCAAGGGAACGCGGCCATTATTTACCTTAATGATATGGTTGATCACTTGTGATTTCTCCTCTTTTGAAAGGGTTGCAGCTTCTGCAGTAGTTCCCAAAACCACCAAATAATTAGTGCCGTTTTCGATATTGAAATCTACGAGTTTCGTCAATGAATCAAAATCTACTGATAAATCTTCATTAAAAGGCGTTACCAAAGCAACACCAAGTCCTTTTAAATTGCTCATTTTTATAAAATTAATGTTTCAAAATTACGAAATTTAATGCGAGAATTTATGAAAAATAATCCTAAGTTTATATTCATATCTTTATATTTGCAAGACTAGATTTTATCTCTATGAAAATTAAATTTCTGTTTCTCGGTTTCTCGGCTTTAGCTTTTACGGCTTGTAAAACACCGCTAAATGTTGCTGAAGTACATCCCGAAAAAAACATTTCTATATCGAAAGATTTACCGGATGCTCCGGCTTTCAACTCTATCATAGAACCTTATAAGCAAGAACTAGAAGGGAAAATGAACAAGAAAATTTCTTATACATCTGTTGATTTAAATAAATCTGGTGATAACAGTAATTTAGGAAATCTTCTGGCTGATTACACGTTCGAGGGTGCAGATGAATGGGCAAAAAGAAATGGAATTCCTGGTGGCGTAGAT
>Ga0116182_1004711_pt1 | contig 11920 bp, 8 predicted proteins | sample AD_UKC077_MetaG_FD_89805 | JGI IMG/M metagenome (GOLD analysis project Ga0116182, IMG submission 89805) | Active sludge microbial communities of municipal wastewater-treating anaerobic digesters from USA - AD_UKC077_MetaG | ecosystem: Engineered > Bioreactor > Anaerobic > Digestate | place: USA...
GAATTCTATGGAAATGCATATGACGAAGCGGAGCATGATTGGCGGTACCGGGAGCTGATCGAAACCCATGCCAAGCTGTTTTCCGAAGAGAATCCGATCCTCTTCTCCACCGCCGGCCGCAGCGAGCTCGGAGGAAACCACACCGACCACAACAAAGGACGGGTGATCGCCGCCACGATCAATCTCGATACGATCGCCGCGGTTACGAAACGAAATGATTCGATCGTTACCATCATCAGCGAAGGGTATCCTCCGGTAACAGTGGATCTGAACGATCTTGCGATAAATAAAGAGGAATACAACACCACCGAAAGTCTCGTTCGGGGAATCGCTTTTGCGTTCAAAGAACGAGGCTTGGCGATCGGCGGCTTCTGTGCCAATACCTCGAGCAGAGTGCTGAAAGGTTCCGGTCTCTCCTCCTCAGCGGCAATCGAGGTGCTGTGTGGAACGATTTTCAATCACCTGTACAACGATAATGTGCTTAAACCGGTTGCCTTGGCTCAAATCGGCCAGTTTGCCGAAAACACCTACTTCGGCAAACCTTCCGGGCTGATGGACCAGCTCGCCTGTGCGTATGGAGGCATCATCGGCATCGATTTCAAAGACCGGGATCCGCAGATTCACGAAGTCTCCTACTCCTTTGAAGAAAAGGGATACCGCCTGGTCATCGTCGATACGGGGGGCAACCACGCCGACCTTACTCACGAGTACGCCTCCATTCCGATCGAAATGCGAGCCGTCGCCGCCTTCTTCGGTGAAGAAAATCTTCGCTTCGTTTCCGAAGAACGCTTCCAGTCACAGCTTCCGAATCTCCGCTCCTCGCTTGGGAACGATCGCGCGATCCTCCGGGCCCTCCATTTCTTCGAGGAGAACAAGCGGGTTCAGTGGATGCTCGACGCTCTCAAAGCGGACGATATGAACCGTTATCTGGAATTGGTGAACGAAAGCGGTGAATCCTCCTTCTGTTTCCTGCAGAACCTCTACCCTTCGATCGATCCCACCGAACAGGGCCTCAGTCTGGCGATCGCGCTCAGCAAACGGATCCTTCAAGGCCAGGGAGCGGTACGCGTTCACGGCGGCGGGTTCGCCGGAACGATTCAAGCGTATGTGCCGATCGCTCTGTTCAATCAATTCACCAAGAGGATGGAGAAGGTCTTCGGTGAAGGCAGTATCACCGCCCTTGCGATTCGGAAAGCGCCGACTACCGCACTGATCTATTGAAACAGCTCTCGATAATCAGTCCCGATCGATGTGCAGCGAGTATCTCTTTTTAGGAGTTCTTCAAGAGCGGGCGGCACCTTGAGGGTGTGACCGATGAGGGGTTCGACCACCATCTCGAATTTCGCCGGATGGGCGGTACTCACCACGATTGTAGGAGACTCTGAAACGAAATCTTTTCGGACTCGGACTCCGGTGGCAGTATGGGGGCAGATGATATATCCATATTGCTCATATGTTTCTTTGATCGTCTGCCGGATCGCCGCATCATCGATGCTGTAGGCGCTTACGTTCAGGCGCATCGTCGCAAGATCGCCATAGAGAGCGAAGAGCCGTTCCATGTTGCTCGGAGCACCTACATCCATCGCATTGGCCAACGTCTCGACCGAAGCGCGCGGAGCGTAGTTCCCGCTTTTCAGATAATCGACGATCGTCCTGTTGGCATTCAGGGCGAGCGTGACCGATTCGATCGGGGCGCCCATCGTCCTTGCCCAGTACGCCCCGCAGCTGTTCCCCACGTTCCCGCTGGGAATGATGAAGTGAGGCTTTTTTCCGCTTGCGGCCTGCACCCGGACCGCGCCATACACGTAATACACCATCTGAGGAAGAAGTCTTCCGAGGTTGATCGAATTCGCGCTGGACAAGCCCCACTGCCTGCTGATCTGCTCATCCATGAACGCCGCTTTGACCATCGCCTGACAATCGTCGAAGGAGCCGTCAACCTCATATGCTTCAATGTTTCCGCCCCAGCACGTCAGTTGGTGCTGCTGGCGCTTGCTTACCCGGTTCTTCGGAAAGAGCACTTTGACGTCGATGCCTTTTCGACCGGCGAACGCCGCTGCGACCGCTCCGCCGGTATCACCGCTGGTGGCGACCAGAATCGTAAGCTTCCGCTCTTGAAGCTGCAACAGCTGCTCCATCGAGTATGCCAGGAAGCGCGCTCCGAAATCCTTGAACGCCGCAGTAGGGCCGTGAAACAGTTCGAGAACGAACCGTCCTTCCTCCAGCTGAATCATGGGTGCGGGAAACGTAAACGCGTTGACGCAGATCTCAGCCAGATAGGGAGCGAGCGGATCTCCATTGAAGAAGGGAGCGAGCACCTCATAGGCAAGCTCGGGATAGGAGGAGATCTCATGGACATTCACATGTGCAAGAGAGGGAAAGGATTCGGGGATATAGAGCCCCCCATCCGGGGCCAACCCCTGCATGATCGCCTGACTTGCTCCGACCGGTTCGGCATTGCCGCGCGTTGAAATGAACTTCATCGTCCGTTCTCCTAAATTCGGGCGCCCAGGTAGGATGAGAGGCGGAGGATGTCGCTGAAGACTCCCCCTGCGGTCACTTCCCTGCCCGCTCCGGGTCCTTTGATCACAAGCGGCTGGGTCTGATACCGATCGGTTATGAAACAGATCACGTTATCGGTCCCCGATGCCTGACTGAAGGGATGATCCGGTGGGAATGAACCGAGTCGGGCATCGCAGTTTCCCTCTTCATCCACCGTTCCGACGTAACGGAGGAACTCTCCCTTTGAGCGAGCGGTCTGATACGCTCGTTCGATGATCGGATCGATCTCCTCCAGCCGATCCATGAACTCGTCTATGCCGATGCCTTCAAGTGACTCGGGAACGAGACTCTGAATGGGGACATCGGCCACTTCGATCTTGCTGCCCAGTTCGCGGGCGAGAATCACCGTCTTTCGCCCCACGTCCATCCCCGAAAGATCGTCTCGGGGATCGGGCTCGGTATATCCCATTTCTTTCGCTTGGCGGACCAGAGTGGAGAACGGAACCGATCCGTCATAGGTGGAGAAGAGCCAAGCGAGCGTTCCGCTGAGCATCCCTTCGATCCGGTGGACATGATCACCGGTCTGTACCAGGTCTTTCAGGGTCCAGATGACCGGAAGCCCCGCCCCCACCGTCGTTTCATAGAGGAATCGGCTGCCGGTGCTCAGACATGCATCCATCAATTCCTTGTAGTAGGAGTATTCGGCGGTTCCGGCTTTCTTGTTGGGCGTGATGACGTGGATGCGGTCTTTTAACCATCCGACATAATGGCTGGCCAATTCGCTGCTCGTCGAGCAATCGATGATCAGGGAGTGAGGGAAGTATGTCGCACTGATATGGGCGGCAAACTCCGTCAAATCCAGATCGACGCTCGATTTCTCGAAGCGGTCTCTCCAGTTCCCCGGATCGATCCCCTCTTCATCCAGGAGCATTTTCTTCGAGTTCGCGATCCCTCGGATATGAATCGCCAAGCCAAACTGTTCACGAAGGCGGACGAGCTGAGCATCGATCTGAGAAAGGAGCTCGCTTCCGATCGAACCCGGTCCGAGCAAGCCGACTGAAAGCGTCTGGCGGGAAAGGAAGAACCGGGCATGAAGAGCGCGCAGGGCTCGACGAACGTCCTTCTGGAGGATGACCGCTGAAATATTGGTCTCCGAGGAACCCTGGGCGATCGCCACGACGTTCACTCCCGCTCTACCCAGAGAGGAGAAGAAATTCCCGGCGATTCCTCGTTGGCCACTCATCTTTTGTCCCACGGCGGCGAGAATCGCCAGATTCTCATGTCCTTCAATGCTGTGGATTTTCTTATTGGCCAACTCGTCTTTGAACTCAAGGCGGGCGACGCGGACCGCTTCTTCCATCTTGTCCTGATAGACGGCGAAACAGATCGAGTATTCGCTGGATCCCTGGCTGATCAGGATGACGGAAATATTCGCGTTGCGCATCGCGCTGAAGAGGCGGGCGGAAATCCCCACCACTCCGCTCATTCCGACACCCTCCACGTTCACCAAGGCGACGTTTCGGATCGTAGAAAACCCTTTCACTTTGTAAGGACTTGCCGGATTGCCCTCTTTGCTGACGACCGTTCCGGGGTCATGTTCGGCGTTCCAATAGCGCAATGTCACTTCGGTCTCCGCTTCGATAGCGGGCAGAAGCGACTGAGGATGGATGATCGGCGAGCCATAGTAAGACAATTCGGTCGCTTCGGCATACGAAAGGGAGCGAATGACGAGCGCTGAAGGAACATCGCTGTCATCGGCGCTTTTCAGGAGCGAGGATGAGTTCCAGAAGGTAACGCCGTCCGCCCCGAGGCGCGAAGCCAAGAGTGCTGCGGCATATTCGCTTCTCTTCTCTCCTTTTTCGCAATAGACCACGGTAACCGGTTGTTTCACCTGTGTTCCGACACTGCTGTACTCCAGGTATTCGCTTTGAATCTCTGCGTTCTGAAGGAAGGAATGAACGATTAATGCCACCCATGAAGCGGAGAGCTTTTTGACGTAGAAATATACGTCATCGCTGACTTCACCGACGAGCCATACCGACCGAAAGAGATCTTCAATATTGTCGAAGCCTTCTTTAATGGTAGCAACGACGGAGCTGCTCACATCCAAAACGGATTCGACCATATGCTCCCAAGAGCTTAATCGGGCCTCGGCCATTGACCACAAGCGCTCATCCCGGGTTTTGGCCAGAACCAGGAGATCTGTTACATCCAGCGCTTCATTGCCCAGAGAGGAAAGGACAAGAACACTCTGTTCCTCAGGCGAAAGGATCCGAAGAAGCTTTTCCAGGCCCACTTTCGTAATGACATTGTGAGCCTCCAAGGCATGGATTCGTAGCAGATTCACGACAATTCAACCTCCGTATACTGAAACAGAGCCCAAAGGGCCCTGTTACAATTGCACTGACGTACTCTCTATGCGAGTTGCTCGGCCCGTCCACTTCTCAAGCAACGAGTGCAAATTTTGATCGTCTTGGGGGTTCCCTTGACGATCGTCTTCACTGTCACGAGGTTGGGGCGGAACGTGCGCTTGGTGGTAACGCCAATATGCTGACCGACACCACCTTTTTTTTTGGCTTGACCTTTGCGCGGGACGCTGTTTCCTGCAACAGTCCCTTTTCCACATAATTCACATCTGCGAGCCATTGCTATATCCACCTTCTCAATAAGTTCAACGTGTTATCGGAGTCTCATCATCTTTGTCCGGGAAAACGGCCTCCCGTGAGCAGTCAAACAAAGCCCAACTCCAACCTAGGCAAACATATCAGATTACCGAATATGTGTAAAGAGAGCGGGAAGTTTTTTGTTATTGTTCAGCGATTCCAATACCTGCAAATTGTTCAGCGAATCCAATACCTTTTTTTCAGGGCTTCTCCCCATGCAGGAACTTTAAAAATCATCTATACTGCAGGCATGCAGGACTATTATATTCTTCGCCTTCATAAAGATATTCGTATCGGTTTGGAAAAAGAACGCAACCGGCTCTATGCGATGTGCGGCGATCGTTCGCTTTTGACATGGGAACCATGCATCATCTTGGGATCCGCTTCCGGAAATGTCGCCCGCATCATTCCATCCCCTCCGCTGCCGGTCATCGTCAAGGGTACGGCTCAGTACACCAACGGAATTCTTCACCTCCCGTTAGCCGACCCTGCGGTTTTAGACCGGACACGGGAATCTCTTCAAACCACGTCGCCGATTCACGGCATTTTCCTAGGCACCGTGGACATCGAATACGAACGGGCGGACTTGGCTCTGCGTTCCTTGAGCTTCGCAATCCTGGAGACGACCGCTACTTCTTGGCGTATTTGTCAAGAAAGGAGGCTGCACTCGGACAAATATCGTTAAGAGGACAGGTTTCGCACTGCGGTCGCTTTGCAAGGCATGTCGTTCGGCCAAAGAGGTTGACGATCATGCTGAAGCGATAGTGATACTTCCCCTCCAATTGCCCGGCTACATCCAGTTCAATCCTCGTCGGATCCTTCTCTTCGGTGATTCCCAGACGCTGAACAACCCGTCCGAAGTGCGTGTCCACGATGATCGCCGGCTTGTCGTAGATATCGCCCAACACGCAGGAAGCGGTTTTGCGCCCCACCCCCGGCAGCTTGATCAGCTCATCCATCGTATCGGGAACATCGCCGTCACCGAGCGCTTTGCTTGCGGCGATGATGTTCTTCGCCTTGTTTCGGTAAAAGCCGGTGGGATAAATGATCTCTTCAACATCCTTGACATCAGCTGCTGCCAACGACGGAGCATCGGGGTACTTGGCAAAGAGGTCTTTGGCAACGATATTCACAATGCGGTCGGTCGTCTGGGCGGATAGAATGACACTGATCAGAAAGCGAAAAGGATCACGCTCATCCAGGAACTGGATGTGTGGTGGAGATATTTCATCGAGTCTTCGGTATGCTTCAAGCGCCTGATTCATGGTTTCATCCTACCCCTTGACGGAAATGAGAGCAACTCTCTATACTCAAAAAGCATTCGGGGCGTAGCCTAGTGGCTATGGCGCCTGCTTTGGGAGCAGGATATCGAAGGTTCGAGTCCTTTCGCCCCGACCTATTGTATCTTGTTCATTCCATCAAGATGAACGGCAATTTGTTTGTAGTTGCGACATACAGACAGGTTGCCGGTTTTTATTTGCATTCACTTTCACTTCGAATAGATTCTCGGCGTACTCAGGAGAAATTCATCAATCAACGGGGCCTGACGAAACAGTAAATGGTGGAGGTGTATACGCCATCCGCCGGGTGAACCTGGACCGGAATATATATCTTTAGGTCTCCCTCAAGGACGTGCATATTACGAGGAATCAAATCGATCGGGGAAAGAACCGACAGGATTTCCGTTGCAAACACGCTCAACAGGTTGACCGGTGACACGGGGAGATTCGGCTTCGTCGCATCAAAGGCGAGGTAATAGCGAAACGAGAGGCCGTCCCCATGGAAATAAAACAGGTCGGAGGTCCCATCGGCATTGGCTGCGAAACTGATGTTCGCGGCACAGTTATCCGATGAATATACGGAAACGCCGACGGTCAACGCCTGGGCAGGCGTCGTTCTGCCATCCAGTTCGGAAAACGGGAAGGGATCGTCAATCGTCTTCGTCACGCTGAATGAGTAAAACGGAGGAGGATTGCCTGACGCCGACCTGTGTATGCCGCTGAGCCGAAGGATATGGCTGGTGAGGCTCTGAGCCGTCACGGTGATCTCCGACTCATAGTAGCCTGTGTTCAGATTCAACCAGTTGTGTGAGATGATACGGGGTCGGATCAGCGTCACGTCCACCCAGATGTATCTGTAGGGATATTTGTACTTGTAACCATTCGAGCCGTCGTACACATCCTTGGCGCCGTCGTCATTGTACCCTTCCTCCCCCACCGCGACTTCCTCCGATCCACCGCCATAGGGAATCGTAATCGTCTCACCGGGATGCTCCACGACCGTGTTGATTCCGGAAAAGTCGTGTTGGTTACCGGAATGTCTCAGGCCCTTCGCCCTGAGCACGAGGAAGAATTCGCTCCAATGTGCCGTACTCGATAGAGAGGTGAAATAAAAGCGGTTGTTGCCGGTGCCGGTGGCTATCGGTCCGGTATTGGTGAACGAAAGCGTCGTCGGAGGTCCGGTGTAGACGACCCTTCCGACGAAGCCTGATTTTTCCCACACCTCCGTGCTGTTTTTGTACTGATTTGGATTTCTTGGATTGTCTCGCTCATAGACATCAAAGCCGTTGAGGGTTCCGGTAGCCATGTCATATGATAGACAATCGGCATACAAAGAAAACATGCTTAATAGTAGGGAAAAGAGAACCAGTAGAAGTATTTTTTCACATGATTTCATGGCGACTCCGTTACATCTCTTTGATGTTATAGTTCCTTATGTCATAATTGTATGCCATTCTCTGTCGATGTCAACTGCTACTTCCCTCTGATAATGTATTATATACTGATAAGGTAAATGCTGAACGTATCTTTCACACTCTTGGTTTTTGCAGTACCCTGGATCAAACCACTGATGTGAACTATGAGCCGGGTTGCCGGTTTTTATCTGCATCCATCTTCGCTTCATGCTGATTACCGACCTGCTCCACGGATGGGTATCAATGAATAGGGGTTACGAAACAGTAGACGGTGGACGTATAGATGCCGCTCGCAGGGTTGACCTGATCGGGAAGATAGATCTTCAAATCCCCCTCGAGATAGTTCCACGTATAGGTTCGATACGGATAGTCGATTGGCGAATACACCGTCTGCGTTGCCGTTGGAAATCGTTCCGCAAGAGTGACCTGCTCAAGAGGACGGTTTGGCTTTGTCGCCTGGAAGGCGAGGTAATAGCGAAACCAGATGTTGTTGTTATCTTCGTTTCTGAAAAGAAATACGTCAGAGGTTCCGGCTGCATTGGCGGCAAAATGGATGTTCGCAGCGGTTTCGTACGATGAATAGGTGACGGCGCCGACCTTCAACCCCTGGGTGGGAGTCGTCCTGCCGGTCAGATCGGACATGGGGAAGGGATCGGCGATCGTCTTCATCACGCCGAATGAGTAAATCGAGGGAGGATCGCCCGCGGGGGCTCCGTGCTCGCCGCTCAGAAGCAGGGTGAGACTGGTGCCGCTTTCCGCGGTCACGGCGATTTCCGACTCATAGAAGGAACCCGATATCAAGGATGAACTATTGGCGGTTCGGATCAGCGTAACGTCCATCCAGACGTATTTGTAGGGATATTTGTATTTGTAGCCGTTCAAGCCATCGTACGTACCTTTGGTGCCGAAGATATTGTATCCTTCCTTCCCCGACTCGACTTCCTCAAATCCGGCACCAAAAGGCATCGTGATCGTATCAAAGGGATGCTCCACGATACTGTTGACCTCGGAATAGTCGATTCGGGTACCGGAATGTGTGATTCCCTTCGACCTGACCACGAGAAAGAATTCCTTCCAGCTGCCTTGATTCGACAGGTGGGTGAAATAAAATCGGTTCTCTTGGGTGCCGGTGGCGATCGGGCCGGTATTGGTGAACGTAAGGGTCGTCGGCGGTCCGGTGTAGACGATTCTTCCAATGAAGCCTGATCTTTGCCACTCCTCTTTCTTCTTGCCGTCATACGCAGTAGGATTGGAGGGATTGTCGGTCACACCGACGTCGAAACCGATGAGCTTCCCGGTTACCGGATCATATGACAGGGAGGAGGAATAATACGCGGGGCCTTCGTACTCCCCACTCAGAAGCAGGGGGAGACTGGTGCCGCTTTGCGCCGTCACGGTGATGTTCGATTGATATAAGGAATTCGGTACCAAGGACGAACTGTTGGCGGTTCGGATCAGCGTCACGTCCATCCAGACAAATTTGTAGGGATATTTGTATATGTAGCCGTTCGAGCCGTCGTACGTACCCTTTTCACCGTTGGCATTGTACCCTTCCTGACCTATCAAAACTTGCTCGAGTCCTCCACCATGAGGCATCGTGATTGTCCCGCCGGGTTGCACCACGACACTGTTGACTTGGGAAAAGTCGATTCGGGCGCCGGAATGCCTTTCTCCCTTCGATCTGACCACGAGAAAGAATTCCTTCCAGCTGCTTGTATCAAGCAGGCGGGTGAAATAAAAGCTGTTGTTGCTGGTTCCGGTGGCTGTCGGTCCGGAATTGGTGAACGAAAACGTCGTCGCAGGTCCGGTGTAGACGATTCTTCCAATGAAGCCTGATTTTTGCCACACCTCCGTTGAGTTGCCGGCATACCATCCCGGATAGTCGGGACTGTCGGTCTCACCGACATTGAAACCGATGAGCTTCCCGGATGCCTGCTCATAGTACAGGGAGTCGGCAGAGAGTGGTGCTGCCAATACGACTACGAAAAGGAGAACGGAATATACCAGTTTTTTATACAATGTCAGACCATCTGTTTTCACCGTTGCTGTAACCTCATGATGCTTTATCTCTATGGACAATCCGGCATATATGTATAACCTACAAACATTCCATCATCGATGTCAACCCAATATTATATATTGTACCGTTAGAGTTGTTTGTATTCATGTGTCGACCCGTCAGGTCTTGTCCGTCATGATGCTGAAGCCGACAGGCGATATTGACCGGGGAAAAGAACCCCTGTTTCGTTGACACCTCAATATATTCGTCGGCTTTCTTCTTCAATGCTTCAAGCCTTGCCCGGATGTAGACTCTTCCACCCGGCTTGAGCATGTTTTGTGATAAAAGTAAAACGATCAATCTTTATGACACGTTGTGACACTGGGCGAACGCCCAAGACGCTCGCCCAGTACATGAAAGAAATATATGTTGCGTTATTGCAATCGCCACACCAGATCTGAAAGAAAGAGCCGGGTTTTCAGTCTTTCCAGCTCGGTATCTTTGGTAATATGAACAAACTCAATGCCCATAATCTCCGCCCAATCCTCGATCATCTCGGCCGTCGCCGCGGTCGAGAGAACGCTGTGGTGGCTTCCGCCTGCAAGGATCCATGCATGGGCGCCGGTCTTCAGGTCCGGCATCGGCTTCCACATGATGCGGGCTACCGGCAGGTTGGGCATCGGCATGATCGGTTTTACCACCTCAATATCGTGAACGATCAGCCGGAACCTCGTACCGAGATCGATCAGGGAGATGAGTATTGCCGGGCCGCTTGCCCCTTCAAAGACCAAGCGGGCGGGATGTTCTTTCCCGCCGATTCCCAGCGGGTGGACTTCGATCTTCGCCTTCCCGGAAGCAAGCGAGGGACATACCTCAAGCATATGGGCACCGAGAACCAGTTCATTGCCCTCTTCCAAGTGGTAGGTATAATCTTCCATGAAGGAAGTTCCGCCTTCCAAGCCTTCACTCATCGCCTTCACGATGCGGGTCATCGCTGATACTTTCCAATCCCCCTCACCGCCATAGCCGTAGCCGGTACCCATGAGGTGCTGAGTCGCCAAGCCGGGGAGCTGCTTCATTCCGCTGAGATCCTCAAAGGTGTTGCTGAACGCCTTCGCGCCCTTCTCTTCCAGAAATGCGCGGAGGGCGAGTTCAACCTGCACTTGATACCGGACCGATTTTTTATCGGCGGTATTCAGCGTATACAGCTTCTTGAACTCTTCAAGGCGTTTGTCGACTGCTTCGGAAGAGATGGAATCGATCTTCTCCACAAGTTCACTGACGGGGAACGTGTTCACCTGCCAGCCGAGCTTGATCTGCGCTTCAACCTTGTCTCCTTCCGTAACGGCGACCTCGCGCATGTTGTCTCCGAAGCGGACAAGCTTCAGATTCCGGCTTTCCGCCGCTCCGACCGCCGAGCGCATCCAAGAAGCGATTGAACGCTGAACATCGTCATCTTCCCAATACCCGACGACGATTTTTCGCTTTTGGTGCATCCGAGCGGCGATGAACCCGTGCTCCCGGTCTCCATGAGCGCTTTGGTTGAGGTTCATGAAATCCATGTCGATCTCTTCATTGGGAATCATCCGATTGAATTGAGTATGAAGATGCAAATACGGTTTTTGCAGAAGCGCAAGACCGTTGATCCACATCTTTGAGGGGCTGAATGTATGCATCCATACAATCAAGCCGGCACATCGATCGCTTGCATTCGCATCTTTTATCACTTGGGCAATCTCATCAGCGGTTTTAACCGTCGATTTATAGATTACGTTCGTCGGCAACAGTCTTCTCTTATTCAAACCGCCTGTCATCGTCTGAGCGTGAAGAGCGACCTGCTCAAGGGTCTCGGGACCATAGAGAAACTGGGAGCCCACTACAAACCAAAACTCATATTCTTTGAATGTGTTCATATACTCCTCTTTTTAATCCCATGTAGCATTAACGAAAAGTATTCATTTCACAATTCTACACGCATTTTTTCAATTTGCGTGCTCGTTAACACACTTCTATTATCAACCACAATTTTGATTTGTCAAGGATTTTTACATAAAATTCGAC
>Ga0116182_1004712_pt1 | contig 11919 bp, 10 predicted proteins | sample AD_UKC077_MetaG_FD_89805 | JGI IMG/M metagenome (GOLD analysis project Ga0116182, IMG submission 89805) | Active sludge microbial communities of municipal wastewater-treating anaerobic digesters from USA - AD_UKC077_MetaG | ecosystem: Engineered > Bioreactor > Anaerobic > Digestate | place: USA...
AAATGGACTGAAAAGGTATTTCGACCTGCGTTTTTTCTCAGCCTGACGTCCCAGCTGCACCAAGTGTGACTCCATACCTCTCTGCTATTTTTTCAATGCATTCATTTACACCGTCAAAATCCATGCAGTTTGCATAAAAAACTTCTAAAAGGTCATGCAGTTTTTTTGTATCAGAAAGTTTATCCAAGGCACTTTTTATTAATAAATCAAATAAATGGAGATTTTTTTCGATTTCCGAAACCTGTGTCTTTATACTTTCAAAATCCATTATGCTGTGAATATCAAAGACCTCATCATATTTTTCACTCATATGGGTTTCTGCGGTTACAATGATTAGATTTTTTTCCGGCAGATATATATGTTGAAGTTTTCTCGGACTTAGAGGCCTGTAATAGCATTCTGCTGTATATCCGTTCTTTACGGCCTCCTTTAAAATCCTGTCAAGAAATATAGAAGAATAGTTTGTATCGTTGCCTGTAACTGCCCACACTTCATTTTCTTCAAAGAAGAGGTATGTATGGCTTATATATCCGTTTGCCGTATAAGATTCAGTAAACAGTTTTCTGATATTTCCGCTTTCCTTGCCATATGTATGAGTAACCAGTTTAGCCGCTGCTTTTTCGCACATTTCATCAAACCTGGCAGCATCCACATGCGAATCATATATTGCGCTGATTTCATCATAAATAATACCTGCAGCCTTTAAATATCTGTAAGCGCTTTTATATTTATTTGATTTTGCCTTATTGGTTTCAATTATGGCAGCCTTATGCTTATTGAGCTTCTGAACGTCCAAAAAGGCTCCCAGATTGATAATTTCATCAACTGCTCCCGGGATGACAGGGTCTATGGTATGAGGTGCAGTACCGTCTACAAAGAGAATTTTCAACTCAGGAATCAAAATTCCGTCAAGACTTGCATTGTCGCTTGAACAGTGTATGTATTCTATTGAATTACCTTTTTCCGCCATCTTTTCTGCAAACTTCTTCATGAATTGATTTTTGCCTACTCCCGGTCCTCCTTTAAGAATATAAATATGATCAGCTTCTTCAGGATTTATCAGATACTCAAAATAGCTGAAAAACCCTTCAGATGTGTTGTTTCCTGCGAAAATATGTTTTTCTTTCATTTCTTGCCTCCTCAATTATATTTTCATTATATGAATAACTACTGTTATTGTTAAAATTAATAAGTTACAAATTCTTGATTTGTGATTATTTATATTAAATCATAATTACTTAGCTTATAAAAAAAATATTCAAGGGCATAATATTTTTGAAAGTATATCTTTCAATAATGAATAAGGAGACATAATATGCAAGGCAAAGTACAAAAAATGGATCATCATAACCCCGGGATTAAATGTGTTGTGAACACATGTTACTATTATTCCGACGGAGATCACTGCAACGCTCAGAAAATTGAAGTACAAAAACGTGATGCTTCTACATCCCAGGAAACTGATTGTGCAACATTTACCCAGAACCATCAAAGCATGTCATAGATGACTTTATGATCTAATCCACGACTTCGACCGATAGGGAGAAAGAAATTGATGGCAGGTCAAATGCACAAAATTCCTAATTTATGAGATGCAGGAGCAAATAGACCAGTGAATTTACCTGCAAGCCCTAATCGAGACTGCAACCGTAAAATTGCCCTATATTTATAGGGCAATTTTTCTAATCATGGACATTCCTATTGATCTCATAGGCTATCCTTTAACTAAAGGTGCGTCCCCATACCTTATTATTGATATTAATACGAATATGTGTTAATATGAATCAAATGGGGGAAGTATGAAAAAAATTACGAAAATAGAATACCAGAAGAAGAATAAAGAAAGATTTAATGTTTACATAGATGATGAATACGGATTTTCTGTTGACATAAGCATATTGATTGAATATTCACTTAAAAAAGACATGGTCTTGGATGATTCCCTCATTGATGCCATATTGAGGTCCGAAGAGAGAACAAGTGTTTACAATTACGGGATTTCCGTCCTCTCAAGATATGCCAGAAGCGAATATGAATTAAGGCTTAAGATGAAAAACAAGGGATTTGAGCCTGAACTAATAGACAAGGCCGTGAGCACCCTTAAAGAACAAAAGTACCTGGACGATGATAGATATTGTGAGATGTTTATAAATGATAAAATCAACATTTCAAAAGACGGTGTGCGTAAAATAAAGGAAGCTCTATATTACAAGGGAATTGACAAAAAAATAATAGAGGAAAAAATTAAAAATATTTCTCAAGACAGCGAAGAAGAAAGAGCTTTAATACTGGGGAGCAAAAAACTTCCAAACATAAAGGAAACCGATACCCGTAAAAAAATAGCAAAGTTGTCGAACTATTTAATAGGAAAAGGCTTTGAATATGAAACGGTAAACAAGACAGTAAGAAAACTTTTAAGTATAGAGGCTGATGATTTCTATTGAGGGGGGATATATATGAAAGAGTTTGCAGAATACATATCAGATGCATTCGTTCATTGCAGGATGATCTGCTATGAGGGGAAATTTGATATTGTAGCAATTTATGCAAATAAGCAGCTGGAGCAAATTGCCAGCAGAACGCTGGACCAGTTAATCGGCAGAAAAATGACAGATGTGTTTCCCAATCTTTCAGATTCAATTTTTGACTGGCCTAAAATATTGTGTGAAGCTGCAATGACCAGTGAACACACAGTCATTGAACAATATGTAAATGCTTTTGAAAAGTTTGTCAGGTTTAATGTATTTGGATTTAAAGATGATACTTTTTATGTGACAATTCAAGATTTAACTAATAAAAGAGAAATCAGGCGGATAATTCTTGAAAAGGACCGACAAATTGAACATTTGGAAAATGAAATAAAATCGAGAGCAAGCATTGAGCCTCTTACAAACCTGTATAACTTTCAGTTTATTACCGACTGCATAAAACAAAGCATACAATGTTACAAGGAAGAAGGAACTGTATTTTGCATATTTTTAATAGATATTGACAATTTTAAAGCCTTCAACCTGAAATACGGCATGGAAACCGGAGACATGGTTTTGCAGGATATAGCACATATACTCAGTTTGTCCGCCAGAAAAATAGATGTGGTTGGCAGGTATGGAAATGATAAATTTATAATGATATTAAATAATGTAGAGCTGGATATTGCAAAGATAATTATCGAAAAGTTCAAAATGGAAATCGGCAGATATGACTTGAATATAAACAAAAGCAATATTTATGTAAGCGGAGCCGTTGTTGAATACAGGGGGGAAAGCCTGGAAGAATTCATCGAAAAAGCTGAGAAACTGCTGTTAAAGGCTCAATCCATGGGAAAAGGAAAAATATTGTCATAGCATAAGGGAGCGCAAGCTCCCTTTGTTATGAAAAAATACGCCTCATATCTAGAACACCTGCACCTTGCTCATAGGAGGATGCTTTTATTTTAGAGCATGAATTAAGGAGTATTCTCTTTATGTCGAAGTGGCTGTAATCAGGGTTTTCATTCAACAGCAGAGCACAAACCCCTGATATCATGGGTGCTGACATCGATGTTCCGCTCAATGTGGTGTAGCCGTTTAAGTTTTTACTGGATAAAGAAATAATATCAACTCCCGGAGCTATTAAATCCGGTTTGCGTACTCTGTCAAGTGTGGGTCCTCTGCTTGAAAACTCGGCAATTGTCTCATTTTTAGGATAAGACGTCCCTCTGTCGTTTACAGATCCTACGGAAATAACATACCTGCTTGTTGCAGGAGATAATATTGTATTGTGCATAGGCCCGCTGTTGCCTACAGCGGCAACTACTATGAGGTCTTCTTCGATTGCTCTGTTTGCTGCCTTTACCAACGGGTCCCTCCTTTCCTTATACTGGGCGATTGCCCCCAGGGAAAAGTTTATTATTTTAGTTTTATAAACCTCCTTGCTTTCAATAATCCATTGGACTGTTGACAGAATATCCGATGTATTTCCATTTCCGTTTTCGTCAAGTACCTTGATTGACAGTATATTTGCTTCCGGCGCTATTCCTTTGTATCTGCCCTTGGATGAATACCCGCTGCCTGCAAGTATCCCTGCGCAGTGGGTGCCGTGGCCGTTGTCATCGTAATAATTAGACCGGTTGTTGACAAAATCCTTAAAGCCTACTATTCTTTTTGCAGGATAAATCAAATCTGCATGTGGTGCTATACCTGTATCAATTATTGCAACAGTTACACCTTTTCCCGTGTACTTGGTATTCAGAGAATAATCGGCTCCGATTGTTTTTCTTGCCTCTTCCATTACAACAAATACTTTTGAATCATAGGATATGAATTCGACATCCGGGTCGGATGTTAATCGAAGGATTGAATCAATATTCATTTCACATGCACAGCCGTTGATTATGGGAAGACTGTGTTTCAATTTGCCTGATAAGGAACTGATCTCTCCCTCCTTTATCTTCTTGCTGGATTTATAACTTATAATAACGGGTATACTAATATTGCTGCTTGATGAAAGCTGTCCCTTTATGACGGGACATACTTTATTTATATCTGCACTGTTTCTCATTAAATTCACCTACCTAATTTAATTTATGCTTTTAAATAAAGATGGTGTTCATTTTTGAAAAACATGTTATAATAAATACGATAAATGAAGCGAAGACTTAAGGTCTTTGCCCCTGTGCATTTATTGTATCGGTATGGAGCAAGCCGATTTTACAGCTTGAATTGATAATATAATATTCATGATAATGAGACAGAAATTAAAGCGAGAGGTGAAATAATGCCTAAGATACTGGTAGTAGATGACGAAAGACCTATAGCTGAAATAATTAAATATAATCTTCAAAAGGAAGGCTATGAAGTGCAGACAGCCTATGACGGTGATGAGGCTATCAAGGCAGTCCACCAAATGGAACCGGAATTAATAATACTTGACATAATGCTTCCTAAGAAAAATGGATTTGATGTTTTAAAGGAAATTAGGATGGAATACGTAATGCCTGTAATTATGCTTACTGCAAAAGAACAGGAAGATGACAAGGTCACAGGACTTGAACTGGGAGCTGACGACTATATTACAAAGCCCTTCAGCAACAAGGAATTAATTGCCAGAGTAAAGGCCAACTTAAGAAGAGTGAAGCTTTCAAAGGTTGAAGAGGAAATGAAAGCAAAAATTGTCTCTGTAGGGAATCTTACCATTGACATGAACACATATGAAGTTATGAAGGATGGAGATATAATAGATCTTACAAACAGGGAATTCGATCTTTTAAAGTATTTGTTTCAAAATTCGGACAGGGTATTTAACAGAGAACACCTTCTCAAGGAAGTCTGGGGATATGAATTCGGCGATTTAAGAACAGTTGATGTGACGGTAAGAAGACTTAGAGAAAAAATTGAATCGGATGAGGATAAATATATAATCACAAAACGGGGAACAGGATACTATTTTAAGAGTAAATAGGAGATGCCCTAACCCTATTTTTAGAGTGTTTTTTATAAAAAATAGCGGTAGGTCATTCGCAATGAATTCCAAAAATATACGACCATAGGGAGTAGATATTTTTGTGAATGAGATTGCGTGCTTTGAAATATTGGCATTTTCACCAGGAGACATTATGTTTAAAAGTATAAGATGGAGATTTATTTTAATTTATTTTTTACTGGTTTTCCTTGCCATGTCCATAGTGGGCATTTATATAGTAAATCAGCTTGAAGAAATTCAGCTTGACATGAATATAAAAAACATGGAAGCCCGAATTCGTTCAATTATTGAATCCTACAGCTCATTAAATTCAGGAGTATGGGATGAAAACGTTGAAGAAATCAAAAAAAGCATCAGCACCGTGCAGGTAGGCTACAATGAGAATATCTATGTAATCTTAAATGATAACAACAGGACAATAATTGCCGGCAGTGTGGATGAATCAATCGGAATAAGTGCCTTCAACTACAATATAATAGACAATTACATACTGACAAAATCAATGGACGGGTCTTCTCACCACATTGCACCGGCAGAACAATTTGAAGATACTCAGAATAAAAGATTCTATTATCACATGTCTTTCCCTGTGCAGACAGACGGTGAAATTCGAGGCTACATTTATCTAATCAATAATATTGATTATATTTATGATACAGTGGATGAATCAAGGATGATAATGACCCAGGCAACAATAATAGCCCTGACCTTAACTATATTTTTAGGATTGGTACTGTCAACAAGCATAACGGGACCCATAAAGGAACTTACCGTAAAAGCCAGGCAGATGTCACTGGGTGATTTTGATCAGAAGGTAAACGTAAAATCAGACGATGAAATAGGTCAACTGGGTAACATGTTCAATTTCCTTATCGACCAGCTAAAAAGGTCAATGTCAAGTCTTCAGCAGGAAAAGAGCAAGATGGAAACCACCTTCACCTACATGGCCGACGGAGTTTTAACCGTAGATTTATCAGGCAATATTATACATGCCAACCCGGTGGCAAAAAATATTTTATCCCTTGAAAGTACCGACCAGAAATTTGATGATATAATAGTAAACCTCAAAGACAATATATCCATGGACCATATAAAATCCAGGGCTTATCGCGGCACGGACCTGGCAGAAAAGGAAAGGGAAACATACAATATAGATTACGCTCCTTTCATGAATAACAAAAATGAAATAGGGGGCGTGATTCTTGTACTTAAAAATATTACCGAGCAGCATAGAATTGATAAGCTTCAAAAAGAATTTGTCGCAAATGTATCCCATGAATTAAAAACACCCATAACAACAATCAAAAGCTATTCAGAAACACTTTTGGACGGGGCACTGGAAGAAAAAAACACAGCCGTAGAATTTATAAATGTTATAAATTCGGAGAGCGACAGAATGTCAAGGCTTGTAAATGATTTGCTCCGCCTTTCAAAAATGGATTATGAGCAGACTAAATGGAAAAAGGACAGTATTAATTTATCGGATATAGTTAATATTATCGTAAAAAAACTCCAAATTCAAATAAAAGACAAAAATATAAGCATGCATTTAAATATTCCTGAGGATATAAATATTTTGTTTGACAGAGACGGATTAGAGCAAGTTTTATTAAATATTACAGGAAATGCTGTTAATTATACACCTGAAGGTGGAAATGTCTGGATTAATGCAAAAAAAGACAGCAATAATACTCTTGTAAGCATTAAAGATGACGGGCCGGGCATACCAAAAGAAGACCAGGACAGGATTTTTGAAAGATTCTATCGTGTTGAAAAAGCTAGAGCCAGGGGTTTGGGAGGAACAGGTCTGGGACTGTCAATTGCCAAAGAGATTGCAGAAGCCAACGGATGTGCAATAGCAGTCAAAAGCAGTTTAAACAAAGGGACTGAAATGATTATTACAATTCCTGAGTAGAGGATATTATGTTAAAAATTAGAATAAAAAATACAATATTGTTGGTCATGGTGGTCATATGTATATATTTAAGCAGCAATGTATGGCTTAAGCTTCCTGAATTCTTCAGCCCCAATGCTTATGAAGATGAGAGCATGGAAGAAACTGAAGCAGACATATGGAAGGTACTCAGACCGGTTAAAAATATAATCAAATATGATGATAACTACACTGTTTTGTATTCAGATGAAATAGGATTGTGGCAGGAAGCATTGAATGTAATAAATGATGCCTTTAATGATTCGAATGGCACTGTAACCGAAACAGAGGCATTTCCTGCAGAATATCTAAAATTTGACTTCAACACCAATATTCCTGTTGAAATATTTACCACCCACATGAAAATTGGAAATAATGATGTTGATGATATCGTAAAAAACATAAAAAACATTATAATTGATTTTAACGACAATAATTCAATATATATTTACAACGGTGAAAACAACATAAAAGTCACAAGCGATAAAAGCTCTTCAAAAAAGTTGACAGATATGGTGAGGTCAATTGACTTTGAAAGAAGGACAAAATATTCCATGCAGGAAAAAGCAGGGGATGGAACAATACAGGTACCTGTTCCTTTGGAGCAGACTGCACTCAACCCGGTTTTTGTCCAGTCGGAGCTTGATGTATTCGATATTGATACAATTAATGAAATTGCCAGGGATTATTTCAGAAATGATTATGACTATGTAAGAAAGTCTGTTGAAGTTAGCGGAAACCTGGTTTATGTTTACAGAACGGAAAAGATACTGAAAATCAACGAGGATGGTCTCCTGGATTTTTACGATGCATCAATTGAGCCGGATAATGAGCTGGATGTTTATAAAAGCTTTGCTGCGGCTGTGAATTTTATTGAAGAATTCCTTGGCTTTCCCGAAAACGGATATTTGAGCAATGTAGAAAATATTCTTTTGGAAGGTAATGATGGTTACAGGTTTACATTTTCCTACAATATATTGGAAAGACCTATATTATTCAGCAGAGTAAGGGAGAATGCAGCTCTTCAAATCGATGTAGCAGGAAACAATGTTATATCATACAAAAGATTTATCAGAAACATTGATGATGCACAAGGGTATAAAATGGCCCAAATACAGGTTCTTCCCGCTGTTGAAGTAATAGAAAGAAATATTGACAGGTCAACAGCCGGTGAAGATAATCCTGCAAATGAAACATCTGAGCAGGCCACTGAGGAAACGGCTGCAAGTATCAGACCGTTAAAGCAGGAAATGATAAAGGAAATCAACAATATCTATCTTGGGTATTTTGATTTATCGCGAATTTCAAAAGAACAGGTTTTAAGGGTGGTATGGGTTATAGAAACCAACGAAAAGACATTTATATTCAATGCCATATCAGGTGCTTTGATTGAGGAGTGGCAGGGAGAATAACATGGATTGGAATAAGACAAATACAATTTTAATAACAGCTTTCTTAATCTTAAATATTTTTCTTTTTGTATCTTCAGGCAATATGATAAGGGCAGACTATAATCCTAATAAGGACAAGGAATTTGCCCAAGAGGTGTCAAATCTTTTGGATGAGAAAAACATAAAAATAAATGCTGAAATACCTGCAGAAACTTATACGCTGCCCGTTTTGGATACAGAGTATGAAATAATTCACATAGATTCACAGCTTTTGGAAAATTTTCTTCATGAAAAAATTGAGCCACTGGAGGATGTGTACACATACAGCAATAAAAAGGGAGAAATCCTGGAAGTTATTGACGGCAAGAAACTGAGACTGGAACTGCGGAGCGGGGTTCCCGGCAAAATAGACGGAGATTTGAATATCAGGGAAAAAATTGAAAACTTTATAAAAGACTATAATATTGATGCAGGGGGATATGCTGAAAATTTAAAGCATATTTCAGAAAACAGATGCAATTATATATATACAAAAAGATACAATGATTATTCTGTAGAAAATTCCTATATGAAGTTTTTTATTGATAAGGAAGGAATTTATAAATTTGAAATGCAAAGAATAATCTCGATTTCCGAAATAACTGAGAAAATCCGCACAATACATGCAATAGAAGCATTACCGAGAATTTTAACCTATCCCGAAATAAAAAATAAAGAAATTGCAAAAATAGAAATGACATATTATAGTGTAGAAGATGAAAATTGGCAAAATATTGAAAGAATAAATTCCGACCCCACGTGGAAAGTTATTTTTAGCGATGGAACACAAATACATCTGCCCGGAATTGAATAAAAAATAAACTGTGAGGAAGTACTATGTCAAAATTTGTTATAGAAGGCGGCACAAAGCTTAAAGGAAAAGTAAATATCGGAGGATTCAAGAATGCAGCTGTTGCAATAATACCGGCTACAATTCTCTGCCCCGGAAAATGCATTATAGAAAATGTACCCAGAATAAAGGATGTCAATGTTTTTCTGCAAATATTGAGGGAATTAGGTGCCCAGGCAGACTATATAGATGATACATCACTATATGTGGATGCAGCCAATATAAAGAATTGTTATTTGGAAAACGGATTATCCAAAAAAATGAGAGCATCATATTATCTGCTTGGTGCAGGATTGGGAAGATTTAAGGGAGCTTCCTCACTGATGCCGGGCGGTTGTGACATAGGGGAGAGGCCCATTGACCAGCATATCAAGGGGTTTGAGGCATTAGGAGCACAGGTTGATATTGCTCCCGATGGGAGGATAACCGTACAAGCTGATAAACTAACAGGAGCAAAAATTTACCTTGATGTGGTAAGTGTGGGAGCTACCATAAATATTATGCTGGCAGCAGTTTATGCAGAGGGTAAAACAATAATCGAAAATGCAGCCAAGGAGCCTCACATTGTTGATACGGCAAACTTCTTAAACTCAATGGGAGCAGATATCAAGGGAGCGGGAACAGATGTTATACGTATAAACGGCGTAAGGGAATTGACAGGCTGTACATACAAGGTAATACCGGACCAGATTGAAGCAGGTACATACATGGTGGCTGCCGCTGCCACAAAAGGAGATATAATAATAGATGATGTAATACCCAAGCACCTGGAGCCTATAACTGCAAAGCTTAAAGAAATGGGAATGGGCATAGAAGAATATGGTGATTCCATCCATGTTTATTATGATAAGGAATTGGTTCCCGTAAATATTCAAACTCTTCCCTATCCAGGGTTTCCTACGGACCTGCAGCAGCCTATGACAGTGCTCTTATCCTCATTATCCGGCGAAAGCACTGTAGTTGAAGGGGTATCCGAGGACAGGTTTAAATATGTGGATGAGCTGATTAAAATGGGAGCAGACATAGAATTTACTAAGAAGCAGGCTAAAATAACAGGGAACAGAAGCTTAAAGGGAACAGTGGTACAAGCCACAGACTTGAGAGCAGGAGCCGCTTTGATTATTGCAGGCCTCATAGCCGAAGGATTGACGGAAGTTAGAAATATTGAGCATATAGACAGAGGCTATGAACATATTGAAAATAAATTCATGAATTTAGGGGCAAAAATTAAAAGAGTCGAAGATTAATTACGGAGGTTTACACTTGAATAAGATTGTATTGATTCCTGATTCCTTTAAGGGAACATTAACATCTATTGAAATCTGCACTATTATTTCTGATAAAATAAACAAGCATTTTCCCCATTGCCATGTAGTGTCTATTCCTGTTGCTGACGGAGGGGAAGGCAGTGTGGATTGTTTTTTGTCTGCATTAGGGGGTGAAAAAATATTTGAAACTGTAAGCAACCCCTATTTTGAGGATATGGAGGCCTTCTACGGATTGATTGGAGATACGGCAGTAATCGAGATGGCTGCATGTGCGGGCCTGCCCCTGGTGGAGGATAGAAAAAACCCAAGTCTTACAACAACCTACGGGGTGGGACAGCTTATAATGAAAGCAGCAAAAAAGGGCTGCAAAAAAATAATAGTAGGCCTGGGCGGTTCAAGCACCAATGACGGTGGATGCGGTGCAGCTGCAGCTGCAGGTGTAAAATTTTTCGGCAGGAAAGGAAATGAATGCATACCTGTAGGAAAAACCCTTATAGACATAGACAAAATTGATATGTCTCACAAGGCGAAGGAATTGGATAATATAGAAATAATAACAATGTGCGATATAGACAATCCAATGTACGGGCCTGCAGGAGCCGCTTATATATTCGGTCCCCAAAAGGGTGCGGATGAAAATATGGTTATTGAGCTTGACAAAGGATTGAGAAATTTAAGTAGTGTTATTAAGAAGGAAAAAGGAAAAGATGTCAGTGATATTCCCGGAAGCGGAGCAGCAGGAGCCATGGGTGCAGGCATGATTGTGTTTTTTGATTCCGCACTGCAAATGGGAATTGAAACAGTGCTGAATACGGTAAAATTCGACGATATAATTGCTGATGCAGATATGATTTTTACCGGAGAAGGAAGAATTGACAGCCAGAGTCTAAGAGGCAAGGTTGTTATAGGAGTGGGGAAACGGGCAAAAAATAAGAATATTCCCGTAACTGTCATAGCCGGAGGGGCAGCAGGGAATAT
>Ga0116182_1004728_pt1 | contig 11882 bp, 9 predicted proteins | sample AD_UKC077_MetaG_FD_89805 | JGI IMG/M metagenome (GOLD analysis project Ga0116182, IMG submission 89805) | Active sludge microbial communities of municipal wastewater-treating anaerobic digesters from USA - AD_UKC077_MetaG | ecosystem: Engineered > Bioreactor > Anaerobic > Digestate | place: USA...
TAGATGAGCAGGGATATATTCTTACCAACAATCATGTAGTCGAAGGAGCGTATAAGCTCTATGTGAGCCTTGCAGATGGCAGCCGCTATGAGGCAAAGCTAATTGGTACAGATCCCGAGAGTGACTTGGCTGTGATAAAGTTTTCTCCAGAACCGGGGAAAAAGCTTAGACCTATTCCTTTCGGAACATCGAAGGATCTAAAAGTAGGTCAGAAGGTCTTAGCAATAGGCAATCCATTCGGTCTTGAGAGGACATTGACGGCGGGAATTATCTCTGGCTTAGGGCGTCCAATTCAGGAAAGCGAAACTATTATTCTTCAAAATATGATCCAGACTGATGCATCTATCAATCCTGGGAACTCCGGAGGTCCTCTATTCAACATGAGAGGAGAGATGATTGGCATAAATACCATGATCTATTCACCATCTGGCGGTTCGGTGGGAATAGGATTCGCAATTCCAGTAGACACTGCGGTTCGGATTGTTCCTCAGCTCATAAAGAATGGACAAGTTAGGAGAGGTTGGATCGAGATGCAGGTAATTCAACTTTTCCCAGATCTTGTCAACTATCTACGCCAGACCGGAAAAGCCGCACCTGTAGAAACTGGGCTTCTCATATCGACAGTAACTTCGGGTGGCAATGCAGAAAAAGCAGGCCTCAAAGGTGGTACTACTGCAGTGCGCTATAGATCGACAGTGTTCTATATCGGCGGAGATATTATAGTGAGTATCGATGGGAAACCTGTCACCAAAATTGCAGAACTATATGCAGCGCTAGAAGATACAAGTCCTGGGCAACGCGTTACTGTCGAATTCTATCGCGGCTCGAAAAAGATGAGCACTACAGTTGTTCTGGCGGAGCGAAAGAGGTGAAGCCTTTTAGGGTTGTTGCTCCTTTTCAGCCAGCGGGCGATCAAGCTCAAGCAATCGAGACTATCTCAAAAGCCATTAAAAAGGGCGAAAAGTATGTGACGCTGAAAGGGGTAACAGGTTCTGGGAAGACATACACCATGGCAAAAGTCATCGAAGTTATCCAGAAACCCACCCTCGTGATTTCGCACAACAAGACATTATCTGCCCAACTATACCGCGAGTTCAAAGAATTCTTTCCAGAGAACGCCGTTGAGTATTTTGTCTCCTATTATGACTACTACCAACCAGAAGCCTATGTCCCTTCCAAAGATCTCTATATCGAAAAAGACTCGGATATCAATGAAGAGATTGATCGAATGCGTCTATCTGCAACCGCTTCGCTTATGGAGCGAAGAGATGTAGTGATTGTAGCGACAGTCTCTTGCATATATGGATTAGGTTCGCCTGACCTATATCGTGAGATGAGGTTGTACCTAGACAGAGGTCAAATCATAGATATTGATGAAATCAAGCGGAATCTCATAAGCCTCCAATATGAACGAAATGATATGGTATTAGAGCGCGGTCGCTTCAGGATTCGTGGGGATGTTTTGGAGATCTTTCCTGCCTATCTAGAGGATGCCTATCGAATTGAGCTAGATTTCGATACCATCGCGCGCATACGTCGCTTAGATCCGCTTACAGGTGAGGCATCGAATGAACTAGAAGAAGCAATAATCTATCCAGCAAAACACTTCGTTATGCCGGAAGACATGGTTCAGCGGGCGATAGATAGCATACGGAATGAGTTGGAGGAACGATACCGATATTTTATCGAACATGGAAAGTATCTCGAGGCTGAGCGCATAAAATCACGAACAGAATATGATATAGAGATGCTTAGTGAAATGGGATACTGCAGTGGCATAGAGAATTATTCTGCGCCACTATCCAATCGCAAGCCAGGAGAAAGGCCTGGAGTATTGCTCGATTATTTTCCAAAGGATTTTATATGTTTTATCGATGAGTCGCATGTGACATTGCCTCAGCTTGGAGCAATGTATAATGGCGATCATAGCCGAAAACTATCGCTTGTCGATTATGGCTTTCGATTGCCTTGTGCATTGGACAATAGGCCTCTTAGGATCGATGAATTCGAGTCGATTGTGTCACAGACAATATATGTTTCGGCCACACCCGGCGAGATTGAGCTTAAGAGATCCAAAACTCTAGCAGAGCAGGTAATTCGTCCTACAGGGCTTGTGGATCCAGAAATTATAGTTCATCCCACCGAAGGCCAGATGGAAGATATCTATGCGAGAGTACGCGAGAGAGCTAAACAAGGCGAAAGAAGTCTTATTATAACGCTAACAAAGAAAATGGCAGAAGAGCTAACCGATTACCTGAGCGGACTTGGTCTTCGAGTCCGCTATATACACTCAGAGGTAGAGACTATTGAGCGTGTCGAAATTCTGACGCAGTTGCGTGCGGGGGAATTCGATGTTCTGGTAGGAATAAACCTATTACGAGAAGGCATAGACCTGCCAGAAGTATCATTTATTGCAATTCTCGATGCCGACAAAATAGGTTTCTTGCGTTCAGAGACAAGTCTTATTCAGATCATAGGAAGAGCAGCGCGCAATGCAGCAGGCCTTGTTGTAATGTATGCCGATGTCATAAGCCCAGCTATGAAGAATGCCATTTCGGAGACTGAGCGCAGGAGAAAAATGCAGCAAGCTTATAATCTTGAACACGGGATAACTCCTAGAACAATTAGTAAAAAGATCCAGGATATACTCGAGCGCCATAAGGAAGAGAGAATAGAAGCTTCTCAAGGTGAAATCGAGATGCTTAGGCACACACACAACTTGCTGGTTCCTGAGCAAAGAAAATCTCTAATAAAAGAGCTTGAGAAACTTATGTTCGAACATGCAAAGAATCTGGAATTCGAACAAGCAGCAATAATACGCGATGAGATTTCAAAATTAAAAGATTTGTAAAGGTATTAGATATGTTGAATAACAATAACCAAGATGATTTCTATGTGATCGATGCACACTGCGATACGCTTATGGCCATCACAGGTCGGAGCATGAACAAAGAAGAGAGAAATCCGCGCGATTTTTTTGCTGATAATACTTCGGTGCATTTGGATTTCCCTAAGCTAGTCCGAGGTCATGTGGTATGCCAGGTCATGGCTATTTTCCTTGAAGATTCACAACTTCAGGAGGCAACCAGCGAAACCATGGCTATGATCGATTCGTTCGAATCTCTCTTGAAGTTCGCTCCCAAAGAATTCTTTCTTGCAAAGGATGGCGCAGATGTACATAGAGCTCTAGAGACAAAAAGCGTTTGCGCCATACTCTCGATAGAGGGGGCGGAAGCCTTAGGAGATTCGCTAGAAAGTCTTGATATATTCTATCAGCGCGGAGTTAGAGCTATTGGCTTGACTTGGAATAGACGTAATGCTTTTGGTCGAGGTCTAAAAGCCGAAGGAAGCGATGGCCTTACTTCGCTCGGCAAAGAGCTTGTCGAGAAGATGGAGGAAATGCATGTTCTCGTCGATGTGGCACATCTAGGCGAGGAGGGTTTCTGGGATGTTGCTGACATATCCACTGGTCCATTTGTTGCATCTCATGCAAACGCTCGCGGAATTCTCGATCATCCAAGAAACTTAAGCGATTCCCAAATCAGGGCAATTGCCGATCATGGTGGTGCTATTGGCTGCGTGTTTGTTCCCTACTTTGTCACAAAAGATCCCAAAGACTGCAGCCTAGAAGCCTTCTTGCTTCATATCGATCATATAGTGCGCATAGGAGGTATCGAGAGCTGTGCCATAGGTTCTGATTTTGATGGATTTTTGCCACAGGAAGGCAAAGTGATTCAAGATGCAGGAGAGTTTCCGCTTCTATATAGCGCGCTTAGAAGGCATGGTTATAGTTATGAAGCAGCCCAGAAAATACTGGGTAGAAACTGGCTAAGAATCTTCGATGATGTATTTGGTTCTATATGAAGAAAATTGCGTTGATTGGCATGATGGGCTCTGGGAAGAGCGAAATTGGCTGTCTTCTTGCTCGCAATTATGGAATCGATTTTATAGATATGGATAGATCAATTGAAGAGAACACAAAGACCACAATACCGGCAATCTTCCGCGATTTTGGAGAGGAATATTTTAGAGATTTAGAAGAAAATCAGCTCGCCATAATGGCCGCAACTCCTCGTTCTTTCGTGCTTTCCTGTGGAGGCGGCGTAGTTTTGCGCGACTTTAACCGCATGATCCTAAAAAATTCTTTCCTTACTATCTGGCTGGATGTATCGATAGCCGAACTGAAAAGAAGACTCCAAGACCAAAGACATCAAAGGCCACTTCTTCAGTCAGAGGAGTGGGAATCGAAAATAGAAGAGATCTATTGCCAACGCCATGAGCTCTATAGGAGTGCAGCAAGAATCCGCTATGCATGGGAGAATAATCATTCGCTCGAAGAGAGTGCAATCGATATCCAAAAGCTCATCGACGCCGCTCATAATGGTATATCAGGAAGAACTTGACACATACTCTGATCGATTGAAATTTCGATTTCCGTTCCTTCTGCAGGCATCGGAAAGTACGACTCGGGCATAGGCAACTCGAAAAAGTAATCCTGCATACTTGGAAGTGTTAAGACTAATTTGGATACCAGGGGAGTTGAAGTAAGATATCGAACTATTTTGACATTTATTGTTTTTTCATTGTTGTTCTTTCTAAAAATCTTTATGGCGCTAAATGGTATATACAAGCACATCGCTTTTTCCAATGCATTATCGATATTGCTTTCTAAGTTGCGACTCACTTGAAACATATTTTCTTCGGGGGTCATTATATCGAGGAGCTGGCTCTCTTTTGAGGCTGATATTTCTATTATAGGAAGCACAAGGCCAAGGTTCATAAAACGAGCAAGCCATCCAGAACCTGGTTTTTTCTCAAAATCGCTCATTATTCCTCTACTTATCATCTTACCATCGCGCATTACAATGATTTCGTCGCCCAAATCCAGGGCCTCCTCCACATCATGCGTAACATGGATAGTAGTCAACTGCTGTCTTGAAAGCTGCACACGAATAAAACGTCGCATCTCCCTTCTGAGGGGTGCATCTAGCGAAGAGAGTGGCTCATCCAGCAACATGAGCATAGGATCAGCAGCAAATGCCCTAGCAAATGCGACACGTTGTCGCTCGCCACCCGAGAGCTCATAGGGGTAGCGGCCTAGAAGATGCTCAATTTTGAAGTTGCGAGCCAAGGAAATGACCCTTTCTTCTCTCTTTCTTTTTTCTTCATTTCGAATTGATAGACTATATCCAATATTATCTCGGACTCTAAGTTGTTCGAATAGTGCTAGATCCTGGAAGACAAATCCGATATGTCGTTTTTCAGTGGGCAACTTGTCGATTCTCAGATTATTCAAGGTAATAGTGCCTTGCTTTATCATTTCGAGCCCAGCAATTGAACGAAGAAGAGTTGTTTTTCCGCAGCCAGAAGGGCCCAGCAAGACAAGAATTTTCCCTTGCTCTAAAGAAAAATCGGCGCGAAGCACAAAACTATTGCGTTCGACAAGCAGATCCTTTACTTCAAGCGACATCGATGACCTTCTCCTTTAGCATGAATACAATACCCGTCATGAGCCCAAGCACAAGGCCAGCGGCACAAGCTTCATTGAACCTATAAGCTGCGGTTAAGCGATAGAGAAGAAGCGGAAGTGTTTCAATCTCGCTCATTCCAAGCATAAGTGGCACATTGACATCCCCGGCAGTTATGGAAAAAGCAAAGGCTGCGGCTGCTGCCACCGAAGGCAAAATCGTACGCAGCTCTATTGTTATAAAAGCTTTTATTGGTGAGGCTCCAAGTGTCTTGGCTGCTTCGTGCATTCGTGAATCGATTGCACGAAGCGATGCACCCACTGTTCTGCTCACAAAAGGCCATGCAATAAGCGCTTGAGCAGCGATAAGGGCGGAAGTAGCTAGATGGTTTGCAGATATAAAAAGCCATCCATAAGCAATAACTGCAGGCGAAACAGCCATAGGAAGCCATTGCAGCAGATCCATCAGCATAGCAATGATATTGCTCTTTTTTTCTGCTCTCTGCGCAAAGAATATGCTAAAGCATGCAATAATTCCGATAAAAGTCGCTAACAATGCAGCGATTCCGCTCAATTTCAATGTGGAAAGGATTGCTCCAGTTAATGGCGCTTGGAATCCTGTTAAAAGTCGCTTGAAGTTATCAAAGCCAAATTTATCAGGGCTATTCAATGATGCTGGAACTCTGAATGCTTCGATTACGATCGAAAAAAGAGGTCCTATAAAGAATACTATGATGAAGATCTGATAAAGCACGATTAGAAACCATTGCTTTCCCTTGGGTTTTACCAATTTGCGCGCCGCTCCAAAGTCTCTCACTGTCCTATGTGTCTTGCCCTGAATTCTCGTTAGCATCCATATTCCTAAAAGCGCACAAGCGCTCTCAATAATAGAAAAGACTGCTGCAAGGGCTAGATTTGAACGATATCGGAGAGCTTGGTATATTTCGACTTCAAGTGTTGTCCCAGCGCGACCGCCGAATACAAGCACGGTAGTAAAGCTAAAAAAGCAGTATAGAAAGATTAGACCAGCTGATTGGCCGATTCCAGGCATAATCCAAGGCAAAATACCTGTTCGAAAGGCTTTTAGCTTTTTTGCTCCAAGTGTTCTTGCAGCTTCGAGAGGAGTATTTGGAATGCGCAGCAATAATGCAGAAATCTGGTGCACAACAATTGGGAAGTTATAGAAGGCATGCACAATGACTAGTCCCCAAAAACTGTAGAGAATTCCTCTGTATTCTCCTCTTGAACCAAAAATCAGCGAAAAAGCTGTTGAAAGCAGTCCTTCTTTTCCGTAGTAAGATATGAATGCGAGAATAATCAATATTGGCGGAAAACAAAATGGTATAGCAGCTAAAGACAGAAGGGCCTTCCTTCCTGGAAATCGGAATCTTGCTGTCAGCCACGCTCCAGGTAGCCCAAGGCCTATTGCTAGAGCAGTGCTGGCAATGGATTGCTTTAGCGTGAACCAAAGGCTTTTTGCTATTGTCGATTCTGGTATGCGTTTAAAGAAGTCTAAAAAGGTCTTAATGGCCTCAGTATTGCTTTCTGCCTCGCTTAAGCCAAAAAAGGCGGCTTGCAAGAAGGCAATGAGAGGGGCCAAAGAGAAGATCAGAATTGTGCATAGCACCAGGTATAGAAAAATCCTTGTTCTCATGGATTTCCAATGAGTAGATTTGCCGCCGTCGAAGGATCATGATCGAGATCTCTTATTGTAGCTATCAAGGCTGGATATTTTTGCACGATAGAGAATGATGGAGGTAACTCAGTTTTGATGTTAGCAGGAAACATCCATTGTGTTTCAGGCAGCAAAGCCTGACATTTCGCAGATAATAGATAGTCTAGGAATTTTTGAGCAAGTTCTTTCTTTTGGCTAGATATGAGTACACCGGCAAATTCGATTTGGGTTGGATGTCCCTCTGCAAATTGAAGGGCTCTATAGCGCTCAGAGTTCTCATAAGCCTTATGGTATGCGGGGCTCGTGGAATAGCTCAAAACCAAAGGGGCTTCGCCTTTGGTAAAGAGGCCATATCCAGTATCCCAGCTCGGTGTCATTGCAAGTACGGATGGAGCAAGTCTTTTCCAATATTCTTTCCAATCAGTCTTGTAGACTGCTTCTGTCCATGCTAGAAAACCCAAACCCGGAGTAGAGGTTCTTGGATCCATAATTATTAACTTCTTGCGATAAATAGGCTTAGTCAGATCTTCCAATGATCGAGGTGGCTCGATGCCACTTTGAGAGTCCCAGATTAGCGCAAATTGGCTAAAATCGAAAGGTACAAGCCTATTTGTTGTATCTAGCAATAAATCTTTCTGGATTTCTGAAATGTTTTTTAAGGAGAGTGGAATAAAAAGGCCACTCTTTAAGGCTTTATCGAGCTGTTTATCATCGAGTCCTATTATTATATCGGCGCTAGGCTTGTTTATCGGGTCGAATAGCGCGGCCAAAAGCGCTCCACCGTCTCCCTTCGATACAAAGCGAAGCTTTATTCCAGCTTCTTCCTGGAAAGCCCGAGCAATTAGAGGAGCTGGCCCCCACTCTGAAATAAACGAATCATAAGTCCAGACGATCAACTCAGAATTCTGTTGTTTTGACTGAGCATTTGATTGCGCCCATCCTGTAACGACTGCAATGGAAACCATTGCTATCACTTCGAAAACTGCGATGAATTGTTTTTTACGCATCATCTTATCCCTCCGCCGGTATTATCCGGATCAGGTTCGATGGGTATTTCTCAGGCTGCTGTCTCCAACGGAGAACAGCCAACCACCCCATTGATTTTTGCGCTTAGGCTGTTTTTTGACGATATTCGATAATGCAGCTGCCTTTGCCTTCTACCGCATCTCGCGTCAAAATTACTTTTTTTACATTATTATCGCTTGGAAGCGAATACATTATATCCACCATAATCTTCTCAACAATAGCGCGTAGACCACGCGCTCCTGTCTTCTGAGCAATAGCTTTTTCGGCAATTGCATCTATTGCAGCATTGTCAAATTCCAGTTCTACATTATCAAGCCGCATCGAGGCTTCATATTGCTTAAGCAATGCATTTTTTGGTTCAACGATGATACGCTTGAGGTCTTCTTTTGTAAGCTCATCCAGCGCAACCTTTACCGGCAAGCGTCCGACAAATTCAGGGATAAGGCCGAATTTGATAAGATCGTCGGGTTGCAGCTCTGAATATAGCTGACTTAGTATCTTTTCATGTCTTGCCTTTACATCTGCACCAAAGCCCATAGGATGGTTGGAAACTCTCGATTCGATAATCTTGTCTAGTCCAACAAAGGCTCCACCACAGATGAAGAGGATATTGGTAGTATCGATGCGAAGATATTCCTGGTTCGGATGTTTTCGTCCTCCCTGGGGAGGAACATTGGAGATAGTCCCTTCGATTATCTTGAGAAGGGCCTGCTGGACGCCTTCTCCAGATACATCGCGTGTAATCGAGGGATTCTCACCCTTGCGGGAAATCTTGTCTATCTCGTCGATGTATACTATGCCGCGTTCAGCCGCTTGAATATTTCCACCTGCATTTTGAATAAGCTTAAGGAGGATATTTTCGACATCTTCGCCTACATATCCAGCCTCGGTAAGCGTAGTAGCGTCAGCCATGGCAAAAGGCACTTTGAGCTTGCGTGCGAGTGTGCGCGCAAGTAGGGTCTTGCCTGATCCAGTCGGCCCAATGAGCAATACATTCGACTTTTCGATTTCGACATCTGGAGATGGGGCCGAGACCTTATGCACAAGTCGTTTGTAATGGTTGTAAACAGCTACTGAAAGGACTCTCTTCGCATATTCTTGTCCTACGACATACATATCAAGGAATTCCTTGATCTCTTTTGGTTTTGGTACTTCTGTAAGAAAATTAGCAGTTACTCTCTGTTCTTCCTCATCGAGGATTTGGCTGCATATACGGACGCACTCATCGCAGATGTTGACCCCAGGACCTGCAATCATCTTGCGGACATAGGATGAGCTTTTCCCGCAGAAAGAGCAGAATGTCTCTTGTTCCAGATCGAATTGCTTATTCCTTGCCATGCTTTCGCGGCTCCATGATCGTATCGACGATTCCGTATTCGAGAGCTTCTTGAGAGCTCATATAGAAATCACGCTCCATATCTTGGGCAACTTTTTCGATTAGCTGGCCCGAATGTAGCGCAAAGTAGTCGATCGTCAGCTTTTTTAAGCGAATTATCTCGCGTGCTTGAAGGCTGATGTCGCTTGCCTGACCAGAAACTCCGCCCCATGGTTGATGTATTAGAATACGAGAAGAGGGCAGAGCATAGCGCTTCCCTTTTGTTCCGCAGGCGAGTAAGAGAGCAGCCATACTCGATGCTTGTCCTATACAGATTGTCTGTACATCGGGTTTTATATATTGAATTGTATCATAAATTGCTAGCCCTGCAGTCACTAATCCGCCTGGACTATTGATATAGATCGAAATATCTCTAGAAGGATCCTGAGATTCAAGAAAAAGAAGTTGTGCAATTACCAAATCGGCAATAATATCGCTGATTTCGCCATCGATAAAAACGATTCGGTCTTTGAGAAGACGCGAATAGATATCGTAGGATCTCTCTCCAATACCGGTTTGTTCAATTACGATTGGAACAAGATTGCTCATATATTCGGACATTTCATTTCCTTAGCGCCCATTGATTTGTCATAATCGAGATTCAATTCTCGAGCTCCAAAATAAAATTTAATCATTTCCTTTCATAAAGTCCAAATAGGACATGGGGGCCGATTCTTTGATCGTTGCTGAAGACAAAATATTGTCGAAAAACTTCCGCATAGCGATATCTTCTTTGATGTACTTTATCGTACCGTGCTTTTCATACTCCGCTTTGATCTCGGCCGGGCTCATTGTGCTATGAATTGCTTCCTTAGCTATTTCGGCGTCGACCTCTTCATCGGAAGAAGAATAAGATCCAGCTTCTATTAGCTTATCGAGAAGAATATTTGTTGCAAGAGCCTTCTCTGCTAGAGGTTCCCATTCTTGGAAAATCATCTCACGAGTCTTTCCGGACATTGCCAGAAGCATTTCCAAATGCTCATCGGAATCGACACCTGTCTGTTGTTTTAGCGATTCCCACCGCATTGCAAGCTCAGCAGTAATCATGGAGCGTGGAATAGATATATTCGTTCTTTTGAGGAGTTCATCCATAATGGCATTTTCTTTTGTTTTGCGAAGCTTTGCTTCTAGGTCTTCCATGAGGTGAGCGCGGACAGCTTCTTTGAGATCGTCGAGGGTTTTGTATTTTTCAGAAACATCCTGAGCTAATTCATCATCGAGATCTGGAAGGTCTTGATGTTTTACTTTACTGATTAAGACCTTTATGGTCGCTGTTTTTCCCGCGTATTCCGGAAACTCGAAATCATCAGGGAATGTTTTTGTTATAATTTTTTCATCTCCAGCCTTTAAACCGCTGATTTCATCATCGAATTTATAGATGTTCAAATTTTTGCCGAGTTCGAAAGAGAAGTCTTGGCGTGAAGTGCCGGGAATTTCGCTTCCATCTTCTGCAATTTCAACAAAACTGGCGGTAACAATATCGCCAATTTCAGAAGGCCCATCTTTCTCCGCCACAATGGCATTTCGCTGCCTAATGTTTTCTAATTCTCGATCCAAATCTTCCTGGGTAATAGTGACATTTGGTACTTCGATCTCTATTCCATCAAGCGAAGGAAGTTCGAATACAGGGAATGTATCATAGGTAACGCTGAAGATAAAATCGGAATCGAGTTCGAAGCTTGGGTCGTCTTCTAGCGTAGGCATTTCATAAGCGAGCGGTGGTCGAGAGACATCTTTAAGGGCGGTCTCCAGTGCTTTTTCGATGACTCGTGCCATAGCATCAGTCTTAAGCGATGCGCCAAATTTCCGCTCGAGAACAGGGACAGGAACGTGTCCCTTTCTAAATCCATCGATCCTAGCTTGTTTTGCATATTCATTCATCATTGTATCATATTCAGATCGTACTTCCTGCGCTGGTACAGTAATTGTCATTCGCATTCTAGAAAGCTCAAGCTCTTCAATTTTCTTTTCGCTGATTTCCATGGAATCCTCTCAGTTTTTACTCTTCTGTAAAAATAGAAAAAGCCCGCTACACCGCGTGCTATAATGCAAAAAAAGGGGCGATTCGGCCAGTCTCCGAATCGCCCTGTTGTCGAAGCGGGAAACGGGAGTTGGACCCGCGACATCCACCTTGGCAAGGTGGCGCTCTACCACTGAGCTATTCCCGCATGCATTAAGGCTCTGTTTATGCGGCCAAGGCTCTTTTCAGACCAGCAACGCCTTTCATTAGGAAAGCATCCTGCGAGAGAAGGGACTTGAACCCTTACGCCTGAAGGCACCAGATCCTAAGTCTGGCGTGTCTGCCGTTCCACCACTCTCGCATTTTCATGCGAGGCGCA
>Ga0116182_1004729_pt1 | contig 11879 bp, 7 predicted proteins | sample AD_UKC077_MetaG_FD_89805 | JGI IMG/M metagenome (GOLD analysis project Ga0116182, IMG submission 89805) | Active sludge microbial communities of municipal wastewater-treating anaerobic digesters from USA - AD_UKC077_MetaG | ecosystem: Engineered > Bioreactor > Anaerobic > Digestate | place: USA...
AATGCACATTGCTAATTCAGATAAACCTGTATCTTTTTACAATTTAGATGCCATCATTTCCGTTGGCTATCGGGTAAATTCAATCCGCGGCACACAGTTCCGCATCTGGGCAACAAATGTTTTGCGCAGACATTTGGTGGATGGCTTTACCATCAATGAAAAGCGCCTGAAAACCCAGCAAAATAAAATTAATGAATTGCAAAACGCCGTGCGCCTGCTTAGCAATGTCGCGCTTTTGGAGGATGTTTCCGTTGAGGCAAAGGGCATTGTCCGGATTATTTCTGAATACACAAAGGCGCTGAATATCCTTGATGACTATGACCATCAGCGGCTTGTATCACCAAAAGGCACAAAAAAATTAAAATACAAACTGACCTACGAAGAAGCCAGAAGCATCATCGAACAGATGAAAAAGAAATTCAAAGATTCAGCCCTTGTTGGTCAGGAAAAAGACAAAAGCTTTCAGGGTTCTATCGGCGCGGTTTATCAGACTTTCGACGGCAAAGATGTTTATTCTACCGTGGAAGAAAAAGCCGCGCACCTGCTATACTTTGTGACCAAAAATCACAGCTTTGTGGACGGCAACAAGCGTATCGCCGCCGCGTTATTCATTTGCTTTCTTCAAAAAAACGCCATTTTGCTAGGCAAAGACGGGTCAAAACGAATTGACGATAACGCCCTCGTTGCTTTGACACTAATGATCGCCGCAAGCAAGCCTTCTGAAAAAGAAATAATGATTAAAGTAATTTTGAATCTCCTGAATGAAAAAATAAAATAATATATTCCCTAACTCTTTGCTCTGCGGATACAGGGCAATCTCTTGAACCCTTAAGCCTTTTCCTGTTTTTCAATCCATTCTTTTGTGTCGTTAAGCAGGCTTTCGCGCACGCTTGCCGGCGAAAGAATTACAATGTTGGGAATCCACGATTTCAGAATATCGCGGATAGCTTCGTAGTGTCCCACTTTAAAACTTATTACCAGCGAACCGTCTTTTCTTTCCTCTTTGATTTCCTGCGTGGGAAACATTCTGCGCCGCTTGAAATAATGGCTGACCTCAGAATCAATCTGAACAATTATTTCCATGTTCATCTCTTCGGCAAACCAGATATTGGCGCTTTTTTGCAAGACAGCATCCAGATCATCCGGGATTGATTTAAAACCGGATTTCAATAACCGGATGTCTTTTATTTTATCCAGGGCGTAGCGTTTGAGAATACCTGTTGAAGGTTCATTGCCTATGAGATACCAGAAACCCTCAAAATAAACCACGCGGTAAGGTTCAAGCACAACAGCATGCGAATCATTTTTCTTGGTGTAGTAAAAACTCATCTGCCTTTTTTCGCGGATGGCTTTTACCATGCGGTTTAAGAAAGAACTATCCAGCGGGATTGCTTCATCAATCTTTACAAAAACCGGCATAGAAGTAACGCTTTGATAAAGACGTTCCAAAACGCCATCCGCCGCTTTCTGAAAAGTAGTCCCCAGCTGACTGACAACATTTTTCAGCGCCACCATCAAGGCCAGCTCGGTATCGTCAAAAACTTCCAGATTTTTTATCAGATCTTTGTTTAGCTGGTAAATGCCTTTTTGGATTTCATGCAGGGGGAAACCCGCTTCTTTCAAAAGGGATAGGTCACGCTGAATTGTCCGCGGCGTGGTGCGGAATTCTTGAGCCAGCCAACTGCTTAATATTTTTTCTTTTTCCATAAAAAGCCGCAGAATCTGCGCTACACGGATGAGCTTTGAATGTGCTTTTTTTTCGTGGGGCATGGCTTTCACCTCCAATATTTCAGCAATATCGAACAGTTATTATAAAAGAAAGAGCCGGAAATAATGCGACACGCCTTTGTCGCCGTATTCTTGAATTATCAGCCGGAAAAGATTAATGTCAAGTCAAATAAAGAAAGCCGCAAACATCAATCGCCCTGATCAAAAGAGGTGTCGTGATGGGTTCCGTAATCAGTATAGAATATTGCAGGATTAAAGAATCCGCTCTAGAGGGAAATGCCCGCGCGCAGTTTCTGCTTGGTTCTATGTATATGCGCGGCAACCATGTAGAAAAGAATTATGAGGAAGCAATAAAATGGTTAACAAAAGCCATCGAGCAGGGAGAAATTGACGCTAAAATAGCACTTGGTTCTATGTATGTTTTTGGAAAAGGCGTTGAAACAAATATTGATAAAGCATTGCCTCTGCTTTTAGAAGGCGCCGAGCACGGAGACTTTTACGCGCAACTAATTACCGGCTCTATTTATCTTGGCATCTATGGCGAAAATCTGGACTACAAAGAGGCGCTCAAGTGGTTAACAAAATCCGCCGAGCAGGGAAATGTAACGGCACAGCTCCATGTAGGTAAATTGCATTTCCTGGGTGAAGGGACAGAAAAAAATTATACCGAAGCGGCAAAGTGGCTTAAAAAGGCTGTCGCGCAGGGCAATATCGAAGCAGGAACATATCTTGCCGGTCTTTATTTGGAAGGCAGGGGCGTTTCCAAAGATATCGGTGAAGCTTTAAGGTTGTTCAGAAAGTCTGCCCTGCAAGATGACAAATATGCCCAATATGGCCTTGCCCTGCTGTATTATGAAGGCATTGACGCGGAAAAGGACTCCGAAAAAGCGGCATATTGGTTTAGAAAATCAGCGGAGAAAGGCTTTGTAGATGCTGAATATAATCTTGGCTTGGTTTATTTTCATGGTGATGGAGCAGAAAAGGATTACGATGAAGCGCTGAAGTGGTTAAGAAAAGCCGCTGATAAGAATTATGATCGCGCCGAGCATCAGCTTGGCATAATGTATCACAAGGGCATTGGTGTAGAAAAAGATTACAGCGAGGCGATTAGGTGGTTCAAAAAGGCCGCGGAAAAGGGATATCATAAGGCGCAATATTGTCTGGGCCGGATGTATTGCAAGGGCGAAGGCACGAATCCAGATTACCAGGAGGCGATGCAATGGCTTAAAAAGTCGGCCGCGCAAGGTGATACCAATGCTCAGACTGAAATTGGTTTAATGTATCTCGACGGTGAGGGCGTCGATAAAAATCCCGTTGAGGCGATTAAATGGTTCAGAAAAGCGGCAGAACAGGGAAATGACGCAGCGCAGTTTCTTCTTGGTTCAGTTTACTTCTTTGGCGATGGAATAGAGGAGGATTACGACAAGGCGATGCATTGGTTTCGCAAAGCGGCCGCGCAAGGTAATATAGCCGCTCAATATAATATAGGCGTTATGTATTTTAATGGCTTGGGCGTGGATAAAAGTTATCATGAAGCAATGAAATGGTACAAAAAGGCCGCGGAAAATGGGCACAAGAGCGCTCAATATAATCTCGGCTTAATGTATTTTTATGGTAGAGGAATTGATAATGATGATAACGAAGCCGCAAAATGGATTAAGAAATCCGCGCAACAGGGAGATGATAAAGCGCAATATTTTCTCGGTTTGATGTATTGTGACGGCCGCGGCGTGGAAAGGAATAGGAACGAGGGGATGAAATGTTTTGAAAAATCTGCCGCGCAAGGCAACAAAAAAGCTCAGGAAACTATCGAACATTTTCAGAACATAAGAAAAGAAATGCTCGAAAAGCAGAAAGCTTAAATGCTTTGCCTTAAGCCCTCTTGTCATTGCGAGACGGCGCAAGCCGCCTCGGCAATCTCAGGGCCTGCCCCGTTAGAGATTAAATTAATCTCTAACGGGGTTGACACATCAAAAACCGGGGGGTATAATCTTTTTCCGTAATTAAAAGTTCCAAATATCGAAAATCATTACTGGAAACAGTTAAAATAATATTTCAAAAATAGACTGCGTTATGTGCTTTCTTGGCACTTGAGGAAAAAGCGTGACTAAATCTAACAAAACATCCGGTATTCGTTCCTGGCCTCAAGACGATCGCCCCAGAGAAAAACTCCTTAAAAAAGGCGCGGGGGCGTTGAGCAATTCCGAACTTCTGGCGATACTTTTACGCACCGGCGTTAAAGGAAACAGCGCCATTGATTTAGCCAGAAAGATGCTGGCCAAATTTGGCACGTTTCGCAATATGAGTCATACTGATGCGCGGGAGTGGGAAGAATTCAAGGGATTAGGCCCGGCAAAAATCGCGCAGATTAAAGCTGCGCTCGAAATCGGCAAGCGTTTCCGCGAAGACGAAGTTCTTCCTTCAAAGCAAAAAATCGCCACGGCAAAAGAAGTTGTCGATATCATCATGCCGCAGATGCGCGATTTGAAAACCGAGGTTTTCAAAGTTGTCTATCTCAACAGCAACAACAAAATAATTGATATTGCCGATACCGCAACAGGCACGGTCAATCAAGCCGCGCCAATTGTGCGCGAAATTATTCATGGAGCGTTGCAGAAATTCGCCGCCGCGATTATCTGTGTGCATAACCATCCGAGCGCCAACATCGCCCCTAGCGCAGAAGATAAAAAAATAACCGGCGAGCTTTCCGCCGCGGCAAAGCTCTTGGGCATCCGTATGCTCGACCACATCATCATCGGCGATGGAAACTATTTCAGCTTTGCGGATGAAGGGATAATTTAATTATTTGCATATTGAAATAAATTACTTATGAGTAATACGACATCAAAAAAACAGCCGGAACACTTATACCTCTTTATTGATGAGGCAGGCGATTTCAATTTTTCCGAATCAGGAACAAAATATTTCGTATTAACAGCCGCCTCAAAAACCAGACCTTTTACATGGGAATTGCCTATTTCTTCCCTAAAATACGATTTAATTGAGTTTGGTCTTGATATTGAATATTTTCATGCGTCAGAAGATAGACAGCAGGTGCGAGATCGCTTTTTCGGGAAAATATGTCAAGAGTTGAATGAAATAAGGCTCGATTCTATTGTCGTTGAAAAGCGAAAAACAGGTTTGTCGCTTCAGGCAATGGAAACATTTTACCCAATGATGGTTGAATACCTGTTGAAGTATATTCTCGATCAAAGAAATATCAGCAAATACACAGGCATTGTTGTTTTAACAGACAGTCTGCCTGTCAGGAAAAAACGCGAGGCTATAGAAAAAGCCATAAAGATGACCGTTTCCAGCATGCTGCCGCCGGATAAGAAATATAAAGTGCTTCATCATGCGTCAAAATCATGTATAGGTTTACAGGTTGCAGATTACTGTAATTGGGCTATATTCAGAAAATGGGAAAGGTCAGATAAGCGAAGCTATGAATTGATAAAAACCTGCATCAAAAGTGAATTCGATATTTTTGCAAAAGGGGGAATATATTACTATTAAATGGCTTATATATGTTGACCGCCCCGACTACCTTATTCAGGAGAGCCCCTTGGGCTCTTATCATCAGGGCGGAACCTTTGTTCGATTATTTCGATCATATTTTAGCACTAGGTGAATTTATGTCAATAGAAAAATTGATAACAAAAAATGTTAGTAAAAACAGATAAATAGTATAAACGGGGGCTAAATGCCGAAAGAGAAAAATTCAGTTAATAATAATAACAACCAAAACGGGAAATCACTGGAGAGCTGGCTGTGGGATGCGGCCTGTTCGATTCGCGGCGCAAAGGAAGCCGCCAAGTATAAGGATTTCATTCTGCCGCTGGTTTTCACCAAGCGGCTTTGCGACGTATTCGACGACGAACTTAACCGCATCGCCAAGGAAGTCGGCGGGCGTGCCAAAGCATTTAAAATGGTCAAAGCCGACAAGAAGCTGGTGCGATTTTATATTCCTCTCAAGCCTGCCGACACGGACGAACCGGTCTGGTCAGTCATCCGCAAACTGGCGGACAAAATCGGCGAGCAACTGACCGATCACCTGCGCGCTATTGCCAAGGAAAATCCCAAACTAGAAGGAATTATTGACCGCGTGGATTTCAACGCCACCACGCACGGCCAGCGCGATATTTCCGACGACCGCCTGAGCGCGCTCATCGAACAAATCAGCCTCAAGCGGCTGGGCTTGAACGACGTGGAACCGGACATCATCGGGCGCAGTTACGAATATCTCATCCGCAAATTTGCCGAAGGCAGCGGACAAAGCGCGGGCGAATTTTACACGCCGAAGGAAGTCGGCATGATCATGGCAAAAATCATGGAACCACAGCCGGGCATGGAAGTTTATGATCCCTGCTGCGGGTCCGGCGGTTTGCTCATCAAGTGCCAGATTGTCCTCGATGAGCAAATGGATTTGCGTTCGCGCAAGAATTACGCGCCGCTCAAAATTTACGGACAGGAATACATTGCCATGACCTGGGCGATGGCCAACATGAACATGATAATTCACGACATGGAAGGCGAAATTGAAATCGGCGATACATTCAAGAATCCCAAGTTCCGGGTGAAAAGCGGACTACAAACCTTTGACCGCGTGGTTGCCAATCCGATGTGGAATCAGGACTGGTTTACCGAAAAAGATTACGATGCCGATGAGTTCGGACGCTTTCCCAAGGGCGCAGGCTTTCCGGGGAAGTCCAGCGCGGACTGGGGCTGGGCGCAGCATATTCTCGCCAGTCTGAACGACAAGGGACGCGCCGCCATTGTGCTGGATACGGGCGCGGCGAGCCGCGGTTCCGGCTCGGCCAACATCACCAAGGAAAAGCAGGTGCGCCAGTGGTTTGTGGATAATGATTTTATCGAAGGCGTCATCTATCTGCCCGAGAATCTTTTTTATAACACCACCGCGCCGGGCATTATTTTATTCCTGAATAAAAAGAAACCGGCTGCACGTAAGAACAGAATATTCCTTCTCAATGCCGGACGCGAATTTGAGAAAGGCGATCCGAAAAACTACATAACCGACGATGGCATTGCCCGCATCGCCGAAACTTTCAACGAGTGGCGCGAAGAAGAAAAATTCAGCCGCATCGTCAATAAAGAAGAAGTTGTCAAAAACGATTACAACATTTCACCAAGCCGTTATATTCATACGGCAGATGGGGAAGAATATAGACCAATTGCTGAAATTGTTGAAGATTTGAAAGTATTAGAGGAAGAAACAAAAGATACAAACGAAGCGCTTAAGCAAATTTTGAAGACAATAGGTCTATGATGCACTTTGACAATGTTAATTCGATAAATCTTAACGACCCAGAATATTTTGAAATTCTTAGTGGGCTTTGGTCTGGCAAAAAACCGCCTTTTACAAAGGCAGGCGTAATTCGTAACACTAATTTTACAGCATCAGGCGAAATTGATTATTCTGATGTTGCTTGGCTTGATGTTGAAACAAAACAACTTGCAAAACGTAAATTAAAATATGGAGACATAATAATAGAGCGGTCTGGCGGTGGCCCAAAGCAACCCGTTGGTCGTGTGGTGCAGTTCAGACGCGAAGATGGCATTTTTAGTTTTAGCAACTTCACAACTACAGTGCGAGTAAAGAAATTTGATGACCTTGACCCGTTATTTGCATTTTATATTTTACTTGAACTTTATCAAAGTGGCAGAACTGAAGATATCCAGCGTAGGACAACCGGTCTTCGTAATCTTGATTTCAAGGCATACAAAGAAAGAGCTCTATTTCCACTTATTTCAAGGCGTGAACAGCATCATATTGCTTACATGCTCTCGACGGTACAGACGGCCATTGAACAGCAGGAGCGGTTGATTAAGCTTACGCGCGAACTCAAATCCGCGCTCATGCACAAGTTGTTCACCGAAGGCCTGCATGGCGAAAAGCAAAAAATGACCGAGATTGGTCCCGTGCCGGTGAGTTGGGATGTAATAGAACTAGCCGATATGATTGAAGAGACTGAACAAGTAAACATGCGAACGGAAAGTGAAAGGCAAATAAAATATATCGACGTATCAAGTATTTCTCGTGAGCATTTGCTTGTTGAAAACACGGCAGAATATTTACTCAAGGAAGCTCCCGGAAGAGCGCGCAAGAAAGTAGTAACAGGAGATGTAATATTTGCTACAGTTCGTCCTACATTGTTGCGGGTTGCATACATAAATAAAGAACTAAATAATCAGGTTTGCTCCACGGCCTTTTGTGTGCTTCGTGCAAAAGAGAATGTTTCAGATAAATATATTTATTATGTTGTTCAACGTGAACAATTTATCAAGCAACTTGCAGCTATTGAGTCCGGCGCAAATTATCCCGCTGTTACTGATAGACAAGTTAAAAATCAAAAAATCCCGAAACCTGAATATGATGAACAGGTAAAGATTGCTGAAATATTAGACACCTGTGATAGGCAGTTGTTGCATCATGCAAAAAAGAGAGAAGTGTTTGAAGAACTGTTCCGCGCATTGTTAAACCAACTGATAACAGGTCAAGTAAGGGTCAATGATATAGATATTAAAGTAGGAGCTTGATTTATGGAAGCAAGAGATAGAAAGCTTGTTGACTGGTTCGGGAAAATTTCGCGCGGTGAAATTAAACTGCCAAGATTCCAAAGATATGAGGCATGGGACAGTCGAAGAATATGCAGTTTAATGAACGTTATAACACACGATTTACCATTGGGTATTACTCTAGTCCTGGAAGTTGGTGAAAAAGAGCAATTTATATCTCGATATCTATCAACAGCCCCGGAAACAAATCAACGAGTATTCGAACAATTATTAGACGGACAGCAAAGACTTACAGCTATATGGCGTGTTCTTCATAACAATTATGAAGATGACTCATATTTTATATACATTCCCGAGTTTGATGATTATGGTGAAAAGGAGTTTGATGGACAGGTTGTTTATTGTCGAAGTCGTTATTACAAGAAGAATCATCAAAGGTATCCACTTTGGTGTGATGATCCGGAAGACTGTCTCAAGCGCGGCATGATACCGACAGATTTGTTAAAACCAATTGATTTGCAAACAGAAATAGAAAAATGGATAAATGAAGCGACGAAAAACAAAAAACCTGATAATCATGAAAAATATGAAGAATATTTTAATTGGAAAAAAATTATCAGTGATAAAATACTTGAATTAAGAAATACGGTAAAAAATTATAATCTGCCATTTCTTTCGCTTCCTTCGACAATAAAAAAAGATACTGCATTGGAAGTATTCATCAATATGAATACAAACAGCAAACCGCTTTCTCAGTATGATATCATTGTGGCAGAAATAGAAAGCATAAAAGGGCGATCATTGCATGATCTGCAAGATGAACTTGATAAAAAATACCCTGATATTAAAAATTATTACGATCTTTCTTATTTAATTTTAAATACGTCAGCGTTGCTTCAAGAAAAGCTTCCCAATCAAAGAGGCGCATGGGAAATGGATAAATCTGTTATGGTTGATAACTGGGCAAAAATGGAAGAGGGCTTGCAACAAATGGCCTCTTTTCTTTTAAATGAAGGGATTATAGATAGTGACAGGTTACCGACAAATGCAGTTCTTGCAGTTATCGCAGCACTTTATCCTTTCATACCACCTAAAGGCGATAAAAGAGGCGCCGATGAAATATTACTTAAGAAGTATCTGTGGTCGGCCTTTTTTACAGATAGATATGAGAATTCAGCGGCTTCTCGCTCTTATGCAGATTACATAGCACTGAAACGAATAATAACAGCAGCAAAAAAGGACAATTCAGATTCATTTACTGAAGCAGATGTACAAATATTTAACAGGCAATTATTCCCTGTTTCAGATGCTGATGAGTTGTTATCTGCAATATGGCCGAAACGGGATCAAATAAGAGGTAAGGCTATATTAACTGTAGCTTGCCGCCTAGGTTCTTATGATTTTGCTACAGGAGAAAAGGTCGATAGAAATAATATTAGAAAGAGACATCACCATCATATTTATCCTGATGCATTATTGAAAGAAGTTGAGGTTCAAAGTTATATTGCGCTTAATTGCGCATTGATTAATGATGATACTAATTGGGACATTGGACGAAAAGACCCTCTCAGTTATTTAAAAGATAGATATAAATGGGCGTCGGAAGATATTGTAAATGAAAGATTGAATTCACATTTAATACCAGTCAAGGAATTAGCGAATGGCGGTTATGAAGCTTGTACAACAGACTCGGAACGCCTTGAAAAAGTAAAAAGAGATTTTGATGCTTTTATAAGAAAAAGAGCACAGTATTTCGCCTATGCTGCAAAACAGTTAACAGACGGCAAATACGTTTCATCCGTTGAAATTATTAATAAAAATTATGACAAAGCCAACGGAACATAAAACAGTTCAAGCCCGTATTCTCCAGTATGCGCAGGATATCGGCTGGTCGTTTGTTTCGCGCAAAGATGCCGAAGCGCGTCGTAATTTTGATTCATCCGCAGGCAATCCTTCCGAACAGTCGCGAAGCGCCTCTTTGTTTTTTGATGACCTGTTGTATCAGAAAGCTAAAGCATTCAATCCCTCTTATGCTGAGGCCGAAGGAGCGCTTGTCGGCAAACTGCGCAGGTTTTCCGCCGATATTTACGGCAACCGCGACATGCTTACGTTTTTGCGCAACAGCGGCAAGTATTTTTCCGCCGAAGAAAACCGTGAACTGGATTTAATGCTGATTGATTACGCGAATCCCAAACGCAATGTTTATGAAGTTACCGAAGAGTTTTACTGGCACAACGGGCGGCATGGCAACCGCGAGGACATTGTTTTTCTGATCAACGGCATTCCTGTGCTGGTGGTGGAATGCAAAAATGCCGGCAAAGACGAAGGCATTGCTCTGGGCATTGACCAGATCCGCCGCTACCACATCGAAACTCCGGAATTGTTTATTCCGCAAATGGCCTTTACCGCCACCGACGCGCTGGGTTTCGATTACGGTGCGACATGGAACACAGTCCGCCGTAACCTCTTCCACTGGAAGCATGAACAGGTTGGACAGTTGGAGGCCAAGGTCAAAAGTTTCTTTGACATTCCACGCGTTATGAAACTGCTCAAGAATTACATTCTATTTGCCGAAAAAGATGAAGTTCTGAATAAATTCATATTGCAGCAGCATCAGACGGCAGCCGTCGAGCAGGCTTTTGCTCGTGCGCACGATGCAGTCAAAAGGCGCGGGCTTATCTGGCACACGCAGGGCAGCGGCAAAACCTTTACCATGCTGAAAACTGCCGAACTGCTTTTCAAAGCGCCGGAATCGGACAAGCCCACCATTTTACTTTTAATTGACCGTAACGAACTGGAAGACCAGTTGATGAAAAACCTTGCCGCGTTGGGTATGGAAAACGTCGAGCACGCGCACAGCATTGTGCGGCTCAATCAGTTGCTGGGGCAGGACCATCGCGGCATTATCGTTTCCACCATTCACAAGTTCCGCGACATGCCCGCCGATTTAAACAAGCGCCGCAATATTTTCGTTCTGGTGGATGAAGCCCATCGCACAACCGGCGGCGATCTGGGCAATTATCTGATGGCTGCACTGCCCAACGCGACATATCTTGGGTATACAGGCACGCCGATTGACCGCACGGCCTACGGGCAGGGAACTTTCAAAACTTTCGGCGTGGATGACGCTCCGCAAGGTTATCTGCACAAATATTCGATTGCCGAAAGCATCGCCGACGGCACTACGCTGCCGCTCTTTTACAACCTGGCACCCAACGATATGTTGGTTCCCGCCGAAGTCATGGAAAAGGAATTTTTTGCGCTGGCGGAAACGGAAGGTGTCTCCGATATCGAAGAACTCAATAAGATTCTGGATCGCGCCGTCAATCTCAAGAATTTTCTCAAAGGCAAGGCGCGCATCAAAAAGGTGGCTGAGTATGTAGCAGCGCATTACCGTGAGAATGTCGAGCCTTTGGGGTACAAGGCATTTCTTGTCGCGGTGGATCGCGAAGCCTGCGCTCTTTATAAAAAGGAACTGGATAAATTAATCCCGCCTTATTTTTCCGAGGTTGTCTATACGGGCAATCACAATGACAAACCGCTGCTCAAGGAATTTCACATTGACGAGAAGAAAGAAAAAGTCATCCGCAAAAGTTTTTCCAAATACGGCGATA